>Ga0315274_10001741_pt1 | contig 33348 bp, 31 predicted proteins | sample YL17G02_20_MG_FD_203700 | JGI IMG/M metagenome (GOLD analysis project Ga0315274, IMG submission 203700) | Sediment microbial communities from Yellowstone Lake, YNP, Wyoming, USA - YL17G02_20 | ecosystem: Environmental > Aquatic > Freshwater > Lake > Sediment | place: USA: Wyoming | collected...
CCAAGCATAAATTTGTCGTCCGCGGAAATAAATATCAGTAGGTCGGGTTGAAGCAATGAAACCCGACTATATTATGTTGGATTTCGTTCCTCAATCCAACCTACAAAAAGATAAATAAACCTTTAACTTTTAGCATCCTTTGAGTCTTGATGTCTTTTCCTGAAAAATAGCGCGGATGAGAAATTTATGCTTGGAATTACATTTACGTAAAAAACGTTGTTAGATGCTTGTCTAATATCATGTTTATTTACAACGCTTTCAAAGCTTCAATAAGTCTATCTGTGGTTTGGAACCCGTTTTACCTGGTGGTTGCTCACCGGGGAAGCCAAATAATCTTGAGTCGGGCCGTAATCTGGAAATTAGTAATTTGATGATTAAAAATATAAAAATGGAACTTTTTCTATTTAGCAGGTATCTAATTATACACAGACTTTAAATAAATTCAGGTAAAATACCACAAAGTTTTTTATTTAGGGCTTTTTTATTCTTGATTTCCTTGTTTTTTGATGTATGTCGAACATTATGTTCACATAAAGTCTAAAGTTTTTATGATTTTCTACCGATTAAAAGATAGTTGGAATAGAGTTTGCAAATGATGTTTTACGGTAGGATTTGCTTTATAGTTAATATTTTTTAGGGAGTCAGGAAATGGGGAAAAGCAAGATACTCGTTATAGATGATGAACCTGATATCGTTGAAACAATAGTATTTATGCTTCAGGCTCGTAATTTTGATGTAGTTACTGCATCAGATGGATTTGAAGGACTAATAAAGGTGAAAAGTGAACATCCAGATTTAGCTCTCCTGGATATAATGATGCCAGGAATGGATGGCTATACTGTGTGTATCAAATTGAAAAACGATAAAGATACAAAAAATATGCCTGTAATTATGCTCACTGCGAAAGGCGAGAATGAAGCAGTCATAAGGGCTCATAAATCAGGGGCTGATGATTACATTGTCAAGCCTTTCAGCCTACCTACTTTATTAGGCAAACTGAATAAGCTTCTTGTAAGGCAATGAGAAGATATAATATGGTGTTATTTTCATCCTACTATAAAGCAAATGTATCATCTTGATAGTGTTGTATCTTTTTGGAACGGTTTTTGCTCTTCTATTTCGCAGTAAGTAAATCTGTTATGTCTTAAAAAGGAACAAGTCTGCTTTTATTATCCATTATTTTTAATATCTACAGGATATAATACTGAAATAAAAAATAAAAAAATAATATTCTTCTGTAATAGATTTGCTAATTCATTACTCTGATGTAATTTAGGGTATGACCCCTTCCATAATTTTCTTTAAAGTTATTTAATATTACTACGATATATTAAGATGAAGGGGGATTATATTTTTCATTCCAGGAGTCAGGCATTGAATTTGCAAGATACGTCCTTGTTATGCAGCAATGTAAAAAAAAAATTCTGAGAGACAGATATTGTGGTGTTGTAATATAATCTAACCGTGATTGAGTGAGATTATAAGGGTGCTGTTGTCAGAATTCTAGCATTTAAATTTATCGCCGACAAATTTTCGGCGTATATTTTACCAGAAAATTTTGTGTTGACAGTAGGGCAAGTTAGGATTACATTATTACCAGCCTGAACGGCTATGGCAAAATGTTTCTGGTTATAGTTTCAAACTTACTAAGTTAAATTCACAAGGTTTGTATATGCAAAAAGGCAAAATCCTTATTATTGATGATGAACGGGATATCGTTAATACGCTGACTCTTATGCTTAAAGCACGTGACTATACAGTAAGTACCGCTCTGGATGGCCAGGAAGGTTTAGAGAAAGCCAAAAACGAACGTCCGAACCTTATCCTTTTGGATATTATGATGCCCGGGATGGATGGCTATAACGTGTGCATGAAGCTGAAGTCTGACAGAGAGACGAGGAATATCCCGGTAGTCATAGTCAGTGCCAAAGCTGAAAGAGAATCAATCATAAAATGTCACAGTATTGGCGCCAGCGATTTCATCGCTAAACCGTTCAATTTTCCTACTTTGCTGGGAAAACTTGGTAAGTATATCAACAACAAGTAAGGCTTCTGTTGTTTGCCTGAATAAATGGACCTTTTTGTTCAGGGATAATATCAGTTTCTCTTCTATAACCAATAAGGGATATATGATTTTAGAACTATACAAAAAATCAAGAATAAGGAGATTTTTATGAGAGCAAAATATGTGTTTATGGCTGTTTTCTTGTTATTGGTATTATATGTAAATGTTTATGCTGGCGCCGAGGTTACCCTTACAATAACCGATGCTGTTGTCGCGCCAAATCAGACTTTTGTTGTTTCCATACTCATTGATGACGCCACCGGACTTGCCGGTGGAGATTTTGTATTGAACTACGATAATAGCGTACTGGAATTTAGCAATAAAGCTAGTATTACAACGGCGTTTAAGAATTTAAACCTGGCATTCAAGGCATCCAACATCGGAAAAGTTGGCGAAATCTTTATATCAATGGCAAGTGCAACTGGCATGAAAAGTGGAAGCGGGGAGCTTATAGACTTTACATTCAAATCTAGTGCTTCCGCAGCGGTAGGAAAAGAAACACAAATTGAGTTTAATAAGGCAGAGATCTATGATGAATCTCTTAAAAATATTACTGTAAAAACACAAAACGGGAAAGTAAATATAGGTTATACTTGTGTTTCTGGAGACGTGAATGCGGATGAGAAGATTGATTCAAGAGATGTCATACTAACTCTGCGATTTGCTGCGGAAATTGTAGAGCCGACCCTAGTGGAAAAGTGTGCTGCAGATGCGAATGGTGATGGATTAGTCAAGTCTAATGATGCCATAACAATACTTCGTATAGCTGTTGGTGCTGCGCCTAGCAAAAAAGACTATATTGCTTATGATAAGAAAGTCAACGTTAAGTTAGATGAAGTATATAGTGCCGCAACAAAGAGTATAACAGCACTGGTAAAACTTAATAACATTGATGCTGTATCTGGCGGAGATATTTGTGTTGCTTATGATAGCTCCGTTTTGCGAGTAGTTGATGTATTATCTGAAGCTAACATTCTGTTGGAAAGTAATATTGCTGAACCCGGAATAATAAGACTTGCATTTGCAAATAGCGATAGATTAAATAGCAGTACGATAGCCAGAATAAAGTTTGATATAATCTCTGATAATATTTCACCGATAACCTTTCAGAAGACTGTGCTTTATAATTTTGATGGGTTTCCACTAAATATAAGTAATCCGATAGAAAAACTTACTACCTCGTGGGGAAAGATCAAAGCAAAATAACTAATGGATTAGCTGAATAATATCCCATATAAAGGGGAATGTAGCGCCGTTATGGCGCGTGATCTTAACATATACCGGTAAATCAAGGAGGTGAAGGGGTACCGGGACGTTTATTATCTAACTTTTTTTATATAGTGAATAGTGCGATCTTTCGTGTCAAGCTAATCACTTTGGATCCCCCTCCTAACTCCTCAAAAAGGAGTTATCCCGTCACCTTGTTTGGTACGGATGTGATTATAGCTTAAAAATAGTTCGCACTATGGAGTACGGTTGTAAAGAGTGTTTCTTTACAGTGAGGAGATTAAAAAATGCTTACGAGAAAAAAGAATCAAAAAGGTTTTACATTGGTTGAACTCTTGATCGTCGTGGTTATTCTGGGCATACTCGCCGCTGTTGCTATTCCAAGGTTCTTGACTACCAGAGATGAGGCACAGTTAAGAACTTGCCAGGCAAACATGTCAGCGATAAACAGCGCTGTCGAGGAATTTAGCTTCCAGCATAATGTTAAGGCTGATAAAGTAACTGGAGTTCTGGATTTTACTGATTGTGATGAAGCTGCTGTAACTGATGTAGCTAGTCTCTATGACACACTCAAGCTTTTGCCATCTGTTTTTCCGGATGGTGAGCCATTATGCCCGGCACACACGGCAACTGACATTACACATCTATATTCTCTTGCAGCTACGGGCAGAGCTGCATGTGGTACTGGGACAGGTGGTGATGCTACCGGACACGGTACCCTGTAATATACTCTATGATACTCAAAGTTCCTAAATGTGCTGTAGTAGGTAGGTTGGGTTGAAACTAATCCTTAATATACTTTTTTCTGCTATCAAATAATGTAATAGGGTATATGAAGAATAATATTGACCCGACCTACTTGTTATTAGAAAATAAATCAGCGAATAACGCAAATAATCGCTAATTTATAAAAAAGGTTCTCTCAACGGCAGCGTTGGTATAGAAATTGCAATAAGAGGAGTAGTACTCAGACACAATGAATTTTTAGGAAATGGATTCCCACTTGCGTGGGAATGACAAAATTGGGTACGTGTCATTCCCGTGAAACTTGTCCTCGTCCTCACGTAAGTGGGGAAAGTGTGGAACGGGAATCCATAATTTTCATTGTGTCTGAATAGTAGCATGGCTTTAGCCTGCATTATACGTTTACTTTATGGTAAAAAACGCAATCTAAAGCTGTGTTACTCCGCATGTTTTTCGTTTGGCACGTTTTTCACAACCCCCTGTGTCCCCCTTTTTTAAGGGGGAATTAGGAAACATCTTGTTTTATTCCCCCTTTTATTTTATTCCCCCTTATCAAAGGGGGTCAGGGGGTTGTTTTTAAGACACTTTATGTATTTTTTAACGACCTTACACAAGTTCGAGTAATCATATATTTTGATTTTTATTTATGGCTCCTTGGTAAATAACGGGGGAATGAATCTTGTATAGGATGGATTCCAGCTCCCTGCTTTCGCAGGGACAAGCTTCGCTGGAATGACAATGATTGCGTTTGTGTCATTCCCGTGAAAACGGGAATCCATAATTTTCATTGTGTCTGAATAGTAGCATGGCTTTAGCCTGCGTTAAGCGTTTACTTTATAGTAAAAAACGCAATCTAAAGCTGTGCTGCTCCGCATATTTTTCGTTTGGCACGTTTTTCACAACCCCCTTTATCCCCCTTTTTTAAGGGGGAATTAGGAAGCATCTTATTTTATTCCCCCTTTTATTTTATTCCCCCTTATCAAAGGGGGTCAGGGGGTTGTTTTTAAGACGCTTTGTGTATTTTTTAACGACCTTACACAAGTCCGAGTAATCATATATTTTGATTTTTATTTATAGGCACTTAATACACGGATACTGGAGCAAGGTTCATGAACGTAACAAATTCGCTTGTTAGCCTTAACAATTATCAGATAGATAGAAGAATAGCACAAATACTTCCCGAAGAGACGGTGCGCCGGCTTGGGGTGTTACCGATTATGATCGAAGGCGACCAACTTCACGTTGCAACCACTGCACCGGTTAATCTGCCCGGCATTGACGAAGTAAAGCTTGTTACTGGTTTGAAGGTTAAAACTATAATAGTAGCTAAACAGGAGCTAGAATATGCAATAGGTGAGCAGTTCAGCGCGGATCAGACGTCCAAGCAGGCTATCGTGGATATGACTTTTCAGGAACTCGGATCTACGAGAGCAGTTACATCACAAGAGGAATTACTTGATATTGACGAAGCCCCGGTAGTAGCATTAGTTAATTCGATTATCCGGGGGGCAATCAACGATGGAGCCAGCGATATACACCTTGAGCCTCAGTCTCCGGAGATGCGGGTTAGATACAGGATAAATGGGCTTCTGCACGATATTACGACTGTTCCCAGATACATAGAGCCGTCAATTGTCTCAAGAATAAAGCTCCTGGCTGACATGGACATCACTGAGAAGCGAAGGGCTCAAGATGGACACATTACTATGACAGTCGGGCGTAAACAGGTTGACCTGCGTATTTCAAGCGTTCTTACCTCAAATGGCGAGAAGGTAGTTATAAGAGTTCTGGACAAAGAGACAAATCTTGTTGATCTCGAGCATCTTGGATTTTCATTTGAGCAACAGGAAAAATTCATGACGTTTATAACTCATCCTTATGGTATGATCCTCGTCACAGGCCCTACAGGCAGCGGTAAAAGCACGACACTATACGCTGTATTAAAAGAGCTTGACTCATTAACGAGGAATATTATAACCGTTGAAAATCCTGTGGAATATCACATGAGTGGTATCTGCCAGATTCAGGTTAATCCTGCTATAGGATTGACCTTCGCCAATTCACTTCGCACAATACTTCGACAGGACCCGGACGTCATCATGGTTGGTGAAATACGTGACTCTGAAACTGCTGAAATAGCAATTCAGGCGGCACTTACCGGGCACCTTGTATTCAGTACATTACACACCAACGACGCTCCGGGAGCAGTAGTAAGATTGCTGGATATGGGGATACAGCCTTTTCTTACTGCGTCAGCGGTAATCGGTGTGGTATCTCAACGTCTGGTTCGCACTATCTGCCCCGAATGTAAGGAATTCTATCGCCCATCACGTGAGGTATTGAAAATGCTGGACGCCCCTCCCGGAGTGACTGAACTTGCACATGGCAGAGGATGCGATTTCTGTCGTAATACTGGTTATAAGGGACGTTCTGGTATGTATGAAGTATTTGAATTGGACGATGATGTTAGACGACTCATACTCACTCAAGCTTCCACAAGTGAAATTAGAAAACTTGCCCTGGAAAAAGGGATGAAGTCATTAAGCAAAGTAGGACGAGAAAAGATATTACAAGGTATCTCGACTGTTGAAGAAGTGGAGAGAGTTGTCTATCTGGAAGATGAATAACACACCCCTTATGTTTGCTTGCGCAAACATGTTTCCCCTCTCAAGAGGGGAATTAATAAAAACTCCCCTCTTGACGAGGGGTTGGGGGTGTGTTAAAAAGTATTGGTGATTAATATGTCTAGATTCAGCTACGTTGCAAGAGATATAGATGGAGCGTTATACAAGGGTACAATTGAAGCCGCCGATAAAAGGGAAGTGCGTCTCAGTCTGAGACAGAAGGGGTTCTATCCTACTTCTATCCGTTCTGTACGTGAGTGGAAGCACCTCACATTATTCAGTACGATCACGACTGATGAAGTGGCGATTTTTGCAGAACAGCTTTCAGTTATGGTGGATGCTGGCTTAACTCTGGTTAAATGCCTGACAACTCTGGCAGACCAGACCAAGAATGAAAAGTTTAAACAAATCATAAACGCTGTTAGACAAGACGTTGAAAACGGAGTATCATTCGCTGATGCGCTGAATAATTATCCCAAAGTTTTTTCTAACCTGTTCGTAAGCCTTGTAAGGACAGGTGAAATAGGCGGTGTTCTGAGCAAATCACTACAGCAGATAGCCGAATATCTTGAAGGACAAAGACTGATTCAAAAAAGAGTCAAAGCCGCTCTTATATACCCCAAGATCGTGCTTGGTATGTGCGTTTTAGTAAGTATATTTTTAGTCACGTTTATTGTTCCAAAATTTATGTTTTTATACGAAGGTTTGGGCGCCAAATTGCCTTTGCCAACGCGCATAGTTGTTGGGATCAGTAAATTTGTTCCGAAATACTGGTGGATACTGCTAGGAGGCGGAGCAGGTATTTATTTCGGTTACATGAAGTTCAAAAGCTCAGCTTTTGGTAAGAAAATACTTGATTATGCGAGTTTATATGCACCTGTATTCGGAAACCTGGGCAAGAAATCAGTCGTATCAAGGTTTATAAAAGTTCTTAGTGCGCTTACAATAAGTGGAGTTCCGATAATGCAGGCTCTTGACGTGGCGAAAGAGGTTGCAAATAATACTATCATGGATAGAGTCATAGTTGGGATTCGAGATAATGTAAATGCTGGCGGGGGGTTAAGAGAACCTATTGCCGCCTGTAGTTTGTTTCCGCCTATGGTAGTGCAAATGGTGGGATTAGGGGAGGAAGTCGGTAGTCTGGGAGAATCGCTGGAGAAAAGCTCTAAATTTCTGGATCGAGAGGTAGAAGATCAGGTCAAAAGCCTTATGACAAAGATAGAGCCAATGACTACCGTTTTAATAGCGGCAGTTGTCGGGTTAATCCTGTTGGCAATCTACCTGCCTATGTTTGACATAGTTAAGATAGCCCAGCAATAGTTCCCATAAGACTTATGAAAATATGCGCGGTAAATCAGGATTCACACTCGTTGAGGGTCTTATTGTTGTAATGATATTAGGTGTAATGGCGGCTGTTGCGCTGCCAAGACTCGATTTTTTCGGACGGAAATCAGCATACATAACAGCACGACAGATAGTATCCGATCTGAGGTATACAAGAACTCTGGCGGTCACTTCCGGAACACGCCACTATCTTAAGCTTCTTCCGCCTGGTGGCCCCAATTATTACTCTTATGAAATATATAAAGATGCGGCTACCCCTGTTAAAATAGGTGACACAAAGCTAGTCTCCGACAGGATTAGTTGTTCCGCAGATGTTGAAGAATTTAAATTTTTATATTTAGGTGTTGGTCCCCCCGGTAGTACCGATGGCTCAATAACAATTGATGATGGAAGTATCTCGTATACAATTGACTTTATTGCGTCAACTGGAAGAACCGATATAAGAGATTAACTACGATGATTAAAAACGAAAAAGGCTTCACTCTTATAGAACTTATGCTTGCCACTGTAATAGTGGTTATAAGCATAATCCCTATTACAATGATGCTTCCGCGCATGTTAACAGAAAATAGGATGGTTGAGCGTGAAAACAGGGCGGTGTTTCTTGGGCAGATGAAAATGGAAGAGGTAAAGACGAAGGCACTGACTTATTTTAACCATGATTATAGCATATCAACCCCCCTATATAGCGCAACAGGCTATTTCATAAGTCCACTGAATTTCGATCCAACGGGTTATGAGCCACCGGATGAGATGTTTTATTATAAAGTTGAAGATGATAACGTCCCTAACATCAAGACGATCAAAGTCACTGTTTGGTATGATTCAGACAACGATGCCGCTACAGATAATGCTCCTAATGCAAATGAGGAAAGTATACAATTCATGACAAAAGTCTCCAATAGAGGTGCAAATTAACTACACAGTTAAGAGGTTACTGATATGTTAAGAATACATCAAAAAAATAAACGTGGATTCACAATGATTGAACTACTGATAGTAGTTTCCATTATGTCACTAATAGTCGCCGCAGTTGTAATTCCTCTGAAAAGCAGTATCGGGGTGTGGGAATCCGGGGATAGGTATGCGGAAGTGATGCAAAATGCTCTTATAGGCATGGATAAAATAACTCGTGAATTAAAACATGCGAAGAAAATCATCAAAGTCAGTCCATCAACTATAACTCCTAATGATTTTACGCCGTACATCCAGGGTTACATAAAGTTCACAGACAGGCTTGATCAAATAAAAAAGTTTGCGCTTGACGAGGAAGGATACATTGTATATGGTACAGCCAATCCCGGTCCCAACGATGATTCCAGCGATAATCTTAGAACACTATCCGGACCTGTGAATGGTCTTAGATTCACTTGCTTTCAAAATGACGGTTCTGTGCCAACTACTTCACCGAATAAGGTAGCTGTCATTCGAGTTGATATATATGATACCTATGATAGCGAAGGTAAAGTACCGCCTATACCACTCACGAGTAAAATTCGAGTCAGGCTGGATAAAGGTGATGATCAATATGACATTACTGATTATTGTATGTATGGTAGGGCTGGAATTACTATAAAGAATAATGCGGTAATCACCAGTTCTAATCCTGATAAGCCTGCAAATATTGGCGCTTTATTTGATTTACAGACGAAGCAAGGAATCGAACCCAGTGAGCTAGCCCCTGGCGTTCAGATAGACGGCAACATTGTCGTTGGTGAAAGTCTTGTTCTGGAGAATGGTGCACTTGTGGCGCAGGACGTCTTCGTAGATAATAACGTGACTATTAGTAATAACGCTCAGGTTATGGGAAATATCAATTGTAATAATACCGTGGATTGGGGAGGCATGGATATAAGTGAGAATGTTCCCATTATAAACCTGTCACCTGATGGTACTCTAACTCCGTCAGATTATCCGGGAACTTTGGTTGAAGGAGGAGTACCGGCAGAAAAATTCCTCTGTCCACTTCCTGAACCAACTGTTTTCAGTATAGGAGTTGCTGATCTTCATGCTGATTTTGTGACCAAGAAAATTCCTACCAGTGGCACTCTTGCCCCGGGAACTTATGGTGATATACACGTAGATAAAAATAATGGAAGTCTTCACTTAAGATCTGGTACGTATTTTTTTGAAAGCCTTACATTAGCTAATAATAGTAGTATAGATATTGATCTCTCGTCAGGATCAGGAATGGTACAAATATTTGTCCAGGGTAACGTAGTGGGAAGTTCAGGCGAGAATGTAGTTATAACCGGAGGGGATGCCAGCAAGGTTTTTATGGAAGTATATGGAAACGTTACTTGGGATGGAATATTTCATGGAACGATCTTTACTCCCATTTATGACGATACTCACTATTATGATACAGCTCCCCCCGCTGGTCATGCATATAACTCCGCTGATCACGGAAATATTACAATCGTTAATGGAAGCTCAAGTACAGGCATGAGCGGCGCACTGTATTGTGGCGGAGTACTTGATGTAACGCATCCGAATGTGGCTATAGATTTTATACCCCCTGTTTCTGGCACTAATGGCGTTTTACCGTGGGAAAGAACAGGCACATTCCTGCCTGATTAATATGTGTGGATTATGCTGAATTATTTGCGTAAGTTTTGAGTCAGAAGGTTTATGTGAATATACAATAAACCTTTTATAATAACACCAGGATTTATATGAAACGCTTAACATACGGTATCAAACATAAAAACGAAAATGGTGTGGCTTTAATATTAGCAATGATGCTGATGGTTGCGCTATCACTTTTGACGGTGAATTCGTTTGAAATGCTCATAGGCAGTATAAGGATCTCTAGAAACCATAAAGATGACCTTCAGGCTTTTTACGCTGCCGAAGCAGGTATTGAGGACACAGTTAGTCAGTTGCGAATTTCTGGTCCCCCTAGTTTTGATAGCTTTTCGGGAAGTCTTGCTGAATATCAATACGAAGTTGATTTTTTCGAAGATGGTTTTTCGGATAAGCCTTCACCTATGTTAAATGAGTTCGATTTTGAATCCGTCGGTACGGCGGGAAACTTTACAAGAACACTTAGGGCACGAATAAAAATAGTCGCAACCCCGGAGTACCCAAATCCAGTAAATTATTCAGTGGTAATAAAAAGTATTTGGGGAGAAAAGGAGATGTAAAGCCGATGCTTGGAAAAAGAAAGCATACAGTTGGGTTATATATTGGTTCGCAGAAGACGGTATTAGCAAGGATACAGAAAGTAGGCTCAAACAATGCGGTAATAGATCACCTTGGTATTGCTGATACTCCACCAGATGCTTTTAACGAAGATGGAACTGTCAATGTGCCTTCTGTCTCACGAGTAGTTCGTGATTTATTGGATGAAATTGGTATTAGATCACAGGAAATAGCCCTGGCTATACCGGCGGGACAAGGGGTAATAATAAGGTCATTAACGCTTCCAACAATGTCTAAAAAGGAGATGCGAGAGGCACTTAATAGTGAAGTAGAGAATTATGCACCTTTGTCAAGTGATGAACCTGTGCTGGACTTTCAGACGACAGGGCAGACTTTTGAAGGCGCCGGGCAGAAGTCTGAAATACTGCTTGTTGCCGCCCCAAAAGGTTTGATTCGCTCTTACATAGCGGGTATTGAATCCGCTAACCTGAAATTGTCCGTAATTGAGCCTTTAGCACTTGCCATCCTCAGAACAACCGTACCAATAGCTGAAGAAGGCGAACAAGCTGGACCAAGCGACGGCCCTGTGATGACAGTTTGTCTTGAGGAAAATGATGGAACAGTAGTTATTGCAAAAGGGCAGTTCGTCCGTTTCATACATAGTATTGAGTTTGGCAGAGCGCAGCTTGAGGATGCTCGTGCTTTTGGAGAATTGGCAAATGAACTCAGATCATCTCTTATGTATTACCAGACGACGTACCCGGAACAGAAGGTAGAAAAGATCATTCTATATGCGGACGGCGCCGAAAGTGAGAATATATGTGTCAGGCTGAGTGAGTACCTAGAAATGCCGGTTTCCGTTCCTCCGATTCCTGAGACGTCAGATGAATTCACAAGGGCATCTTTGGTAGCTAATAACCTTTCGGCGTATGCCGCTATTGGTACAGCAATGTTTAGCAAAGGTGAGGGAACTGTTAATCTTATACCCACGAGAAGTATCGAAGTGGGGGATTTAAGGCAACAGGTATTTGCCGGAGCTCTTGTTCTGGGTTTGACGATATTTCTGTCAATCTCAGCAACTCTCGCTTTGAAAGCAATAACGAATTCCATAAACCGAAAGACTGCTTCCACCATCGTGACTCGTGAAGGCTTCAGTAAAGGGGTTACTGCGGCAGGTGTTGAAACTGAAGTTGTCCGTCTCAGAACACAGATCGAACTGGCAAAAGCTTCTCTAAACTCGATAAAAACCGTTCAGTGGGGCGAAGTACTTCCAGAGCTAAGGATGATAATCCCCAAAACCGTGTGGCTAAATAGCTTCACATGGAAGGAGGATAATAACGTGGTTCTTTCTGGCGGTTCTTTATCCTACGATTTTGTGTTTAAGTTTATAGATACGCTAAAAGCTTCACCTTACTTTACTTCTCCACAACTCACCTTTATACGAAAGACTCAGTCTGGCAATAATAACGCCATGCAGTTTGAAATTCGTTGTGGAGTGACAAGTGAAAAGCTAGGCGGTCAGGAGGTTAACCTTGGGATTAGCTGATGTAAGTGAACAAAAGAAGTTTACAATAGTCCAAATTCTGATATACATAGTCGTATTTTTGATCTCAGGGTACGTGTCATACAAGCTAATGGTTTCCCCTGAAATAAAGAAGTTTCAGTCTGCCCGTGCTCAATATAGTAAAGAAAAAGTAATCTTGAAAGCGGTAGAAGAGAGAACACAAAGCATTAACGCATTAGCTAATAACGCTCAAAAGCTAGAAACTGAATTGATCAGGATACGGAGTCGGGTTTTCAATGAGGACAGCGAAGTTCTCGATTTCATGAGATCGCTTCCAGAGACTACCAATATGACTGGAAACAATTTAATGTCTATAGTTCCACTCGAAGCAAAGGCTATATTGGAGCCAGTACCTCCTCCCCCTGTCGCACCGGCTAGAGGTGATAAGTCTAAAGATAAGTCTAAAACTACGATAACACAAACCGCTCCTCCAGCACCCCGAACGCTGCCATGTAAACTGAAGCCGGTAGAAGTATCTTTCGTGGGAGGATATGGCGATATAATTCGCTTCTTCGATGAACTGGAAAGACTTGGGCAGTATATGACAGTTAGTAATATTAATCTGACAGGTAATTACGACAACAGCGCTCAAGTCAGCGTAAAACTTGTATTGAATCTTTTGCAAATGGGAGTTGATGCAAAACCAATTCCAGTACAAATGGCGAAACTGTCACAAAGTCTGGTTGGCTCAAATAAGGTTACCACTTTAGTAAAGCAAACTATACCTGTTCAACAGGTTCAGACATCAGGACAGACAGTGGAACCCGTATCTACACCTGTAACAGTAAAGCAACCGCAGACTATAAAGCCAGTGCAGACGGCAACTGCTGTGAAGCCCGTGCAGAAGGTTGCACCTGTTCAAACAGTAAAGCAACCGCAGACTAACGTAAAGCCAGTACAGACGGCAACTGCTGCATCTTCTACTCAAACTGCGAGGACAGAGAGCAAGAATACGAGAAGTAGACAATATGCTGTCCGAGTCGGAAAATTTTCTTACTATGAAAATGCGAAGAACCTTGCTAATACTCTTAAATCCCATCAATACAATGCTTGGATAAAGCAGTATTCATATAAGGGAAAAACGACTTATTGGGTATACGTTGGTTCATTTGAAACGAAGGACAAAGCGGAGAATTTCGCAGCATCAATGCAGCAGAAATTGTCATACATAAATGATTACGTGATTATGGACGTGAGAAAGGGAATTCGCAGAAATTCTTAACATGCGAAAAGTATTCAGGGAGCATGACTGCAATGACCAAGAAATTTAAGGTTATAGCGATATTGTTGTCTATGGTGCTGATAGCAGGTATTGTTGGTTGTGGTAAACCAAAGGCCAGCCAGCGTAAGAGTAAATCAGTGCAAATAACTCAAGAAGCCGCTGCTCTTACACCCACCGCATCGGATACAGCAGTGCCAGCAAATGTATCAGCAAACACAGTAGAACCGGGGGATATTCCAGTTCAATCACGGGTACTTCCAGCAGATGAGTTTGGACGAGATAATCCATTTGTACCTTTGTGGAGTCCAACTGGTGGAAGAAACACAGTAGCTGCAGTTAAAGCAAAAAATCCTATGGATGAAGATACAGCTACAAAAGTAGCGGCAAAGACCATTGTAAAAAAACCTGAAGCTCCGCTTTTGCCTAATGTTCGTCTCTCATTGGTAATTGATGGAAGTACCGCCATCTTCGAGGAGAATAAAGCCAGCAAGGTAGCATCTGTTGGAGATACAATATCTGGAATGAGAGTATTGGAAATTCGCAGAAACGAAGCTGTGCTAAGCAATGGGCTTAAGAAGTTTATTGTGACTACAGTGGGAATACGTGAGGAATCTTCGTCACCGGCTCAAATCGAAAACATTATCCCAAAAAATTCAAAAGCAAAAGCCAAGAAAAAATAATATCAATAATATCTTTGTAAATGGTTTATTGCTTATAGTTTTAGTATACTTAAACAGCAATAAACTGGAATTTTGCCTATCCCTTTGTAACGTGGGATTTTGCATTATCCAGTTTCTTGGAGCAAAAGGAAAGAAGAATGAAACCAAGAATAATGTTTCTGATCACTTTCACGTTAATATTCTACTCATCCTTTGTAATGCCAGCGATCTCGGCTAATGTGGATCAAGGCAAGCCTATTACTCTTGACGCAAAAGATAATGATATTCGGGACGTGCTTGCTGGACTGGCAAAGGCAAACGGGTTTAATCTAGTGATGGGTAGTTCTGTACAGGGAAGGATAAACATCGCTTTAAGCAATGTACCTTTCATGAAAGCAGTCGATCTGATTGCAAAAAGTAGTGGTTTTGTCGTTGAAAAGGTTGATAACACAATAATTGTCGCAAAGTCAGATGAAATAAAGGAACTACTTCCGAAAACCTCAAAGGTTATACCACTGCAATACACTTCTGCAACTGAATTGAAACAAGCAGTGAGCGGAGTAGCTTTGGAAGGTGTTGAAATTGTAGCAGATCAAAGGACAAATTCAATCTTCGTTACAGGTTTAGAACGCAGTGTTCAAAAGCTTGAAGAAATTGTGAAGCTTCTGGATGTGCCTGTTTCTGCTAAGCCACAAGTTCCTGTTTCCACAAAGATATTCTTATTGAAATACGCTAATGCGGCTACAATGCAGCAAACTATAACTAATTTCTGCTCCCCCGTAGGTAAAATAAATATAGATGAAAGAACTAATTCCTTGATTATAACAGATCAACCCGCCGGTTTTGATAAAATCTCAGAGATTATAACACAGTTAGACGTGCAGACTGAGGCAGAAAAACAAAAGGTAACTCTAGCTCAACTAGCTCAAAAAGAACCCGCTTCACCGCCGGTTTTGCTCACACAGGTTTTCAACCTGGATTATATTGAAGGTTCTGCAATTATACCGGCTATTCAAGCAATCCTATCAACTTCTGGTAAGGTTGAATCAGTTGTGAAACGAAAAGATATCGTTATAGTAGAGTCCAGGAGTGGTGGTTCAGGGAAAGGTGAATCTGGCGGCGGCTCTACAGGTATGAGTAATTTCTACAAGGAGAAATGGTCTGACACATTAGTTGTTACTGATATTCCTGAGAATGTAGAGAAAGTAACCGCTCTGATCGCAGAATTGGATACAAAGTTACCACAGGTACGGATTGAAGCCAAGATGGTTGAAGTTGAGCTAACTGGCAAGGATCAACTTGGCATAAGCTGGAGTGGAATACACAAACCGTCAGGCTCCACTTTTGACGGGAATTTTCCGGCTGCGATTGATAATGGTGTAGACATAAAGCTTGGCACAATATCTGCGAAATACTTTGAAGATATAATGCTCAGGGTACAGGCATTGGAAGCAAAAGGTCAGGCAAAACTCATATCCAATCCATCTGTAATTGCTATTGATAACGAACTGGCACAGATGATCGTAGCCGATAAGATTCCTTTGCTGAGTACTTATGAAACTCAGTTCAGTTCTTCAACACAAGTTGAGTTTATAAACATTGGTGTTATGTTGAATGTCGTTCCACATATTACCGAAGATGGTTACATTCTTGTGGATGCAATGCCTGTAGTAGACTCCATAAAGCAATGGACGACAGGGGCGAATCCTCAACCAATTATTTCTTCTCGTGTAGCCCACTGTAGAGTCCGAGTAAAGGATGGCGAAACATTTGTAATTGGGGGGTTGGTAAAAGATGAACTGATTCAATCCTCAGATCATGTTCCATTCCTTGGTAAAATTCCCTTGATCGGTCGCTTATTTGGAACATCAACAAAAAATAAAACAAAATCCGACCTTGTAGTTTTCATTACTCCCAAAATCATCAAAGATGATACACAATAAACTCTGGGAACATATAATGGAACTCCAATTGGAATCTAAAAAAGAGAGTGTTGAAATCCCTGCGGATATTTTAGTAGTGGATGACGAGAAAAGTATTCGTGACATCCTGACTTTTGTATTAGAAGAAGAAGGTCATATTGTCACTGCTATTGCTGATGGCAGTGAGGCTATAGATTGGGTTGATAAAAGTGGATTCGATCTGGCTATAGTTGATGTAAACCTTCCTGGTACAGGCGGGATTGAGGTACTCAGAAAAATAAAGCGGATGAATACTGAAACAGAGGTTATAATAGTCTCTGGATATGCCAGTCTTGATACTGCTGTAGAAGCAGTGCGCGCTGGCGCTTATGACTATATAATCAAACCTTTTACTGTTCAGACAATCGCTGAAGTCGTAAAGCGAGGACTTGAAAAAAGAAGGCAGGCGACAGAAGCACGACAGCAGATAACTCAATTAGAAGAAAGAAACCGAGAACTCGGTTTACTCTATGAACTACGAGATGCTATCGGATATTCGCTGGATTATAATGAAGTTATGGAACTCATTATGCCTTCTTTACATTCTGTGCTTGATTATCATGCGTCTGCATTTTTACTTGTGACTGAAGAAGAGCAAACAGAACTTACGATTTGGATACATCCTAACTCTCCAGAAGAGGTTGTAGATCAGGTTGAATTGAATTTAATAGGTGCTTTCAACAGTATATCCGATAAACAAATTTCAAAAAACACTATAGTTACAAGGCTAAATAAAGCTGATTATCTTGCGTCAGTAAGACACTCACCTTTTCAAAGGCTTAAATCGTCACTCAATATACCTTTAGTGATAAAGGACGGCACCTTAAACCGATTGGCTGGGATGGTGAATATAAGTAGCTATAACAGCGATGCCTTTGACCAGAGTACTTCAAAGCTCTTCCACAGTATAGCTAATAATATTATATCCGATACTCTCGAAAAGCAAAGGAGAATGCTAGCCGAAGAAAAGAATGTTATGGAAATGATGGTTGGCAGTATGAGTGACGGTGTAATAATGTTTGATCAGAAGAAGCACATATCTCTACTTAACTCATCAGCAAAAAAAATGTTAGGGTTAGAAGTAAATGGGGTTATTCGGGATTCGAGTTTAATGAAAAGCCTGGGAAATTCACGACTTGCAATCGCAGTACGGGCTGTTTGTGATCGCAATGGAAACAACGAACTTGATACAACGTGCGTAGAAGGAAGTTTTGAAGAGGAAATATTCGTAGAGGACACTAAAATGTTCCTTAGTGCCAATGTTTCACCACTCAAATCTGATGATGGGAAAATGTGTGGTATTGTAGCTGTCCTTCGTGATATTACCAAAAGAAAAGAGATTGACGAAGCTAAATCTAATTTTATTTCCACAGTTTCACACGAGCTTCGCACACCTTTAACTGCAATAAAGAATGCCGTCTCCATTATTGAAACGAGTGATGCCATTGATAATATACTGCAAAGGTTCGTGATAATAGCCAATCGTAACATTGATCGTCTTGAAAGGTTGATTAACGAGATCCTTGCCTTCTCAAAATTGGAAACCGGTAAAATGGAAATGACTTTCGAGCCTGTGGATTTAAGATCTCTGTCTTATGAGATCATAGCTAATATACAAGAGTTGGCAAAACAAAAATCCATAGAGATCAAAGAGAAAATTCCAGACGGCCTACCGAAAGCTTACGCCGATCCGCATAGACTTGAACAAGTTTTAACCAATATACTTGATAATGCGATAAAGTTCACTCCAGAAAATGGGCGAATTACCATAGAAGCACGTTTTGTAAATAGCAATTCTAATTATCTGGAAGTCAGCGTATCTGACACTGGCATAGGGATAGCCCTTGAGGACCAGCAACGGATATTCGATAGATTCGAACGCGCCACATTGTATAATAAGGGTGTAGGCTTAGGACTGGCAATAGCTAAGAGAATAATTGACGATCACAACGGAAAAATCTGGGTCGAAAGTGAATCAGGCAAAGGAAGCAAATTTATATTCACTGTTCCCAAAATTCATTAATAAGTCAGTAATATCAACCTCATCATCTACAAGCAAAACGCTTTTACCAATTCCATTTGTATAGACAGATAAGTCATTTTCATATTCAGCTACTTTGGATTGAACTCCTTCAACTGCTGGCATTTCTATTGTAATGGTGTTATCCTTTCCAATTTGGCTGTCTATGTGAATTGAGCCACCAATCTTCTCTAATATCTGACATGAAGTGACTAATCCCACGTCCGTATATTCATCAGGTATAGAAGGAGCATAAAGGCATGAGAATATTTCATCCATATCTCGCTCAAGTATACATGTACCAGTGTCAGTGAAACGAGTGATTATCCTACCTCCATCGGACTTAACTTCGATAGTGAGTTCTCCTCCGTCTTCGTATTCAAGCATCCTTCTTTCAGCATCATTAATAAAATGCCTGTTCAATCTTGTTCTTCAAATCAATAATCTGAAAACTGAGATCCATATCAAAAAAGGATATAATGTGATCTGGTTCTATCAACGGATTGTGTTGCCATCTGTCATTTGCTGCCGTAGAAGTAGAAGAATTCTGATCTGAATACTGATGGAAACAGAGGAGATAAGCAAATTGATTGCATAATATGACCCGATAATTCTCATCAAGTATGATAACACCTGTTACGCTTTGTTTAGAATCATGTGTAAATTCTTCTTGATTTTGTTCCGATTGTATAATAGATGGATTTGTCATGTCATGAATTTGATAATAATTTTGTATGTGTCAAGATTTATAAAAAATAATTAAAATTTCTTGCACTAGATCATATATTTATGTTAGAATACTATTGTAACTTAAAACATTGAGAGGAGCAAAATTCCGTTAAAAGAAAGATCAAATAATGAGCAAGCATTCTGAAGTACCATCGCACTTACCTGATGTTATTAAAGTCTTGCTGGTCGAAGATGATGATGTTTATGTTTCGCTTTTAAACAGGATACTTAATAAAGCCAGAAACGGCAAATTCGTAATGGAGCGAGTTACTACTCTGCAAACAGCGATTGACCGTATATCTGGCGGAGGAATTGATGTGATCCTGCTTGATCTTCATCTTCCTGACGGGCATGGGCTTGAAACACTCGATATTTTGCATCGTCACGTATCAGAGATACCCATAGTCGTGCTGACAAGCCTTGATGACGAAGTTGCTGGCATTAGGGCTTTACAAAAGGGTGCTCAAGATTACATTGTCAAAGCTAATGTAACCGATGATCTGCTGGATCGTTCTGTACGCTATGCCATAGAGCGACACCTTTTGCTAACAGAATTAAAACAAAACACTCAGGCTCTCAAAGCAAGTGAAGAGCGATTCCGTTGCATTGCAGACCACAATATTGATGCTATTATTGTAGTGAATCACGAAGGAATCGTGTATTTCGCTAATCCTGCGGCAGAAGTACTTTTCGACCGAAAGGCAGAGGAAATTCTTGGCAGAAAGTTTGATTTTCAAATTGTGCCGGGAAATGAGATGGAAGTTGAAATTCCCAGAAATCTCAAACAACCGATCATTGCTGAACTACGAGCAATAAATATCGAGTGGCAGGGACAGGATGTTAATCTTATATCCCTGCGTGATATTACAGAACGTAAACAAGCCGAAAAAGTAAAAGAAGAAGTCATATCAATTGTAAGCAACGAGCTTAGAAGCCCGCTTACGTCAATTATCAATTCGCTCAGTATGATCGCTGATGGCGAGACAGGCGAAATATCCGAACAGACCAAAAAATTAGTCAGCATCGCTTACAGGAGCAGTGAACGTTTACTGCGTCTTGCTGGTGACATGCTGGACATCGGGAAAATCGAATCGGGTAAAATGGAATTTTACTTCCAGATTCAAGAACTCATGCCATTGATCGAAAATTCTATTGAAGCCAACCGTGCTTATGCTGAACCATTTGACGTTCAGATTAATCTGGAGAGTAGCCTGACTGATGCCAGAGTAAACGCTGATAGTGACCGCCTGATGCAAATACTGACTAACCTTATAACCAACGCCGCAAAGTTCTCCCCGTCCGGTAGTGAAGTAATAGTTTCAGTTTCTCGTCACGATAGCTTTATCCGACTTGCTATTAAAGATCGGGGCCCCGGGATCCCAGAAGAATTTCGATCCCGAATCTTCGATAAGTTCACTCAGGCGCAAATACCCGGAATACGTCGAAGGGATGGTGCGGGGCTGGGCTTAAGTATCGCTAAAATGCTAGTTGAACACATGGGTGGTTCTATCGGATTTGAAACGGAAGTCAACGCAGGTACTACTTTCTACTTTGACCTGCCTGAATATCATGATGACGTAAATACTTGACATGGAAGTTATTGTAAATACTATCAGTATCCGTAAAGAATTTAAACACTGCATTGCCGTTGATGACGTTAATTTGCAGATCGAGTCCGGCGATATCTTCGGTCTTATCGGTGCAAACAGTTCTGGTAAGACAACCCTCCTTAAAATATTAGCAACAGTTCTTAAACCAACCTCCGGTTCTGCTCAGATACTTGGATACGATATATTCCGAAAACCCGAAAAAGTCAGAGGTTTTATCGGTTATCTGCCTGAATCCTTCGGTGTATATAGTGATCTCAAAATATGGGAATATATAGATTTCTTTGCCGGCGCATACAGGATCCCAAAAAAGGAACGCCAAAATACTATCAGCGATGTGCTGGAACTTATGGACCTTGTCTCAAGCAGAAATCACTACGTCAACGATTTATCTCGTGGAATGAAGCAAAGGCTTGGTATAGCAAGAACTATAATACACGATCCTATTCTTTTACTGCTTGACGAACCTGTATGTGGACTTGATCCAAAAGCCAGAATAGAGATAAGGGAGATTATTAAGGAATTGGGTGACATGGGCAAGACGATCATCGTATCGTCAAACATGCTTTCCGATCTGGCTGTTATCTGTAATAAAATTGGCATAATGATGGATGGAAAGCTCATATTCAGCGGGCTTATAAACAACGTCCTATCACAGTTAGGTACAACCACGACTCTTGAGATCGGTGTTAGTGATACAGAGACAGCAAAAAAAATTCTACAACAGCAACAAAATATCGGGGATATAGACGTAATAGGCAATGTTCTCAAAGTTCAGTATATGGGCAGGCGAGAGGACATGCACATTATATTAACGGCACTTGTAAACGGACAGGTTCAGGTATCATTATTTCATGAAACCTTCATGAACCTTGAGGATGTATATCTAAAGATGGGAATAGCAAAGGAGAATAAGGCATGAAAAATAAAATGCAGATTTTGCGTGAAAAAGCTGTTTTCTTTTCAATATTACCTTGACAACCAGGTTTTTTTGTGGTAGAATCTCTAGTAAGTTGATAGAAATAGTAAATTATAGGGAACTTCAATGGAACTCAAAAAACATCCTTTAATTCTCTTACTACTTATAGCGATATACTCCTGGATTGTTGCTTCCAGTTTTGCATCATTTATGCCTAACGATTGCTGCAAGCAACCCAATGGTGCATCACACTGCTCATGCAATCCCAATGCCCATATAAATCAGTTTCCATGTGGGAACGTACTTAATGAATATCCCCTGTCAGAACCTTCCGTTGTTTATGAAACTGTTTCCAAGCACTTATATAAAAGTCAGATAGAGAAAACAGGCATAGCTTCCGAAAACGTGACGACTGTAAAACCTAAGCCTGTCAATTATGTAGAATTCACTATGAGTTTGCCCGGTAACCGTCTGTACTATGGATGGTCTCAATATCGTTCTCCTCCTTTTATCTGCGCGTAATATTGCTCGATCCAGAGCATCTTCAGAACAAAATTTTTAGCTCCGATGGGAGCGACATATAAAAATAGCATAAATACAGTGTTCTTTATATGTCGCTCCTCTGGAGCTTATCTTTTTTACTTACCTTGGGCTATAAATATATCACCCCTTCGGGGTTGAAAACCTTATATTTTATGAGCTTTAACAAAAAACCTATCCTTATCAGCTTTACTAAAGGGGAGAATTGATTCCCTCTTTGGAAAAGGGGGGAAGGGGGGATTTTGAAGCGTTGTTTGTAAAGTAAAACATTAATCTGGTCAAATATTACTCATAACTAGAAAACTCATATTTCTAACTAAAAAAGGTATTGTTTTTATACTTTGTGGATTTTACTTAACTGAGGAGTGTATATTTTTTTGTTAAAAGGATGTTGTTGATGCGAGTTTTTTCAGTTAATGGTATCAGGTATATAAAAGCCGACTAAATAAAGTTCAAATATATCTGTTACCATTCTCGACTTAGTTTTTGACTAATTCTGCTCATGAAGTGGGCATACACAAAGGATAAATTCAGAGCAAAGTTTTGTCCTAACCAAAGCAATCAACTCGTTGCGTAATTACGGCGTTGTGTACTTAGTTCAATTTTACGTCAGTAGTGAAGTATTTTCTTCCATCCCAGATCACAGGCAAACCTCTAATTATGCACATTCCAATTGTTATATAGACAATGACTGCTCCAATTATGATAAGCGCTTTCGTTATGCCGTCTGGAACGAATAGCGAAAACTCGGATACAGCACTATTAAACGTCAATATACCAGCCAGATAGCAGAAAGCTACGACTTTTGATATAGCATATATCCCTCTGCTGACCCTTGAACTGACAATTGCCTTCGCCCAGTCGGAATCCATCATGGTCTTTTTACCAAATGGGGTCTTGCCTTTAGCGAAAGCCATACTTCTGATAAGGTCAGTCACAAAACCTCTGACAATAACGATCATAGGAACCCAGAACGGCACTAAATGCACTACTGCGAAGTATATCCACAATACATTTTCAACGACTCTATCACCTGCAATATCAAATAATGCACCGAAATCAGATGCAGTTCCTTGTTTTCTTGCTATGTAACCGTCTGCCCAGTCCAGAGCTATGACAATGATAGTCATAATCAGCATCGCAAGATTAGCGTAGAAGTTTACATTAAACAATGCAACCACGACGAATACCAGAATCAGCCTGATAAGTGTAATCATATTGGCAGACATATTTATTCCCCCTTTATAATCTGGATGATTTCAACATAGCATCTGAGATTTCCTTTTTCAAATAATCACTGAATTCAGTGTGATGACCATTAAACGTCTTTGCTGATTTGACCACTGACGATATTCCTATCCTTAGCATTTGCGAGAAGGGCTTTCCCGTTTCTACTGCATGCCAAGCCGCAAGACGCACAACCAAATCCATGTTGGACTTTACCAGTTTCAGCCTTTCTAGAATATCGGTTGAGGACGATTTGTCTGAAATGTTTGATAATTCTCCCATAAATGGTAATGAAACTTTATTATTATAAACCATGAATTCACCTGTTGCTTCCATAAGCATCTTTGTTTTCTCCTTCTATTAATATAAACCTAAATAAACGCTCGTACTTCAATATTTTTCTTTTTTTTAATATATCAAATATATTGCAACGATTTTGCCATTCTTTATTGTATATTCATAACAGCCTTTTAGACGTAATTTTCTCATCAAAAGTTCGGAAGTTATTCATGTCGGTTTATCAGAAGAATTGCTGTTGACAATATCATTTCGGATAAGTAAAATTGTCAGAAAGTGTTGAATTTTTTATTTTGTTCCGGATATTATAACAGTTTTCATATTTTATAGTGCATTAATAGACTAGAGATTTGTGCCACTGGCAGCTTGCCTGCCAGTGCTAATGCGCTATTATTTATGGGAAACGGTATTACATGTTATAGCACGATCAAATTATAAAGGCACTAAATCACAAAAACCCCAAAGTTTTGGATATTAGATATGATATAGTTTTAGGGATTGTCAAGGGTTTTGTATAAACTTCCTCAAAACCAATTATACCAAAAAACTAATTCGGTTAAGCGCTACTACCGCTACCTTCTTATATCACAAATAGCCTTCATCATCGCCGCCATCAACTGTGATTCTTCAACTGCTAATACTGCACATTCCGTTTCGTTAGTTATGATCCAGCTATCATCCATCATCGGGAGATAGCCGAGTATTGCTGAATCTGCTCCTCCTGTTTTGTTACCAGCCTTCATGGCATCTTCTAAAGTCCAATCTTTGTTGAATGGAAAGTCATCCTCAAACCATCCATTTTTATTCTCTTTATAGACGATCTTTATAGCTTCCTGTGCCGTAGAAGCAGAGAATTTTCCTGCTGGTCCTATTAAATCACTGTCACCTTGAATTCTAAACACAAAGTAGTTTTTCATCAGTCAACCTCTATTCTTTTCCGATTTATGTTTTAATACATTTGATAGGCTGATATATTTTAATACGATGTTATCGGAATGTCAAATATTTTTCTTACAAATGAAGATTGATGGTAGGTATAGACAAACGTTCAATTTCTTGTTATCATAAAATGGATATTTTAGCAATTAACTTTTACAGAACATTAATAGAAAGAGGGATACTAAAATGGCAAAGATTGCGATTATCGGAGCAGGAAGCATTGTTTTTTGCAAAACCCTGATACTGGATGTTCTTGCGACAAAAGGCATGGAGAACACCGAATTTGCCTTGATGGCTCCAAGCACCAAAAGAACTCCGCAGGTTGAGAGATTTGTCAATAGAGTGATCAAGGCAAATGGTCTGCCGGCAAAGGTCTACGTCACGACAGACGTTAGGGATGCAGTCAAAAACGCTGATTACGTCATCGCAACGTTTCAGGTTGCAGGATTGAAGGGGTTTGAATACGACTACAAGATACCCCTAAAATACGGCGTTGACCAGTGCATAGGAGACACGCTCGGTCCTGGCGGGATTTTCCGTGCGTTGAGAAGCATACCAGTCACTCTTGACTTGGCTAAAGACATGGAAGAGCTTTGTCCTGACGCACACCTGCTGAACTACGTGAACCCGATGGCGATGGTGTGCTGGTCTCTTGGCAAAACAAAGGTGAAGTTCGTTGGTCTCTGTCATGGTGTGCAGACTACACTTGACCTTATTTCAGGCTACGTTGACTTACCAAAAAGCGAGATTGACTTTCTCTGCGCAGGCATCAACCACATGGGATGGTTCCTCAAGCTGGAACATAACAGAAAGGATTTATACCCCGTCCTACGAGAAAGGTTCGAGAAGCCTGAGTATTACGTCAACGAAAAGGTGCGTGGGGAAGTTTTCCGTCACTTTGGCTACTTTATGACAGAATCCACAGGTCATCTTGCTGAATATCTTCCATATTTCAGGAAGAGCAAGAAAGCTTTGGAACTCTACTGCGATGAGCCGGGGTTTGGTGGAGAGAGCGGGGCTTATTACTCATGGTGCGCATCCGTAGGTGAGAAATACAACGAGCAGGACATACTCGCCGGTGAGTCAGATGCTTTGCCTTCAAGAAGCATTGAATACGGTTCCTACATTATCGAGGCACTGGAAACCGGGCGCACTTTCAAGCTCAACGGTAACGTTACCAATGGTGGAATGATCACCAATCTTCCAGCAGATTGCTGTGCCGAAGGACCGATGTACGTTGACAGGACAGGGATTCACAAAACAATAGTCGGCGATTTGCCTCCACAATGCGCCGCATTGAATATGACGAATATCAACGTCCAAAGGCTTGCAGTCGAAGCCGCCATCACTGGCGATACTGAGCATATAGTTCACGCCTGCGCCCTTGACCCATTGACAAGCGCAGTTCTGACACTCAAAGAGATCAGGGACATGGCAAGCGAAATGCTTGAGGCACAAAAGCAATGGCTACCGCAATTCGAGGGTAAGACGATCAAACCGACCCCGATCATAAGCATCCCGAAGGACGTAAAGAGAGCGGAAGTTCCAGTTGATCCTGCCCTTGCTATCATGGCAAGGTTCGGCGAGTTGGCTAAGTAGTAAATGGATTAGAAGTTTACAATCAAGATAACACTTCTCAGGGCAGAATTCCAAGACCCCAATCAGGAATTTTAGCCACGGATTAACACGGATATACACAGATGAAGATATTGTATGTTAGATTTCGATGCTAGTCAGGGCTTTCATCTAATATCCAACATCTAACATTAATTAAAATCAAGGAGTATTAAATGGCAAAAATTACATTTATCGGCGCAGGTAGTTTAGGTTTCACTCGTGGACTGGCAAGGGATATTCTCACGTTCCCATTGCTAAAAGATGCAACGCTTTGCTTGATGGATATTGATCCTGAACGTCTTGAGTTTGCGCAAAAGGCTGTTCAGCGCATCGTTGATATGGGAAAATATCCCGCAAAAGTCGAAGCTACAATGAATCGTGCAGAAGCTCTCCAGGGAGCAGATGCGGTAATGTGTACCATACTCGCAGGCGGTGTTGGCGTATGGCAGCACGACATACTTATTCCCAAGAAATACGGTATTGACACTAACGTTGGCGATACTCGTGGACCTTCAGGCGTATTTCGTGCATTGCGTACTATACCTGTAATGCTTGGCATCGTCAAAGATATGGAAAAATACTGTCCAGACGCTATCTTGCTTAATTACACGAACCCGATGGCGATGCTGTGCCGTGCAATGCAGAGAGAGTCATTTATACAGTTAACCGGGCTTTGCCACAGCGTGCAGGGTACGGCGATGATGCTTGCTCACTGGATCGGCGCACCATACAACGAAATCACCTATACAAGCGCAGGCATCAACCATCAGGCATGGTACACTAAATTTGAATGGAATCATAAAGACGCATATCCACTGATCCGTCAGGCTGTGGAGAAACCAGAGATATACAAAGAGGAGATAGTTCGCAACGAGATGTTCAAGCATCTTGGCTACTACGTCACCGAATCCAGTGGACACAACTCCGAATACAACTGGTGGTTCCGCAAACGACCTGATTTGATCGAAAAATACTGTATACACGGCACTGGTTGGAACCCTGGTGTGTATGCCTATATTCTCAAGGAGTATCAGGGCAGGGAAGGAAAGTGGCAGGATGACGTCAGAAAGTGGCTTGACAGCGACGCACCCATCAGCCTTGATCGTGGTCACGAATATGCGGCGTACATCGTCAATGCGCGCATGGGTGGCGAGATATTCCACTTCAACGGAAACGTGCCAAATACAAATCTTATAACGAATCTCCCGGAAGGTGTATGTGTTGAAGTACCAGTTTTCGTTGACAAAGCTGGCTTCCATCCAGTTCACGTTGGCGCATTACCGATGCAGTGCGTAGCACTCAACCACGTAAGCGTCATGGTTGAAGAAATGGCAGTCGAGGCATCATTAACAGGCGACCCGACGCTGGTATTCCAGTCTATTGCTTACGACCCGTTGACAGCGTCTGTGCTATCGCTCGCAGAGATCAAAGAGATGGTCAACGAGATGCTATTGCAGAACAAGGATTATCTCCCGCAGTTCGAGCATTTCAAAGCGTAATCGCCAAGATGACACGGTGCATTAAAATGTAGGGGCGTATTGCATACGCCCTCATACGTTTAGTAGCAAAATGAATTTAGGTGTAACAGTAGTTTTTATGACAATACAAGCAGGGAGGCAATAAATATGGCTTATGTTGTATATGTAAATACTCAAACAAGTTATACGAAAGTTCATCGCTCAAGTTGTATTGAATACATAAAACGAGTAGCAGATTCAACTGATAATGGTTATTGGAAAATAGGCTTTCCAGATATTAATTCAGCTAATCAATTTGCTAAACAGACAGGTTTAAAAACAACACCACCGTGTAAAATATGCAAACCATGACAATTTAGTAAAATGGTCTGGTGATGATGCCAATAAAATGATTTCAAAGGAGTTCATAATGTCTGATAAACAAGTCGCAACACTACGAAGCAATTTTCTAGTTCATTGGACTGGAAGAGACATTCAAACGGATTATAAAGCAATTCGTAGATGTGAACTTCAAAGTGATTTATATGTAGATCGATTAGTCAAAACACTAAATGAAGGTCTATGGATGACTGTAAATGAAGAGATAATTAAAGGCGCCGGAGATATCCAAATTGAATATAACAAAGAACCTTTTCCGAAAGTACCAATGACTTCATTTACAGAAATCAAGCTTTCTGAAATTGAAAAGCATACCCAAAGTTATGGTTGTCTTGGGTTTGGATTTAGTCGTGATTTTGTAATAAAACTTGATGGAGCTCCAGTGCAGTATGTATCTTCAGATGAAAATGATTATATTACGGCTCATTTTTTTAGACAAATAAAGGAACTAGAAGTATTAGAGCAAGCTTTAAAACATCAAAATAATCGATTAAATGCCCCTGAATTAAAGGAACAAAAAGAATTATGGGAGCATAACTGGCAAGGTCTTATAATAAGAGCTATATCAAACTTACATCCAGGTTATGCTCATAAAGGAGTACAAGAAATAATATGTTATCTAAATGATTGTCTACAAAAGCCTGAAGATATATTCAAAGGACTTATACGTTCAGTATCCAATAATGTTCTATTCTTAAAGAGAATGTGGAAAAATGAACCTGGTGATTTTATGAATCTCGATGAATCTGAATGGCGTATTGTGTATGGAAGGCAAAAAAATATAACTGATGATAAAAATGAAGATCATGTACATAAGATCAAGTTTGAACCAGAGAATCTAAAAGTCCTTATTCTTCCAGATGAAATAACACGTCAGAAGGCATTATCGCATATTCAAAAATGGTTATCAGGACTACATTTACCAATAATTGCTATAATAGAGGAATGTCTACAATTTTGATCTTAAAAACAAATATTGCTTAATGGTAGATTTAGAAAGAGGGGAAAATCAGTGGATATTGACAAAACCACAATGGAAAGGTTGACATTTATTAAATATTTATATAAAACTGCTGTTGAGCAATCAGTAAAATCAGAACCACAATGTTCAATATCACTACTTACGTTTCACGATTCCGTTGAATTTTTTCTACAATTATCTGCTGTGTATTTAGATGTAAGTAAAAAAGGGATAACATTCATGGAATATTGGGATCAACTTGCTAAGTCTCATAAAAAACCGAGTATTCAAATTAGTCAACAAGAATCAATGCGCCATCTAAACGATGCTAGAGGTTTATTGAAACATCAAGGTACGAGACCATCTAGGTTAGATATTGAGAGATTTAGAGCAAGTGTTACAAATTTCCTTGCAGAAAACACAAAAATAGTATTTGATTTAGATTTCAATGAGTTATCACTAATTGATTTAGTCCAGTTTGATCGTGTAAAAGATAAACTCAATGAAGCCCAAAAAGCACTTAATGAAAATATGATAGAAAAGGCTTTAGCGTATGTTGCCATTGCATTTAATCTACTTATTGGGGAATATGAATCCACTAAAACAAGAAGATTCGGACTTTCCCCTTTCTTTTCTGGAAAATCATTTCGAGATATAAGAGGTAAAGATATATTCAGAAGAGGATACAATAACGTCTTTTATTCATCAAGTAGTGTTGGGAAACATTCACTTGATGAATCATTTGATGTTGAAAAGCTTGTGGATTTTATGGATACAGTATCAGAATCAATGGAAAGTATTCAATATACTTTGAAGCTGGTCAGTTTAGGTATAGACTATCGCAAATATGTCAAGTTTCGCTTATATATTCCCACTTTCTCATGGACCTTAGATGGAGGACCAATTATACAAAAACGAAATTGGGGATCAAGAGGACTTCCAACCGTTGAGGATGTTTCCTTTTGTATCAATTTTATTATTGAATCTGCTATAGCACTTCAGGAATTTGATTTTGCTATTGAACATGATTAACTATTTTTGCCAGTTAAGTTCGTAGTAGTTCGATTTATCGAACGTTTGAAATTAACGCTCAATGAATTGAGCTACTACAAACTGATGTTATTCCTTAATTTATGAGAATTAGCACAAGTTGCTAGATACGTTAAATCTAACATACAATAAAAACAACATACGATAAAAACAACATACGATAAAAATAACGTATATTTAAGATTCAAGGCTTTTGCGAATGGCTTAAGATACGCAGAAACATTCAGTTTATCAAACACCAATGCGTGTAGAATGAGTAATATCATCATTTGTGAGACTCTGATTTGGATATTTGAGGTTATTTTCATGGCAAAATCCAGTCGGAAAAGCACAAAAAAGGTAAGTCAAGCACAATATAACCCGATATTTTGCTAACCTGATGCCCTGAAAATGACATTATTACTCATTTTACGCCATAACGACTCTCTAAATTGCCTTGAAATCTGGTTTTACACCATTCGCAAAACTCTTGTAAGATTGTGAAAAATACGGAAGCATTAAGGCACGGAGAATATAGTGATCGGTAACAAGTATAGTAAAAACTGACTACTAAAATATAGCAAGAAACTCAAATAAAACTTAAACGATTATAAGATTGTATAAAAAGCTTGATTAAATCAATTTTATGAGATAAAATAGAGTTTGCAAAAATCTATTTGATACTATTTAGACAATTAAATGTAGTGACAGGTTTGAAACCTGTCATTACGGGATTGTAGAAATTTAATGATCAAAAGCAACAGCATAAAAATGGAGGTAGATCATGGAAAAAAATTCGATCCGTGTGTTAGCTTGGTCAGAACTCACCGAACCAAAGTACGCTTATCCAAAAGGCATCAATGGAGCTATTGCTGAGTACATAAATGTTTTCGATGACGTTACCGCAAAGACAGCTTGTCTGGATGATCCAGATCAGGGGGTATCCGAAAACGCACTCAAAGAAACGGATGTTTTAATCTGGTTTGGTCACATGCGTCACGGTGACGTGAAAAGCGAAAGTGTTGACCGAATTGTCCGTCACGTTAAAGAGCGAGGTATGGGGTTTTTGGGTCTTCATTCTACCCACTTTGCACAACCATATAAGGCTTTGATGGGAACCAGTTGCGCATGGCGTACTTACGTGGAAGATGGAAAGTCAGGACACATCAAGGTCGTTAGCCCGTCTCATCCCATAGCGGCAGGCGTTACAGATTTCGTCATCCCAAAGGAAGAATGGTATGGTGAGCCGTATGATGTTCCAATACCGGAAGCAGTCATATTTGAGGGGCATTACGTTGATGGGAAAGAGATTGCCCGTGATGGGCTTGTCTGGACAGTAGGCAATGGACGTGTATTCTATTTCCGTCCGGGGCATGAGACATTCCCAATTTACTACATGGCAGAAATCCGCCAAATTATGCTCAACGCTGTCAGATGGCTGGCGAAAAAATCCTGATATGTTTTTAATTAGCGACTTGTGCTAGTTGTGTAAAATGTAATAATAAGCTTGTAGCCCAACTTTCTAAGTTGGCGATCATAAAAACCAAGATAGAATCTTGGGCTACAAAAAGAATTAGAGCAAGTCGTTAATGCTTATAGCTCTTTGGTGTAAAGTGTTTAAATGCGGAATAGCACAGCTTTAGCTTGCGTTTTTATTGCGAAATACTATATTTAACGCTGGTTAAAGCCATGCTACTCCGAATATTTTTTGCTACGCAAGAACCATGCTTATAAATACTGTATACGTAAAACTTGCTTTCCTACCGGGTTCTTCTTTTGTCTTTGAATGAATATTATATCCAGCCTTCTGGAATGCCCTCAGACTTCTGACGTTATAATCTGCTATGTGACACCCAAATATCATATCAGCACCTTGCTCCTGGAACCCGAAATCTGTAAGCATGCGGATGACTTCCGTACCGATTCCTCTATTCCAGTATTGTTTCTCACCGATCATCAGGTCAATGCGGCGGCAATCCAGATCGGGATATTCTCGAAGCAGTGCCTCTAAATTCATCTTTTGAAGCCAGCACTCACCGATTGGCTTATTATCAACCTCTATGACGAAACAAAAGGCATTCTGAGACGTTGAGCGATATATGTCCTGTATTTCTTCAAGATTGTATGAGGTTACATCGTTTCCCTCAGAATAATACAATACCTCCGGATCGCTGTTCCACTTGAGCAGAACGTCCCAGTCGTCTTCAGTCATGGGACGTAGTTTTATATTTTCGCCTGATGGTGAGACGTTTCTTAATGTGATCTCATGTTGTACCAGCATGTCATAATGGTGCATAATATTAGATTTACCACTATTCTTCTATCGGGAAAAGCGGGAGATGCCCAAGAGAGATAACGTCCTTGCGCTCGTCACCTTCTACAAAAATAGCGATCTTGGCTATGATTATACCTTTAACTTTGGAAACGAGGTTTTCCATAGCTTCCAGAGTGCTTCCCGTGCTAATCACGTCATCCACTATCGTGATCTTCTTCCCCTCGATTTTAGGCAGTTCCCTTCTATCCAGCCAATACGTCTGAGGCTTTCCTGTAGTGATAGACTTCACGTCAGCCGATAATGGATCCAGCATCCATTGTTTCTTTTCTTTACGAGGCACAACGTAAGGTAAGCCAGTGATAGCAGAAATCTCGTAAACCAGAGTGATAGCCTTGCCTTCGGGATGCAGAAGAACCTCAGTTTCCTTCGGAATCATGGAACTGAGCGCAGGAGCGACAGCCTTCACGATCTCTGTATCGCCAAGTATATTAAACAACGCAACCTTTAACTTCGGTGCAACACGAACAAGTGGGAGTTCTCGCTTCACTCCACAAAGCTCAATCGTGTAAAAATCCTCTTTACTCCCCATGAATCCCTCCTTTTATTATTAACGGTTGACAAGTTACGAGCGACAGGTTGATGTAATATTTATGGCTCTTTGGTAAATAACGGGGGAATGAATCTTGCATAGGATGGATTCCAGCTTTCGCTGGAATGACAATGATTGTGTTTGTGTCACCTATGAAAAAGTATGTCAACAATAAACTGGAGAAAGGAA
>Ga0315274_10001742_pt1 | contig 33342 bp, 27 predicted proteins | sample YL17G02_20_MG_FD_203700 | JGI IMG/M metagenome (GOLD analysis project Ga0315274, IMG submission 203700) | Sediment microbial communities from Yellowstone Lake, YNP, Wyoming, USA - YL17G02_20 | ecosystem: Environmental > Aquatic > Freshwater > Lake > Sediment | place: USA: Wyoming | collected...
GGCGTCGATGCCCACAAAGCTCGATACGCCTTGAGTACTTTCCATGACGGGCCTCCTTTTTTGGGTTTTTTCCTATTTTACAGGAGCGCCCGTCTTTCATACTATCAGAGCTCTGTTTTATGTTTAAGCATTCGCGCATAATACTATCTTGTTATATTACATTTCTAAACCAGGTTCAAAGTGGAGCTTTGACCTCGCTCCGGCCGGCCTTGGAAATCTGTCGGCAATGGGGTAAAGTTGGTTGCGGTGAGTTTTGATTCGAAAAGTTTGGGCGCCACCCCTTCCAATCCCCTGCTTGTCATATTTGGCATCATCATCCTTCTGGCGTTGGTCTGTTTGCTTAACTTTGCTCTCCCGATCCTCATCGCCCTGGCGTTTTGCGTGCCGCCACTTGCTTTTTTTACCAGAGACAAGAACGATTCCATTTTCAAGACCCTCGCCAATATTTTGCGCGCCATGCTGATCTTTCCTCCCGTAATCGCCGGCGTCTTGGCGCCGGCTCGAGGGCTGTGCCTGCTGATCAACAGCATCTGGATCAAGTTCCCCGCCAACATCCCCGGTCTGTCAAGGATCGGCTTTTACTCCATTTTTGACCCCGCAGTGGGCCTGGCCGGCACGGTCTTCGGGATCGGCGGCGGTTTTATTTCCGTTTTCATACTGCTCCGCCAGGTGCGGCAGGTTGAAAACCTTCCAACTTCCACAACCCGGGCCGCGGCTCTGGGTCTTTCCGAATTCAAAGGCGTTGCGCGGCCGGTTATGGACCCTGCCCTGGCTGCGGAAAAAATTGAGGACACTGCTCCTCCGGGCAAGATTTGGGACGAGGTCCCTGCTGACCGGATTCTGGTTGAAGCGCAGAAGACTTTCCCCGGCCAGCAAGCGCCGTCCATTCTTCGAGTCCGGTCGCGGTTTTATCTGGAGGATGCGAGCGGCCGGATCCTGGTTGACCCTCGGGAGGCTGAATTCTGGCACGGCAAAAGCAATATGTTCTTTGAGCCGAGCCGGAAGATATATCTGAGCAAACGCTTAATCCCGGGCCTGGCCGCTCCGGCCCTGGAACCATCGGCCAAGGTGCTTTTGCCCGGCGACCCGGTCTATCTGGTCGGCCAAGTCGAAGTCAATGAACAAGCTTCTCAACAAGTCGTTGACGCGGAGAGGCTGATTGTGCGGCCATCGAGCCGGCGCGTCGCGCGCAGCCGGCTGACCGCGATGGTCCTGGACGAGCCCTTTTGGAAGCCGGGAAAGGATCTCCATGATGTGTTCTTCCTCTCCGACAGCGACGAGCTGGAGGCTTCGGGAATCCTTTATACCGCGGCGCGGCAGGCATCAATCATTGCGATATTGTGGACGGCCGTTTGCCTGTGGATGACTCTAAGTTCGCTGGCCCTGCGATTTTGGTTTTAGGTTCCGGGTCCGGCGTGATTTGCCATGCGCCAAGTTCTGTAATAGAGTTTGGATCACAAGGGAGGATGTGATGAGTGCGACAGTCGTTATCATTGGGTTGATCCTCGCCGTTGTTGTAATCGCCGGAGGCGTGGGCTATGTCATCAGCATTTACAACAGCCTGGTCCAGGTCAAGAACAACATTGACAAGGCCTGGAAGAACATCGATGTTTTGCTCATGCAGCGCCACGACGAGATCCCCAAACTGGTTGATGCGGTCAGAGGCTACATGCAGCATGAGCGGAGCCTGCTGGAAAAGCTCACGGAACTGCGCGCGGGCTATTCCAAGGCCGGAACCATAGACGAAAAAACCAAAATTGAGAACGAGATCAACCGCGGCATGGCCCGGCTGAAGCTGGTGGGGGAGGCATACCCGGAGCTCAAGGCCAGCCAGAATTTCATCCAGCTCCAGCAACGGATTTCCAGCCTGGAGTCGTCGATCGCCGACCGCCGCGAATTCTTCAATGACAGCGTCAACATCTACAACATCCAAATCCAGCGCTTCCCGGAAATGCTGATCGCGCGGCGGCTCAATTACGGAAAACACGCCCTGCTTGAGGTGCCGGAGGAGAAAAAGCAGGACGTCAAAGTGGGGCCTTTCTAACGGGCTGTTGAAAAATTACCTCCCTCCCCCTGGGAGGGGGGAGGGTCGCTTCTTGGAATCGCAGTCGCAAGGGCCGCAGACCCGCGCCAATCAATACTCCGACCACCCTCTCCTTGTTCCTCTCCCCTCCGAGGGAGAGGAAACGATTTTTGGCCGACCGTGCCAAAATCGGCTTTTTCAACACCCTGCTAAAGGCTCTTTTCGGCTTGAGCGGCTGATCTATGGCTGCGCCGGCAAATAAAACAGGCAAGCGCCCGCCTGCGCCAAAACCCGGGTTGATATCCTGGGTCATCGGAATCGCCATCGGGGGAATTATCTTCCTCGCGTTGCTGTTCGGCATTTTTGGCCTTTTGGGCTATTTGCTTTTACCGCCGGCGTTATGCGCGGCTCTGGCTTTCCCGATTGAAGAATTTTCGCGCGCCAAGTCCAAAGGCATGTCCGTCAGCCGCTCGCTGCTTGAAGGCCTGAGGTCATTTTTTGTTTATCCGCTCCTGGCATTGGGCATGGTCGCTCCGGGCCGGGCCATCATGTGGGGATTCTTCTATTTCATTTTCAAGCACAAGAATCCGGCCCTGACTTTCAGGGAAATCATACCCCTGGCCAAAGTGCTCTGGCACTGGCCGCCCTTTGACCTGATCGTCTCCATCTGCGGCATACTGCTCGGCACGCTGGGCGCGGGCATCACCGTCGCGTTGATCATCCGGCAGGCCAGGCTGGTCGAGAACCTTCCGACTTCCAGGGTCCGCTCAGCCGCGCTCGGGCTTGCCGAGTTCAAGGGGGTTGCCCGTCCGGTTGAGGACAAGTCTCTGCAGAAGACTGAGCTTGTGGGCGACAGCTTCAGGGACGAGATTTACCGGGATACCTCGCCGCCGATCCTTTTCTGGGGCGAAAAAGATCAGGCGATCTCCGACCAAAATATTAACCGGGTGAAAAAATTGAGCCGCTTCTACCTCGAGGACAAGACGGGCAGGATCCTGGTCGACCCTCTGGGCGCGGATTTCTGGGCCAGTTCCAAGGCCTCTTTCCTGGAACCCATCCGCAAGGTCATCCTGACCAGGAGGCACAAGCAATTCGTTCCGGAAAATGACAAGGTGGTGTTGTCGGTGGAAACCCGGGAACTGCTGGCCGGAGACCCGGTGTATGTGCTCGGGAATGTGGAGATCAATGAAGACGCTCCCGCGGACGCGGTGGGGGTTGAAAAACTGATTGTAAGGCCGTCAACCGCGCCGGTTAAACCCGGCCTGCTGACCTGGCTGTTTTTCAATTCCGAAACCATTGCCAAAAGCAGGGATTACAGGTACGTTTTCCTGCTTACGGACACCGCGGAAAAGAGCCTGCCACCACTTTTGCGCAGGGGGATCCGGCACATCGGCATCGCCGGCCTGGTCTGGGCAGTGCCCTCCATCATCCTCCTCTCACTTGCCCTGAAGATGCTCTGAGCCGGGTCTTCCGCGGCCGGCAATAAATTATTTCCTCAGCACGATCCCCACCGGGTCGATTTCCTGGTGAAGGATTTTGATCTCGCGCTCGGTTGGGGGCCGGGTGACTTCGATTTTGTCCGCGACCTCGAACTGGAAAGAGGCGTTGGCTTTGGCGTCTTCGATCTTCACTCCCTGGTGGAGTGACAGGAGCATCATGCGTTTGGTTTGGGGGTGGAATCCGTAAACTCCGAGCTGGGTGATTACGCGGTACGGCCCGGTGTTTTTTGGGAGTCCGGCTTCTTCGCGCGCGCCGGGTCCGGTGAGGAATCCCGGGGTGGTGATGAAGTCGACTTTTTCGACGAATTTTCTCTTGTCTTGGCGCATGATGACAATGGTTCTCTGGGAGAACGATCCCACGTCATTTGCTCCTCCGCTCCCGGGCAGGCGGGTCTTGTGGTCCTCGTAAGGCCCGATCATGGTGGTGTTGATGTTGCCGTAGGGGTCGATCTGGGCGGCTCCGAGGAACCCGAAATCGACGTATCCTCCCTGGGACAAGCTCATGACGTCGTGCATGCTTGATGCGGCCATGGCGCGATGGAAGGTTCTGGAGTCTCCGACCGAGATGGGCAGCACCGGCATTTGCGGCCCGAGTCCTCCGGCTTCGAAGATGATGAGGAGTTCGGGCGCGTGGGTTTTCTGCGCGAGCATGGTCGCGATCATTGGCAGGCCGGTGCCGACGAATACGGACTTTTTGTTTTCGAGGATGTGGGACGCGGTGCAGGCGAGCAGTTCCGGTTCCGTGTATTTGATTGGTTCCGACATATTATTCTCCCTTCTTGAGCCAGGGCGCGGTCATGGGTTCGCGCAGCTGCTCCACCCTTCTCAGCCGGTTCATGGTCTTGACTCCGCCGACCAGCTCCAGGTACTCTTCGAAATCTTTCACGCCGAAAACGTACTTGTCAAAATATTCCTTGGCGCCCTGCTCGGACTTGGAGATCTTCAGCCACTCGCCGATGTGCTCCTCATCAAAGAAATACTTGTAGGGCATCTGGCACGGGTGCGAGCCGTAGGGCATCTCGACCACCGCGTCCACCACGCAAAACGGGATGGTGGTGCACGAAGGCTCATTTCGCACCCGCTCGTTGTCTATGATTTCCTCGGTGGTGATCACCAGCTTCCGCGCGCAGCGGGCCAGTTCAAAGTCCTCCACGATGATGCCTTCGATCTGCGCGTTGCCGTACATGTCGCAGCAGTGGGTGTGGATGAAGGCGACGTCGGGATAGGCCGCGGGCACCAGGCAGACCGGCTTGCCGCTGAACGGGTCTTCGATCACTTTGGCCGAACTGTGCTTGAAGGTGTCGGTCCCCAGCAGGTTCCGGGTGGGGATGAAGGGGACTCCCATCATTCCGGCGAGGAACCGCCACTGGTATCCGGCGTTGCTGGTCTCGGCCACGACCTTGCACTTTCCGGTCTCGACCGCGCGGCGTCCCGCGGGGGAGAGTCCCCGGAGTTCGTGCCCGAAGCAGTAGGCCACTTCCACCCGGTCCACGCAGCCGGACCCGATCAGGATGTCCAAGTCGTGGACCGCGGTCTTTCCGGCCATGGCCAGGTTCTTCCTCCGCTGGCGGATGATCTCGTAAATCAGGCACATCGACACCCGCACGTGCCCGAACCCGCCGCTTGCTATGAAATCACCGTCCTTCACGAAGCGCGAAACCGCATCCTGAACCGTCATCCGCTTGTCTTTCAATTCCCGCGACTTGTTGGCAAGCACGTATTCCCGGGCCTCGTCCGGGTCATGCCAGCCGATCAGCTCCCCTTTGCCTTCCGAAATGATCCTGGTCTTTGACATCCAATATCCTCCCTTGAACTTTTAACTTTTGCGATGGGGTCAGACCCCAGCTTCGACGTTCGAGCTTGGTGGTTGGGGTCTGACCCCACGGACCTCAAACCTCTTTTTCTCCGCTCAGGCTGATCTCAAAATTATGCTTTCGGAAAAGCTCCTTGGCGATCGTGAGCAGTTGTATCTCCGAGGGGCCGCCGCCGATCTGAAGCAGCTTGGCGTCGCGCATGAGCATTTCCACGTGGTACTCCTTCATGTATCCGTATCCGCCCATGAGCTGGATGGCTTCGAGGCCGGCATCGACCGCGGCCTGCGAGCAGTAATACTTGGACGCGCAGAATTCCTCCGCACCGCCCTTGCGGTTCTTCTGCAGCCAGACCTGCTTGAAGCACATGTTCTTCACGTTCTCGAGCAGGATGTAAATCTTGGCGATTTTTTCCTGGATCAGCTGGAACTCGGCGAGGCTCTTTCCGAACTGTTTGCGGGCGATGGCGTACTTGATGCAGTCGTCCAGGCAGCGCTCAATGATTCCCCAGGCCATGAACGACAGTCCGCTGCGCTCCCCGAACAGGACGTCCTTGGCGCTTTCCCGGCTTTCCTTCTCCACCCCTCCCAGCAGGTGTTCTTTTCCCAGCCGGGCGTCGTCCAGGTAGATCATGCCGGTGGGGGAGGCGCACATCCCCATTTTTTTCATGGGCGGGCTGGTGGTCACGCCCTTGACGCCCCGCTCGAACACGAAGGGGTAGATTTTGCGCTTGTCCTTCAGGTCCGCATCCGAGCGCACGATCCGGGCATAGACCACGAACACGTCCGCGAACGGGGCGTTGGTTGCGAACATTTTGGAGCCGTTGAGCAGGTAGCCGTCTCCGTCGGGCCGGGCAACGGTCTTGAGCGCAAAGGCGTCGGAACCGGAGTCGGGCTCGGTCAAAGCCCAGCAGCCGATCTTGTCAAAGTTCATGACCGGCGCGCCGTATTTTTGGATCTGCTCGGGCGTGCCCTTTTTGAGAATGGCCTTTCCGCAGAGTCCGATGGATGCTCCGAAGGAAAGGTAGAATCCCGGGGATACCCGGCAGAGTTCCTTGCCGAAGACCGCTGCCATCATGGGGTCGGCTTCCATCTCGGCCGGGCCGGATCCCTTGGCCGGGGCGTCTTTCAATTTCTTGCGCAGGCCGAAAGCGTCGGCCATCTTCCGGATCAGGTCGTAGGGCAGCATCTCCCCGGAGTCCATTTTTTCCGCGTGGGGCGCGATCTCTTTTTCCACGAACTGCCGGATCGCCTTCTCAAGTATTCGGTGGCCTTCTTCAAGTTCGAACATTTGTTCCTCCATTCTTTCATAGTAAAGCCGACAAATCGACCTCCTGGGGTCAGGCCTTTTCGCAGAAGAGCGAACCGCGCTGATAAGGTCTGCCCCCTTTCATAGCTTGCGATTTTTTATTTCTTGGGTTTCAGGCGCAACATCTCCCGGGCTTCTTCCGGCGTGGCGATTTCCCGGTCGACCAGTTTGGCGATCTTGACCGCCCATTCCACCTGCTCCCAGCTGCCCTTGGCCAGTTCCCCGCCCGGGACCCGGATGGCGTCTTCCAGCCCGACCCGGATGTGGCCGCCGGAGAAGGCCGACTGCATGGCCGCGGTGATCTGGTTGGGCCCGACTCCGCAGGTCGAGAAAGTGGCGTCGGGCGGGATCAGGTCTTTCATCAGGCAGAACCCGAGTCCGGTGTGGGCCATGCCCCCGGCGACCCCGAACACGAACTGGAAGTGGAGCGGCTCTTCGAAGATGTTTCCCTGTTTGCGCACCAGCAGCGTGTTGTAAATTCCGCCCGGGTCATAGACTTCGAGTTCGGGCTTGACCTGGTTCTCCTTCATGGTCTTGGCGAAGTCAACCAGTATCTTGAAGGTATTCTCGAAAATGAACTCGATCAAGATGGTGCCTTTTTTGTGGTCGGCCAGGGCGAAGTTCATGGTGTTGGTGTTGAGGCTGGCCATGTCCGGCTTGAGCGCGATAATCGGCGCAATCCTCTGCTCCGGCTTCAGCCCGGGGGTGATGGCGGTGGACATGTTGATGATCAGTTTGGGGCATTTGGCCCGGATCGCCCCGATGGTGTCCGTGATTTTCTTCATGTCCGCGGTGGCCATGCCCGTGGCCTGGTCCTTGGCGTGGATGTGCACAATCGACCCTCCGGACTCGTAAACTTTCCTCGATTCCTCCGCAAATTCCTCCGGGGTGTAGGGCACCGCGGGGTTGTTGTTCTTGTTGGTCGCGCCTCCGGCCAGGGCCGCGGTGATGATCACTTTGTCCGACTTTGCCATGTTCGCCTCTCCTTTCGATTATTTTTAATTTCCGTTTTCACTGGTCCTGGAATTTCCGGGCATACAACTCGACCGCGAGTTTGCGGTAGTGGCTGTTTTCGGCCGCGGCCTCCGGGATCACCGCGGGGTCCTTGTTGATCACGTAGAGCAGTTCCTGCCTGGCCTTTTCCGGCTGTTTCAATTGCAGATAGGTCTCGGCCAGGTAGAGCCGGGTCATGAAGAAATCCGGCTCCACTTCGATGGCCTGTCTGGAAAACCAGACCGAGTCGTCGAGCGAGAACTGGGCCACGGACCTGAGCATGGACGGCATCTCGGAGATGAACTCGGCCCAGTAGCGGTAAACCCCTCCGTAGTAATAGTCCGGGTCCACGGACGAGACCGTGGTCATGGCCCGGAGGCACCTTCCGAAATTGAACGAGCCGCTTAAAATGCCTTTCAACTCCGTCACTCTCCCGTTATTGATCACGGACCAGAAATTTCCGCCCACGCTGCGCCGGTTGAGCTTGATGGCCTTCAACGCGGCCCGCTCACCCTGGCTGTAATATTCGATCCGCTTCTTTTTGAGTTCAACCTGGGTCAGCTCCCCGGCCCAGTAGCCGGCCCGGGAAAACATCACCAGGTACTGCTCATTGCCGGGCTCCGCCTCCGCGGCTTTGGCGAAAAAGGCCAGCGCTTTCTCGGCTGTTGCCGGGTCTTGGCGTTTGTCCCAGGCGTCCATTCCCTGCCGGTAAAACTGGGCCCCGCTTTTTCCCGCGGCCCCGGCCAAGGCCAAGCCGGCGGTGATCACCAAAAGGTTGAGCAGTTGTCTCATTTTTCCCCCGGAGACCGGTCTGTTTTCCGCGGGATAAATCTTAGCAGGATATGGAATGCCCGGTCAACTGCGCTTGCGGCTCGGGGTTCGAATTTTTTCACGCGCTGTTTTTTGGGCTTATGGGATCATCGCCCGGTCTCAGACGGCCCTGAGGTATTTGATGTCCTTCCACCCGCCCTTGGTTTCGGGGCTCCACTCAATTGCCACCGCCATCCCGACCTTGAGCTTCTTGGAATCAATGTCCTCCAGGGGCATGAACAGGGTTGAGTTCGCGCCTTCCAGCTTGACCGCGGCGATCAGCTTGGGCTTCTTCAAGTCCACGAAGTTGCCCTTGCCGTCCAGTTCAACGTAGGCCGTGGTCCATCCCGCGAGCATCCCTTTGCCGGAAAGCTCGACCAGGTCTTTTTCTTCCATCTTCTTGTAGCACTTGGAGCAGGTGTTGCGCGGGGGCGCATACACGTAAGCGCATTCCGGGCATTTGGACGCCAGGAATTTCTTGTTGGCGAGCGCTTTGAGGAAATTCTGCATCTGGAATCCCACGGACCAGTTGAACTGGGCCTGCACAATGGGCAAGCCATTGACCACGATCACGCCGGATTTTTTTTCCATGACATCCCCGCCCCTTTCAGTTTTTTCGCCTCGCAATTATTTTTCCCGGATCGGCTCCACGCCTTCCAGGTCCGCCATCTGTCCTTTGGGTTCTTTCGCCCAAACCACCTTCACGCGCATGCCGATGAAGACTTCCTCCGGCTTGGCGTTCAGGAGCAGGCAGTTGATGTTGCTGTCGGCGCCGTCAAACCGGACGAACACCGGGATCAGGATTTCTCCCAGTTTGAGGGTTCCGGTGTCCACCGGGTCCATGCCGAACAGCTTGTATTTGCCTTTCTCCACCTTGGGGCTGATCACAAAGCAGGTGATGGTGCCCCAGTCGCTCAACACGCAGCGCTCGTCCATCCTGCGGTGGCAGCGGCCGCACAGGTGGCGGGGCTGGGTGATCACCTTGCCGCAGCCCATGCACATGGAGCCGATGATCTTCTTCTCTTTCAGCCCGGCCGAGAACTCCTCCAGCAGCCGGGGCGCCTTCCAGCGGTAAGCCCCGACCTGCCAGTCGCCCTCCACCATCATGGTTTCCGGTCTTTCATCCTTCAAATACGCCATTTCACTCCTCCCAACTATCTTGGGCTGTCGCCCAGGACCGTGCAAGTAATGTAATTGGTCACCCCGCCCCAGCCGTGGGCAACCGCTTTCCTCACCTTCTTCGGAACCTGGTGCTCGCCGGCCTTGCCCTGAATCTGGAGCGCGGCCTCCAGGATGCGCTGCAGCGCCGAAGAGCCGATGGCGTTGGTCGCGTTCACCCCGCCTGAGACGCTGATCGGCAGCCGGCCGTTGATGTCGGTCTCTCCCTTCTCCATGTGCCTCCAGGCGGTGCCGTCGTCAAACAATCCCAGCCGCTCGGAGAAGATGAGTTCCTGGCTGGGGAACGGCTGGTAGATTTCGGCCAGGTCGATTTCCTTTTGCGGGTCTGTAATCCCGGCCATGGCATAGGCCTTTTTGGCGGATACCCGGCAGCCCATCTGCTCCGAGGGGTCGATCACGCCCACGCCCCCGAAGTTTTCGCTCTGGAGCTGGTTCTCCTCGTCCGAGTAAGAGGCCAGCCCCAAAAACCACGCCGGCTGCTTGCACAGCCTCTTGGCGGTTTTTTCCTCGGCAACCACGATGCAGGACGCGCCGTCGCTGGCCGGGCAAACGTGTCCGTACCGGAACGGCCAGGCAATGGTCTCGGTCTTGGCAATGTCTTCCGGCCTGCAGTTCGGCCATTGCAGGTGAGCGTATTGGTTCTTGGCCGCGTTGCGGCGGGCCTTGGCCGCAACCATGTCCAGGTGCTCCTGCTTGCAGCCCGAGCGGTGCATGTAGAACATGGCCTGATAGACCGCGACTCCCGCGGCGGCGCCGACCGCGCTGGTGGCGATCAGATTTCTCAGGCTCAACCCGTAGGTGAGCGCGTGGAACAGGTTGCCCATGCCCACGTGCATGAGTCCGGTGGTGGCGCCGGCTTCCTTGCTGTCCGAGTGCTTTTCCCAAGCCACGCCGATTGAGACGTCATACATGCCCGAGGCCACGGTGTAGCAGGCGCCCTGTCCGACCGATCCTCCGGTGGTGCCTCCGGTGGCGATCCTGATCGCGGGCTTGCCCGGACAGCCGATCCAGTCGCCGAGCCACTGCTCGGGCTGGGCCACTCCCCCGAACCCCTGCATGTTGCCCGAGACCACGCAGCCCACGTCTTTCATGGTTATGCCGGCGTCGTCGAGCGCGGCCTGCACTGCCTGCTGGGCCAGTTCCGCGACCGAGACGTCCCTTCTCCGGCTCGTGTGCTTGGTCTGTCCGCATCCGATAATCGCGCAATTTCTAAACATCACTCGCCTCCTAAAATCAAGACCGTGTTCTTCTGCGCGCAAAGACCGAACTGCCCGTGCGCCAGCGCGCGCTTCACGCCCGGCACCTGGTGGGTTCCGGCCTCGCCCCGGATCTGCCTCACGCATTCAACCACCCGGACCAGCCCGGTGGCGCAGATCGGGTCCGCGCCAAGAGCGCCCCCGCTGGCGTTGACCGGGAGGTCTCCGCCGAGCGCGGTCACGCCGTTGTTGACCAGCTCTTTCGCCCGGCCCTCGCGCGCAAGACCCAAGGCCTCGCAGATCAAAAGCTCCTCGTGCGCAAAGCGCTCGGTCACCTCGGCCAGGTCCAGGTCCGTGAAGGGATTGGTGATCCCCGCCATCTGGTAGGCCGACTGCGCCGCGCTTTTCAAACCCGATAGCGAGACCAGGTCGCGGTCGCGGAGGTACGCTTCCTGACAGCATCCCACGCCCTCAATCCAGACCGGGCATTCAACCCCCAGTTTCCTCACCTTGTCCTCGCTCGCAATTATGACCACCGCGCACCCGTCCGCGGTCTGCGAGATCATCAGCTCGCGGAGCGGGTCGTAATAGAGCTTGGACTTGAGCACCTCTCCCACGCTCACGTCCGGAAGCCGGCGCGCCGCAAACTCGTTGTTGGCGGCGTTGCCCAGGTTTTTGACCGAGACCGCGGCCAGGTCTTCCACGCTCACCCCGTACTTGTTCATATACATGTTGGCCTGGATGGCGGAAGCCGCAATGTCGTTGAGCAGGCCGATCTGGCGGTCAACCAGAGGGTCAAGGGTGTATGCGGCGACCTGGTGAGGGTTGAACTGCCAGCCTACGGTGTGAGCCTCGACCAGGGCTACGTCATACGTCCCGGTCATCAGCTTCATCATCGCATACTGAAGAGCCGCGGCGCCGTCTTCCTCCACCTTGCTCTCGTCTTTGAGGAAAGCTCCCACGGCCATGCTCAGGAACACGTTACTGATGGTCCTTCCGTCCAGGAAGTCGGTGGATGCGGTCACCACCGTGCCCAGTTCCTCCCGGAGGATGCCCGCGTTGGCCAGCGCTTCCTTCGCCACGTCAAAGACAAGGTCCTCCCTCGTCTTCTGGACATCGTATTGGTGGCGGGATTGCGCGTAGCCAATGATTGCAATCCGTTTCTCCATCTCCCCTCCTTATTTGACGAGCTTAACTACCCTCGCAGCTACCGGGGGGTCTGGCCTTATCCTCGCAGTTCGTTCTTCCGCGAAAAGGCCTGACCCCATGATCTGGGGCCTTGCTGCGCAAAGATCAAAGGCGGGCGCTCCTGCCCCCCTTGAAGCGTAACAAATTAAACACATCGCCCAAACCTTGTCAAGGAGAAAATGAGAAAAATATTCTATGACTGAGTCATGGCCGGTTCCTGGCGTGTCCGGCCCTTGACATTTGCGACCGGGCGGGGGATAAATTTCAGAGTCTGACTAGGAGGTGTTATTTTGAAGGGGCTCAATTCCTGGAAAACCGGGTTGGTGACCGTTCTGCTTTTGTCCGCGGGCTGCGTTTCCCCTTACCGCCTGCCGGCGACGCGGGGCGCGGCCGTCGCTGTCTCCATTGAAGTTGACGCTTCGGAAAAAACGGGCGTGCTTGACCATTCCTGGGAGGCGATGACCGGCTCGGGCAACGCCAGCCTTTACGTGCGTCCGGGCTGGTCGGAGAAGACCCTGGCGCAGCTCTCGGACGCGCATGATAACCTGGGGATTGAGATGGTCAGATTCCACGGCATTTTCCTGGACAAGGTGGGTGTTTATCAGGGTCCCGGTCAATACGATTTTTCCAACGTGGACAAGATTTATGACCGGGTGCTGGCCGCGGGCGTGAAGCCGTTCATCGAACTGAGCTTCATGCCCGAACAACTGGCCTCGGGCAAGGCCGTGGGCTTCCCGCTCGGGTACCGACCGAATATCTCCCCGCCCGATGATTATGAAGAATGGGCAAGGATGATCGAAGCCTTCACCCGCCACCTGGTTGATCGCTACGGCCTGGATGAGGTCAAGACCTGGTATTTTGAAGTCTGGAACGAGCCGGACCTTTCGGTGTTCTGGTCCGGGGACATGGACGACTATTTCCGGCTCTACGACCTGACTGCCAAGGCGGTCAAGTCGGCGAGTCCGGAGCTCAAGGTGGGCGGGCCGTCAACTTCGCAGTCCAAATGGATCCTTGAATTCCTCAATCACTGCCAGGCAGCCAACGCGCCCGTGGACTTCATCAGCACCCACGGCTATTACAACGACAACCTGTCCGGGGTGCTGGCCCAGGCGAGGAAAGTCATTCCCGAGGCGGAAAAGGACTTGACCGGCGGCGATTTCCGCGACGCGCTCAACCTGATCAACCGGATTGCGGCCAAAATCCATCCGAAGAAGCTCCCGCTCTTTTTCACCGAGTGGGGCAGCAGCAGCATCTATTCCTATAACCTGAGCCGGATGACGCGGGTGCCGCAGGACCACGACTTCCCCAATGACGCCCCCTTCATGTGCAAGGCGGTGAAAGAGGCCAATGGCCGGACCGCGGGCTTCTCGCACTGGACCTACTCGGACGTGTTCGAGGAATGGGGCCTGCCCGGAGATCACTGGCCGGTGAAAAGGGCCGCGTTCCATGGGGGCTTCGGGATCATCACCATTGACGGCATCCACAAGCCCTCGTACCACGCCTTCAAATTCCTGCACCAGATGGGCCGGAGCATGGTCAAGACCGGCGTGAATTCACCCCGAAAGAATATCGACGCTCTGTCCACTCTGGACCGCGACTCGTTGGCAATAATGACCTGGTACTGGCTGGACACAATTGACCGGAAGGAAAAGAGCGGGCCCCCGGCAATGATAACGCTCAAGCTTGAGAACCTGCCGAAGTCGCTCTCCGGGAAAAAACTTGCGGCCTACAGGATCGACCAAGACCACGGCAACGCCTTTTCCGAATGGGTGAAAATGGGCAAGCCCGGGAACCTCACCGCCGAGCAAATCCGCAAGCTCAAGGAGATAAGCGACGGCACCTTGCGCGCGCCCGAGCTTGACGCCGCCATCAACGGCTCAAATTTTGAAATCCGGTTCCCTCTCCCGCCCGCGGCCGTGGTTTTCTTCTCAACCGGCTAAAGCCGATTGCACAGAATCCGCATGATGCTCGTCAGTAATTTTTCGGCGCTATGTTCCAGCCCCGGACTTGGAGCGAAGGCTCGGAGGCGCCTATGTCTTTGGGACGGACCTTGCCCAGCCGTTATTTTTTCAATTCCATATTCTCCATCCAGATGGCCGCGGGATTGTATTCCTGATCGAGCCAGCCCACCCTTCGGAACCAGTTGATGGTGTCGCGCATGCCTTCCCGCACGTCCGGATAGCGGTAAACAAACCCCGCGTCCTTGGTCTTCTTGTTGGAGATCCAGTAACTGGATGACATATAGGTCGCTGAGCCGACCTCAAAGACCCTGATCCGGCGCACGCCCAATTTCTGCTCCAGCATGAGCCAGAGTTTGGCCGCGAAGATCATGCCCGGCCTGAGCCAGGTCTGCCTGAGCAGGGGGATGGTTCCCATTCTCCGGCCCACGAGCAGGGCAAGATACCGAATGAAATCTTCGTAGGAAATTATGCTGTCGTCAACTATATTGTAATCCTCGCCCACCGCGAAATCCTTGTCAGCAATGAAAACCGCAAAACCAACCATATCCTCGATGTGCAATGAGGTGGTGATGTAATTTCTGGCGTCCTTGGGGATGGCGGGCAAGAAACCCCGGTTGATGGTAATCACTATTCCCCCGTGGCCGTAATCACTGCCCGGGCCGTAAAGGGGAGCCGGCCGGACCACGGTCAGCGGCAATCCCTTTTCCCGGTGATACTTCCAGGCGATCTGCTCCTGCTTCCACTTGGTCACGGAATAATCATTGACCAGGTGAGTGCCGGTGGGCTGGTCCTGCTCAAAGGGCGTGTTCTTGGGCGAGGAGTTTAAATCCTCGTCAAACGGTATGTTGCACAATTTGCCGTCCTTGGCGGTGTACGGTTTCCCGAAAATCCCGCACGTGCTCCAATGGATGAACCGCTTCAGGCTCTTGTGCTCTACAGCGAGATCAGCCAGGTTGACAAACCCGGTAATGTTGACCTTTTTCAAAATCTCCATGGCCGCGGAATAATCATAAAGCGAAGCGGTATGAAATATATGGGTTACCGGCTGCTGGAACAATTTTTTCAGGCTTTGCTGGTCGGTCAGGTCTGAGGGGATCACCTGGCAGTTCGGGCGGGAAAAATCAACGCCGAGGTTTTTGAATATCATCTTGTTTTTCGGGTGCTCAAATGCCCTGGCCAGATCAGTGGCGATGACCTTCTGCCCTTGTTCCAATAATTTTTTTACCAGGTGCGTTCCCGTGAATCCGCAAGCGCCAGTCACCAAATTCAATCGTTCCATTTTCATTCCCTCCATCATCTCTCACTTCGGTCAGCACTGTTTTTATCAGATCGAAAAAAGGTTGTCAAGAGCAGAGGATACCGGGATTTGTGGAATGCGGCCTCAAGCTGCGTAACCAATCCCTATTCCCTAACCCCGACTCCGAATCCCGAATTGCTATTTACCCACATTCCACCCGGCCACTTCCAGGCTTGGGGTTGCGTCTCCGGCGTTTTTGAGCAGGAGCTTGGCTGAGAGTTCGCGCTTTTCTCCGGGCAGGAGCGAAAAATAGTTATCCTGCCAGAAGACCGGGAGAATCTCTTCTCCGCCCTTGCCCCGGTTGAGTTTGAGCCGGACCATGAATGCGAGGTTTGGGGCCGGGTTTTCAATGGTGATTTTGGCGACGCCCTCTTCCCCGGTCTTTTCATACGTCCAGTTGGTTTTGAGCTCCAGCTTGGGTAGTTTTTGCAGGTCGCGGAAGTCGGCGAAGACGGCCGCGGGGGTGTCGTACCATGAAGACGCTCTCCAGTCGGGCACGTCGGGCCGGGTTGAGAGCCAGTAGAAGTTGGAACTGGCCGGCTTGCCGTTCTGGTCTTTGAGGTCGAGTTTGAGGAAGTAGGTCGTGCTCAGCCCGGCGATTTCCGGAATGGGCAGGACTTTAACGCTTGAGTCCGCCGGCGCGTCCAGGTTTTTTTCCTGCGAATACTTCTCGCTCATGTCGAAGTTATAAACCTTGACCGAGGCCTTCAAATTTTCGAAGTCTCGGTAGTAGCTGTTCACGATTGACACGGAGTTGTCGTCATAGCCGTATTGGATATGCAGTCGCTCGCACGCCCTCTGGGTCCCGAAGTATCCTCCTCCGGGCAGCAGGTAATAATCATAAAGGTGCCAGATCATTCCGGGCCAGCCGGTGTTGAGCATCCACTGGATCACGCCGGTGGCAATGTATTTGTTGCGTCCAAAGGCCTCAAACATTGCGCGCTCGCCCTCGTAGGTCATGGCCTGGGACTTCTTGGCGTAGTCCTCCGCGCTTTCGGCCTTGCCGTAGCGGTTGTCAATTGCGGCGGAGAACACGCGCAGGTTTCCGAACGAGCCGCGGCCGCAATGATAGTTCCATACGCGGTTGATGGGCCAGAGGTTCTTCTCGCCCACCATCTTGAGTATGCTTTCCACCGGGGGAACCGCGGGCCCGGGGCTGGTCTCGGTGTTGAAACCCCAGGCGCCCCCTCGCTCCTTGTCCAGCAGCCAATAATTCGGCGGCACCCATTCATACGGCCCGGTCATTTTCACCCCGGATGGCCCGGAAACCTTGTCGACCTTTTCAGTGGCGCTGGACACCACCGGGTTCGGCCAGAAGTTGTCCTCCAAAACCTTGAGATACATCTTCTCCACGTCCGCGGGAGGAGGGTTATCCGAGCCGTTCAGCCATACGAACACGCTGGGGTGGGCCCGGAGCCTGCGCGACTGGTCGTTCATGGACTCTCTTGCCACCACGTGGTCAGCCTCGTCCCACCTTGACCATCGCTCCCAATGGTCGCAGCAACACCACCCGGGCATGACCAGGATGCCCTCGCGGTCGCAGATTTCGTAGAACTTGTCAAACTCCAGCTTGCCTTCCAGGCGGATGGCGTTGAGGTTCATTTCCTTCACGTAGCGGACCTCGGTCTCTGTCCGGTCCGGGTCGTAGCGGAGCATCATGTCCGGGGTCCATCCCGCGCCGCGGATCAGGATGCGCTTGCCGTTGATCTTGAACACGCGGTGTCCCTGGTCGGTGAACTCGGAAGTGACCTGCCGGATGCCGAATTTTATGCTCCGGCTGTCCGAAACCGCGGCGTTGATCTCAAAAGCCACGTTCAAGTCATGAAGGTTTTGCGGGCCGAGATCATAAGGCCACCAGAGCTTGGGATTATTTATGTTAAGCTGCGAGAACTTGTCGGGCGTGAATTTAACGACTTTGGTTTCTTTCGCGGCGAGCGTCACCGGCTGCGAAAATTTGATTTCACCGATTGAGCCTTTGAGAACTCCCGAGACCTCCTTGTCCAGGGCATTGCTCGCTTCCGCGATCACGGTGAGGCGCGCCTTGTCCAGCGAGGCGTCCACCTCGCTCAAGGCCGCGGGGTATCGGAGTATGACCGGCCCGGTTGTTTCGAGGAACACGTGCCTCCAGATGCCCATGTCGCGGTCAGGCGGGGCCGGGTTCCAGTCCACCCAGGTTATGCCTAAGTCCTTGCCCGTGGGCTGAAAGACTTCCAGCGCAAGAGCGTTGGCCGCGCCCGGCTTGACCAGTTCGGTCACGTCAAACGAGAACATTCGGAACGGGCCGGCAACGTCTTTGGCGTCCGCGATCTTCTTGCCGTTCAGCCAGACATTGGCCTTGAAATTGATCCCGTTGAAATTCAGCCACACGCGCTTGCCCTCCGCGCCGGCAGGGGTCTGGAATTCCGTCCGGTACCAGAACGGCTTTTTGAACGGGCTCCACGGCTCGCGAGGAAAACCGTAAACGTCAAACGGCTTGGGGAAATTGCCCGGGACCTTGCGCAGGTTCATGCCCGTATAAATATCCTTATACGTCCCGTCCTCCACCAGACCCGCCAGCACCGTGTTCGGAGCGGTGATCTTGTGCCAGCCCGAGGCGTTGAAGCCAACCGTGGCAAGCTCATCCCCGGCCTGCCCGGCCCTGGCGGAACTCTGCATCTGCCAGTTGTCATTGAGATAGACTCTCTGCTCCGCTCTTGCCCCAAGCGCGAACAACGCCACAAAAAGAATCGAAAATGCCGCCCAAACCTTTTTCATAATCTCCCTCCTGAGGGGCGCCGACACTCCTGTCGGCGCACAACTATTCATCCCCGAAACAAATCCCCAGGGACCTGGCGACTTTGACCAGGGTGCCGTTGGGATAGACTTTCTTGATCTCGCCCAGGGCCTCGGTGATGGCCACGCCCTTGATCGCGGTGCCCCGGAGCGCGACCATTTTTCCGAACTCGCCATTGGCGATGAGTTCCACCGCGGACTCGCCGTATCTGCTTCCGAGGATGCGGTCGAACTGGGTGGGTGACCCTCCTCGCTGGATGTGCCCGACCACCAGCACTCTCGTTTCCAGCCCGGAGAGGTCGCCCAATTCCTTGCCTACTTTATGTCCGATTCCGCCCAAATGGATGGTGCCGTCCGCGCTCTTGCCGTGCGTGACCATTTCTCCCTGCTTGCTCACCGCGCCCTCGGCCACCACCACGATGGAATACTTGTGGCCCTTGTCCATCCGCTCCTTGAGCTTGGCCGCCACCGTGTTCACGTCGTAGGGAATTTCCGGGATCAGGATCACGTGCGCGGCGCCGGCCATGCCGGAGTAAAGCGCGATCCAGCCCGAGCTCCTGCCCATCATCTCCACCACCATGACCCGGTGGTGGCTCTCCGCGGTGGAGCGCAGCTTGTCCAGAACCTCGGTTGCGGTGCGCACCGCGGAGTCGAACCCGAAGGTAACGTCGGTCGCGCTCAGGTCGTTATCAATGGTCTTGGGCACTCCCACCACGGGCATGCCCTTTTCAAAGAATTGCTGCGCGATCTTCATGGTGCCGTCCCCGCCGACCACGATCAGCGCGTCCAGCCCCAGGTGCTCAAAGTTCTCCATCACCCGGTCCGAATAGTCCACGGTCTCCACGCTTCCGTCCGGCTTCTTCTTTTCCCAGTGGAAGGGGTTGCCCTTGTTGGTGGTGCCGATGATGGTGCCGCCCAGGGAGAGGATGTCTTTGACGTCCTCAAGGCCCAGCGGCTTGATCTGGTCCGGGTAGATCAGGCCGGTGAACGAGTCCAGGATGCCGATCACTTCCCAGCCGTGCTTGTTGACCGCGGTGTAAACCGCGGCCCGGATCACCGCGTTCAGGCCCGGACAGTCGCCCCCGCCGGTGGAAATCGCTATTTTCTTGATTTGCTTCGCAGATTTCGCCATCGCCCCTCCCTCTCTACAATCCAACCCTTTGACCCAAGCATAGTAGAGTTGAATTATGGTGTCAAGGAATCTTCTTCACCGGCTTTACCAGTTTCACCAGCAAAATATTTGAATCCCCCGGACTGCTGCCCGCATCGTAACCCATAGGGAGGAAGGGATTCGTATATCCTGAGCGCATCCTGCCCGGCAGCCGCGCGATTAAGTTGGGAAAAGGGAGGGGAAGTGGAGAAGAAGATCAAAGGCGGTTTCTTGATTGACTTTGTCCGGATGATGCGCAACAAGAAGGATGCTGACTGGAGCAAGCACCTGACGCTCGGCGATCTGGCCTTGCTCCGCCGGCAAATTAGGGTCGGAGAATGGTACCCGTTTGAGACCTTTGAACGGCTGGGCTTGGCGCTCGTGCATGAGCTCGCCAACGACGACTTAGAGATCATCCGGCTCTGGGGCCGGATGTCGACGGAGGTGCTGTGCCAACGCTATAAGAACCTGGCCGAAGGCGTGGGCCCGAACGAGGCCATGATCCGGTTCATGGTCACGCGCGAGAATTTTTTCAACTTTGACGCGGTCAGCCTGGTGGTGCAGTTCAAGAACTACGCTCGGGTGAAAATCGCCTACGGCATGAATCCCCTGGCCGAGGAAGCCGCGGTCTGGCAGACGTTGGGCTATTTTGAGCGGCTGCTCGAGCTCTCGGGCGCGAATAATGTGCGCCACAACTTTGTCTCCCGGGCGTGGACCGGCGCGCCCGCCACCGTGATGGAGCTCAACTGGAGCAACGTCTCGCCGGAGATGAAGGTGCAGGGATCGCTTTTCCTTGATTACGTGCGCATGCTCAAGTCCAAGAAGGACGTGGACTGGTCCGAATGCCTGCTCTCGCGTGACATGGGTTTTCTGGCCGCGGAGATCAAGCCCGAGGAATGGTACCCGTTTGAGACTTACGAGCGCATGGGCATGGCCATCCTGGCCCAGATCGCGGAAAATGACATGGAACTGGTAAGGCTCTTCGGCCAGACCGAGGTGGCAAGCCTGAACAAACTCTACCCCCAGCTCGTCGCCAAAGGCGACCCCCGGGAGTCGCTCATGCGCCTGCACGTGCTGCGCCGGAGCTTCTTCAGTTTTGAGGCCATGAACATCGCAGCCATGCACGGCAACTACGCCAAAATCCGGATCGACTGGAAGATGTGCCGGTGCGCGGAAGAGGCCGCGTGCATGCAGTTGCTCGGGATTCTCCAGGGCATGTTGCAAATGTCAGGCGCCGGAGACATTAAGGCATCCTTCTCCTCCAAGTCCTGGGAAGGATACCCGGACACCATCCTGGAGGTGAACTGGAAATAAACCCGGGATTCGGGGTTCGGAATCAGTAGTATCCGGGAAAAAATTGCGGGATTTTCAGCGGAGGCGGGGCGTAGACACATTTCACGGCTCCGGGTAGAGTTGCAATTGCCGTAACCCATCAACTGGACAATGATCCACGCGTCTTGGCCTGCGGTTGAAATTCGATTTCGATAGCCCGGCCATTCATGGCCGGGAAGCGGAAGCGTCCCTCCCCTTGCTGCGGCCCACGCCGCGGCGCGGGCCGCAGCAAGACGGAGAGAGCCCCGGCTCCCCGGCGCTGAAGCGCCGGGCTATCGAATACTACCGTTGGCGCCAAATTCGGGAAAGCGCCGGGCTATCGAATCCGGCAATGAGCGAAAGATTTTTCCCCGGACAGTAATGGCTGGGAATTCGGAATTCGGGAACCACTGCAACGCTTGCATTATTCATCATTTCCAGTGTTTTGCTCGACTCTGCGGTGAAGGCGCCGGTTCGCAAGGCCGCGGCATTTGCGGTATATTGTTAGTCAGGCATGAAAAGCAAGAATCCGTTGCGGGGCGTGGTGAATTTTCTGCGCCGGGTGCGGGACATCGGGGTGCCTCCGGAGATGCGCCCGGAAGACTCCAAATACATACAGGTAAGCAACCTCTGGCAATTTTTCGCGCTGCTGAGCGTGCTGCCTTTTGTGGTGCTGGCCATAGTCAACCGCCACGGGCTGAGCCTTTTGTTTGCGGTGACCGGGCTTTTCGCCGACCTGCTCGTGCTGGTCTTCAACTGGCGCCGCCAGTATACCCTCGCCCGGGTCTACGGGAGTATAATCGGGTGCTTGTTCTTCATGGCCGCATGCATGCTCACCGGCCGGAGCATCCACATGCACTACGGCTTTTTCATTGTGGCCGCGGCCACCATCCTTTTCTTTCCCAAGAACCAGGTCCGGCTGATGATCGTCATGCTCGTGCTCAATGCCTTGGCCTACGAGGCCACTTTTTACCTCCAGGCCGGCTATGGGGCCCTGCTGGAATGGACCCCCCGCCAGCAAGAGCTCGTGAACACCGCGATTGACTACACCCTGGGACTAGCCTTCATCACCGTGGTGCTGATCAGCCGCGCCGGCGCCATCCACGCCGAGCGCGCGCTCAAGGCCGAGCGCGAAAAGCTCGCGGAGGCCCACGAGCAAGTCTCGCGCCTGAGCGAAAAGTTGAAGGTCTATCTGCCGCGGCAGTTCGTGGAGTCCATTCAAAGCAGCGGGGCCGAGGCCGGCAAGAGCCACCGCCGGAAGCGCCTGACCGTTTTCTTCTCCGACGTCCAGGGCTTCACCCGCTGGACCGAGAAGCTCGAGCCCGAGGAAGTCCAGGAGGTGCTCAATAAATATTTGTCGGAGATGAGCGCCATCGCCCACAAGCACGGCGGCACCATTGACAAGTTCATCGGAGACGCCATCATGATCTTTTTCGGCGACCCCCAGTTCACCAGCGACAAGGACCACGCGCTGCGCGCGGTGCGCATGGCCGTGGAGATGCAGGGCAAAATGGCCGAACTCCGCAAGGAGTGGGAAAACCAGGGCTACCAGGACCCGCTCCACATCCGGATCGGGATCAATACCGGCTACGCCACCGTCGGCAACTTCGGCAGCGAGGACCGCCTGAACTACACCGCGCTCGGAAACGCGGTCAACCTGGCCTCCCGGCTCGAGACCGCGTGCGCGCCCGACAAGGTCATGATCGCCCACACCACTTACTCCCTGATCAGGGACGAAATCAAATGCGTGCCCAAAGGCGAAATCGAAGTCAAGGGATTCTCCGAACCGGTCAAAATCTACGAAGTCATCTCCGGCCAAACCTGACCACCACAGCGATGAGTTCTCCAGGCCCGCCTTTCGGCAAAAAGCTTATGCGTCCGTCGAGCCGCTCCAAAAAGACTTGGACAAGTGGCTCGAGTTTTACAATAACGAACGGTCGCACCAGGCATTGAACTATAAAACGCCCGCTGAAGCCGGAAAGGAGAATAAAAAATTAGCGGCTTGAAGTGTCCAATAAACGGGGGCACAGGACGTGGGGTCAGATCTTCAATTTTCAATTAAGGCCCTCGCGTTTGTGCTTGGAAATGGGAAATAGCGTCCCGAGTTTTTCAGCGCCCTGCCCCTTTTTTGTATTGCTCTCCCTTCTTGGTTTCAGCCTCTACTGCGGCTTTGGGTTTAACTGCGGAAAAAACTAAGCTTGAATAAATTGTATCAGAATCCAATTAAGCTGTCAAGTGCCTGATCTTCACCAGCTTTACCAGCTTCAATGTGCGAGGGGCTTTAGCCCCGACTCATCTTGCTGCGAGCGCAGCGAGTCCCGCCTTCGGGCGGGATGCGAGCGGCTTTCTTGTCCTCCGTAGTCCCTTCCCGCTCGATCCCTCCTGGGACGAAGGAGGAAGTCGCGAATCATCTGAACAATTTTTCCTATTAAGTAGAGGGACGAGATGTCCCAGGTTCTTTCAATCTGGCAGGTGGTTGTTACGCCGATGGGGTCAGGCCGGTCAGACCCCTCCGGGCCTGCCCCCGCGAATTCGGGATTTCGGCCTGGCCCTTTCGCTCTTGCTTTTTTCCGGGAATGGCCATAGCATTATTTCTGGTGATGCAATTGGAGGGACTGCGCCGTGGGCAAAAACACTAATACTGAAAACAGGGAGTTGTTCGTGAAGGGCAAAGAATTTACCGAGATGTACAACAAGGTTTCCAGCTTCACTCAGGAGTTGATCACTCAAAACCAGGAATTGCAGGCCCAGTTCAAGGCGCTGGATGAAGACCGCGGCCGGATTTTGAAGGAATTGGGCGGGATTGAGGACCAGACGATCCAGAAGCGGATCCAGGCGTTGAAGCATGAGAAGGAAGAGCTGTTGGGCCGGTTCAAGGAGATGAGTCGGGAAAACAAGGATTTCCTCGACCGGTACCACAACATCGAGGTTGAGAACAACAACCTTGCCAACCTATACGTGGCTTCTTACCAGTTGCACTCCACGCTGGATTTCATGGAGGTGCTGGAGGTGATCACGGAGATCATCATCAACCTGATCGGCGCGGGCAAGTTCGCGATCATGCTCCATATGGAAAAACAGAACGCGCTGAAGTCGGTCAAGGCCGAGGGCATGGTCAATGAGGAGCTGCCGGTGGTCAGGATCGGGGACGGCCTGATCGGCGCGGTGGCCGACACCGGCGACGTCTATTACCGGGAATCGCCGGAGAACACTCCGCTGGCCGATTACGAGCACCCCATGGTTTGCGTGCCGATGAAGATCAAGGACCGGCTGGTGGGGGTGATCGTGGTTTACGAGCTGCTGCCCCAGAAGGAGCGCCTGGAAAAAGTGGACTACGAACTGTTTTCGCTCCTGGCCGCGCACGCGGCCACCGCCCTGTTCAGCGCCCGGCTCTATTCCGAGTCCGTGCGCAAGCGCGAGACCATCAAGGGATTCCTTGACCTCGTTACCCATTAACTTTTCCGGCCGGGCGGGGTCAGGCCTTATCCTCGAAGTCTGACTCCGAAGTCAAGCCCCACGAGGCCTGATTTTTTCCGCAGGCCGAACCCTCTAGTGGAATTAGAAGGGATTTTCATTTACCATATACCAGGACAATCGCGCCGAACGTTTCCGGGGGAGGATAATGGGAATGAAACTGGTGATCCTCATTCCTGCCTATAACGAAGAGAAGACTATAGAGCAGGTGATCAAGGGCATCCCCGGCTCAATCCCGGGGGTGGACAAAATCCGGGCCGCGGTGGTTGACGACGGCTCTTCCGACCGCACCGCGGAACTGGCCGGCCGGGCCGGCGCGCTGGTGGTCCGCCACCCGGAAAACCGGGGAGTGGGCGCGGCGTTTTCCACCGGGATCAGCGCCGCGCTTTCAATGGGAGCGGACGTGATCGTCAACCTCGATGCCGACGGACAGTTTGACCCCGGCGACATCCCGAAGATAATCGCCCCGGTGCTCTCGGGCGAGGCCGACTTTGTCACCGCCACCCGCTTCGGGGACAAGTCGCTCGTTCCCCGCATGCCCCTGGCCAAAAAATACGGCAACTTCATGGTCAGGTGGATCATCAATTTTTTGACCGGAAAAAAATTCACCGACGTTTCCTGCGGGTTCCGGGCCTATTCCCGGGCCACCGCGCTCAAGCTCAATTTGTTCGGCTCTTTCACCTACACCCAGGAAACATTCCTCAACCTGGTGCAGAAGGGCATCCGGATGAAGGAGGTTCCGCTCAAGGTTCGGGGCGAGCGCGAGTTCGGGCAGAGCCGGGTGGCGGGCAGCGTCTTGCGCTACGGGCTCAAGTCGGGCAGCATCATCCTCTTGGCCATGCGCGACATCCAGCCGCTGAGCTTCTTCGGCTGGATCGGCTTCGGGGTGTGCCTCTTGGGCCTGGCCGGGATCGGGTTCGTGTTCGGCCACTGGCTTATGACCGGGATGACCACGCCTTACCAGTCGCTGATTCTGATCGGAGCGGTGCTGCTGATCGTGGGCTTCATGCTGATCGTGATGGCGCTGATCGCGGAGATGATGGGCCGGATCCGGAAGACCCAGGAGGAGATCGTGTTCATGCTGCGGGACCGGTATTACCGCCAGTCGGGGAGGGAAGAGAATGAAGTTTCCGGCAAAGAAGACGGAGCTTGACACGCCCGCGCTGATCGTTGACCTGCCCAAACTCAAGAGCAACATTCAAAAAATGGCGGACTTTTTCAGGGACAAGCCCGCCAAGCTCAGGCCCCATTTCAAGACCCCCAAGACCGTTGAGATCGCCAGGCTCGAGCTCAAGGCCGGGGCCCGGGGCATCACCTGCGCCAAGGTCGGCGAGGCCGAGGTCCTGGTCAAGGCCGGGGTCAGGGACGTCCTGATCGCCAATGAGATCGTGGGCGCGCAAAAAATCGAGCGCCTGATCAAGCTGATCAAGGCCGGCGCGGAGGTGAAGGTTGCGGTGGACAGCGCGGAAAACGTCAACCAGCTTTCCGCGCTGGCGGCCAAAAGGAAAGTCAAGATCGGGGTGCTGATCGACGTCAACGTTGGCCTGCCCCGCTGCGGGGTGAGCCCGGAAAAAGCGCCGGAGCTCGCGAGACTGGTGTCCCGGAGCCCCGGACTCAAGCTCCGCGGCATCATGGGCTATGAGGGGCACGTGGTGCTGCACGAAGACCCCGCTTTCCGCGAAACCGAGGCCAGACGGGCCATGGCCAAACTGCTGCTGGCCAAGGAATTCATCGAGAAAGAAAACCTGAAGGTTGAAATCGTGAGCGGGGGCGGCACCGGCACTTACAATATCACGGGGACCTATCCCGGGATCACGGAAATCCAGGCCGGGTCATTCGCGCTGATGGACACCCGCTACGACAAGCTCAAGCTCGGGTTTGAAAAGGCGGTCACTGTTCTCGCAACCGTCATCAGCAAGGCCTTCCCCGGATTCCTTATAACCGACGCCGGCGAAAAAACCATGTCCGTCGAATTCGGAATGCCCCAGCTCATCGGAGTGCCCAACGCCCAGCTCGCCTTCCTGAGCGAGGAGCACGGACACATAACCTTCCAGGGCGAGCCGCCCAATATCAAAATCGGCGACAAGGTCGAGTTCTACCCCAGCCATATCTGCACCACCATCAACCTCAACGACTGGATGTGGGTGGCCGAGAACGACAAAGTCGTTGACCGCTGGAGGATTGCGGGGAGAGGATGCTCACGGTGAAAAAGGTGGGAAGGGTGAGAAGGGTGAGAAGGGTGTGAAGGGTGTGAAGGGTGAGAAGGGTTAATCTTCCGGTTCTTTTTCCTTTTCTTTGCCCGGCTTGACAGCAGATTTTTTTTCAGCCGCCTCCATGGCTTCCCGTTCTTCGCGCGCCCGGATGTTTACTTCCTGCGCCGCGCGGACCACAGCCATTCTCGCCTCCCGGGCCGCGGCTTCCTGGCGCTGAGGCCGGGCGAATTTTTCCCCCTGGTACCCGGTTTTCTGGAGATGGGCGACAAAGTTGGAAATCATTCCGCTGATTCTGCGGGATAGGTCATTAAGCCGGTCATGGTCGGCGGAAGTAATGTACCCCTGATCTCTTGCTATTTGCAGTTGGGCCCGGACCTCTCCGCATGAGCCTTTGGCAATGAACAGGAACTGGATGAACTCCGCTTTTGCTCCCCGCTCAAATCCTTCGGCGACGTTGGACATGATTGAAACCGATGCTCTTCGAATCTGGTCCGCCAGGCCGCGGTCTTGAGCAAATTCCCCCTGACGGGTCAGCGCATAGACCGCATTGGTCAGTTCCCTCGCCCGCTGGTAAATGTGCAATTCTTCAAATGACTTCGCGGCTCCTTTCTCATTCATGCCGTCACCCTCCTTCCCTTCTCACCCTTCCCACCCTTCCCACCCTTCACACCTTTCTCACCCTTCCCACCCTTCCCACCCTTCACACCCTTCACACCTTTCTCACCCTTCTCACCTTTTATGCCCTTGGGTCCTGGCATTGCCAAACGGCTCAATGAAGGTATCCCAGTGATTTAAGCTTTTCGATCTGCGCCTGGTCCAGCGCGGAATGCTTTTCCGGAGCGGTCCGGGGCTTTTTGTCATAGGTGGAAATCCGACGCAGGGGATGATTCTTGATAAATTCCCGGGTGAAGAGCTGCATCATGGGCTTGCCGTCCATGTCGTCGGCCACCGGCAGACCCAGGTAATAGAGAATAGTGGGGGTGACGTCCAGGAGCCCGCCGGGCTCAATTTTTTGTCCAGCGCTGCTTTGTATTCCCGGTCCGGAAAAAATCAGGACGCCGTCCGGGTGGGAGCGCACATGGGTGCCGGAATGGGAACCGTCCGCGCCCTCGCGCGGGACCCTGACCATTCCGTGGTCGCTTATGACCAGGAAAGCCGTTTCCGGTCCCGCGGCCTGGCGCAACTGCCCGATGAAATCATCCAGCATCACGTAATAATTCTTTATGACCTCTTGGTATCGCTCCTGATCGGCCGCCGGGGATTTGGGGAAATATTCAGGCTCCATGTAGCGCCAGAAAAAGTGGCCGGTTATGTCCGCGCCTTCAAAATAAACCGCCAGCACCTCCGGCTGCTTTTTCTCCAGCAAATAAAGCGCCGCGTTGCGGTAGTTGAGGTCCGAGACCAGCGAGAACTTGAGCAGGCTCTCGATATCCTCCCGGGCGACCAGCCTGATGCTCTGAAACCTTTGCGCGTCCCCCTCGCCTAAAGGCAAGACCCGGCTGTAGGTCTCGATCGGGATTTGCTCCGGGGACAATAGCAGAGGATAGATTTCCAGTAACAGTTCTTCCGGATAAGTCACTTCCTTGATTTTCAGCAGGTAGGAATAATCGTTCGCGCTGAGATTGGCGCCCGCGCTGGTGTCCTTGTACCGGCCAAGGCTGAAAACCTCGGATACGTTCCAGCCTCTGACTTTTTCCGCGGGCCAGCTCGCCCAGAACCCAACGAAGCCGACCTTATATCCGCCTTGGCTGAGCAGTTCCGGGAGGTCTTTCACCTTGCGCATGTAACTGGCCACCGGGAACCCTTTGGGAGAAACGTAGCCCTGAATGCCATGCTTGGGCGGTTTTTTCCCGGTCAGGATGCTGGTCCAGAGCACCGGCGAGGAATGAGTCCGCTTGAAGGTCTTTAGTTCCATGCTTGCGCCCTGAGCCACCAGTCGCCCGAGGTTCGGGAGTTTGCCTTGCTTGAGCAGAGGATCGATCACGTTCCAGCTTCCAGCGTCTATCCCTATGATGACCAAATTCCTCCGGTCCTTAACCCCGCCATGACAAGAACCCATCCAAGCCGCAACCGCGAAAGCAACCAAAGCCATAAGCACCATTCCCGCATTTTTGCGCATGAAATTATTCTTCCACACTATCGACCATACTGCAATAACCCGATTGCCCTCCCGCTCATGACCACACAGGCAATAGCACGCCCGATAATGACAAAAGGCGGCGCTTTTGGCGCCGCCTTTTGCTTCTCCCTCGGTGTTTTCACACCCAGGAAAAAGGAGGGGCGAGCTTTGCTTGGGCTCGATAATTTAGATTCCCAAATCCAGAAAAGGTTTCCAAAATGACAATTTTTTTGCCATTGCAACACACTGATTAATCAAGCAAATCTATGCCATTAAAATTTCATTAGCTTTTGGGTGTTCAAATTCTTGAACAATTACAAAAGGTTTCGAAAAAAACGCACTTGCGCAAAAAAATCTTTTCCGGGAATTGCGGCATCCAAATAGCAGGCGGTCGAAAAAGTTGGGGGTTATCCAGGCTATTGGATAACCCCCTGATGAAAGGGTTTGGGCGGCTCGCATATAAAGACAGCAAGGTTTTAAAAAAGTTTCCCTCCAAGTGATTTTTTATTTCTTGCGGGGTTGGTTGAGCCGGGGAAATTGTCAAGGCCGCGGAGGGCCGGGAGTGAATCCTCTTGCTCATCAGGCTGGGGCCAATAGCAGGAAACAGTGAATGTTGAGACAGCAATCACCCCTGCCCCGAACTTCGGGACCCCGGAACAATGGAATGGTTAAATCGCTCTTTCCAGGAGCTCGCGCACGCGGTCGCGGTTGATGAACCCGACCAGGTTGGCGATCACCGACCCGTTCTTGAACACGAAAATGCTGGGAAGAGACCTGACGCCCAACTGGGCCGGGACTTGGGGGATCTCCTCAACATTTAGTTTGGCGAACCGGACGCGGCCCTGGTAGGTCTTCTCAAGTTCTTCTAGAACCGGGTTCAGGGCCTGACAGGGCTGGCACCAAGGCGCCCAAAAGTCAACGATCACCGGCAACTCGCTATTCAGCACCACGTCATTAAAGTCCCGCTCAACATTCAGCTTTTCCGCCATCGCTTCCTCCCTCCAAATTTATACCATTTATAGAGCATCTTAAAATATACCCCTATCCCATGAGCTTGTCAAGCGAAAAATTCAAGTTTTTTCAATTTTTAAATCTTATCAAGCATTTATCCTGATAAAAATCTTTTTCCACTTGAAATCCTCATGGTTTTACACAGGGCAAATTTTATGAAGCCTGTCAATAAGACCTTGATTAATAATAACAATTTCAATCGAATGCGTTTCCGGGATTATGCGTTTCTGCCCTGGCCTGCAGAATTTCCACCAGCGCGAAAAACCGGATTCATGATATTGAAGGTTTCTCTTTGCCATTCCACGGCTTGCGCCCTTGATGGGAGCTAACAGGGTGTTGAAAAAAGATCTCCCTCTCCCTGGGAGGGGAGAGGGGCGGGGTGAGGGTCGCCTTGAGTCGGAGCAATTGCCAATGGCCCAAATCCTTGCCAATAAAGGCCGCGCTCACCCTCACCTCAATCCTCTCCCCTCAGAGAGGAGGCCTGTTTTGGACAAAGAGCATAGTTTGTCCGTTTTTCAACACCCTGCTAAATCCGGATGTGGAGAAAACATGCCGCGAGTCAGACCGAAATTTCAGGGGGTCAAGTCTCGGGGGGGCTGGCCTCGAATTCTGGGGTCAGGCCTGAATGGCGCTAATTTAAGGTTGAGCCTGATAGCCAAGCGCTTATGGTCATCAACCAAATAATTTGATCGGGAGTTCGGGTTTCGATAGCCCGGCGCTTCAGCGCCGGGACCCGGCCGCGCCCCCTGCCGCTGCGGCCCGGGCCGCGGCCCGGGCCGCAGCAAGGGTTTTAGGCGGTCGCCGTTCCCGGCCATAAATGGCCGGGCTATCGAAAAGCAATTTCAATCACAGTCCAAACCATAAATGGCCGGGCTATCGAAAAGCAATTTCAATCGCAGTCCAAACCATAAATGGCCGGGCCAATCGAATTCGGAAACGGCCTTGTCCATCTAATTAGTTGATGCCCATAATGGCCGGGCTAAGGAAACGCAAGACCGGGATTGTCCATTTAATCAGTTGATGACCATAAGCGCGGGGCCATTATCAAACCGCTGGGCCAAAACTATTATTGAGCTTAACTTAGCGCCATTCGGGTCTGACCCCGCGAGGCCTGACCCCTAAAAGTTTACAAAAGTGGGGGCGGACAAGTTGGAGACCTTGATTGACAATCAGAGCCTCTTGGGATTAAAATAGCAAAGTATGCTGAGAAAAGGGGGATTGATCCTGGGAGGGGAGATGCTTCTCTTCTTGGGCCTGTTGGGTTTATTCGAGCTGCAAAAGGGCCAGGAGCGGAGCGAACTGATCACGCGCTCGAACATGGTGGCGCTCTTCTACGCCAATCCCTCGCACTATTACGACAAGTCCTACCGCCGCGAGTTCTACGACCTGGGCTACTCCGGGCCCAAGGCCATGTTCCGGAGCCAGTTTCGCGCCCGGGACGTCAACTCGACCAGCCAGGCCAATTTCAGCGAGTTCGCGGTGATTTTGAAGGAAGACATTGATAAGTCCACGGACCCGCATCAGAAGCACGCCTTTTATTACCCGCAGTTCAACCGCATCCAGGAATACCAGAAAACCATCGCCGTCAACCTCCCGCTCTACCGCGAGGGCCAAAAAACACCTTACGGCCTGATCCGGGTGGAGCACGACATCCGCAACCTGCCCCGGGACATCTTCTACAAAAACCTGCTCAGCTACATCCTGATCGGAATCTTCTTCAACGGACTGCTCGCGGCCCTGGTCTTCGGATTCCTCGAAAAACGATCGCAGGTGGTGTATCTCGAACGCGGATACCTCAAGGAATACGCGCTCGGAGCACTCAAGCTCCACCATAAAATCCTCGGACAGATCATTGACGACCACGAGGCTGATGCCAAGGCGCCGGAAAAGCCTGATGCAAGCCGCCCGGAGGACTCCGCAGTGATACCGTTTGACCCCGGGGCAAGGCGAAGGGATAATGGCAAATAGCAGCCGGGAGAAAACTTGGCATGGATGAACAAAAGCCCAAAATCCTGATCGCGGACGATATGGACACTTTTCTCCGCCTGGAAAAGATGCTGCTCGAGCACTCCGGCTACGAAATCATCATGGCCAGGTCCGGCGCCGAAGCCATCAAGAAAATCCAGGCTGAACACCCAGATATGGTTTTCCTCGACCTCGTGATGCCCGACCTCACCGGAGACACCGTCTGCAGGTTCGTAAAGACCAGCAAAACCCTCCAGCACATTATTGTCATAATGGTCACCACCAAGAGCGAGCCTGAATACGTGGAGCGCTGCAAAAAGGCCGGCTGCGACGATTACATGAACAAGCCCATCACCAAGCGCGACCTCATTGAAAAAATATCCAAGTTCCTCAAAAAATAGCAGCCCCGAACGACTTCCCATAATTCGGCATTCATAATTTCTATTTGTGGCCGCTGACCGTTTTCCGCGGGAGGAATTTTGGGCTAAACTGGAGAAGATTTTACTTTAATGGAGGGGCTTATGGTCAAGACCAAAATTGTGGCCACGCTCGGCCCGGCCAGCAACTCGGAGACCGTGCTCAAGCGGCTCATGCTCGCGGGAGTCAACGTCTTCCGGCTTAATTTCAGCCACGGCACGCCCGAGGAGCACCTGCTTGAGGTCAAGCTCATCCGCAAACTCTCCGCGCAACTGGGCAAAAACGCGGCCGTCATGCAGGACCTGCGCGGGCCCAAAATCCGCCTGGGCGTGCTCAACAAGGACCCGGTCATGCTCAAGACCGGGGCCGTGGTCAAGCTCTTCGCCGGTCAGAAATCAGACGCTCCCGATATGCTCCCCGTGACCTATCCCCGGCTGGCGCAAGAGGTTAAAAAGGGCGACCACATTCTGCTCGGGGACGGAGAGATCGAGCTGCGCGTGCTCGGCATCGACGCCGGCAAGCTGCTCTGCAAGGTTGCGGTCGGAGGAGAGACCTCGTCCCGGAAAGGCGTCAACCTGCCCAGCGGGCGGCTCAGCGTTTCCGCGATCACCGAAAAGGACCGCAACGATCTTCAGTTCGGGGTCAAGGCTGGCGTGGACTTTATCGCGCTTTCCTTTGTGCGCAAGGCCGAGCAAATTGAACAATTGAGAAAACTGGTGCGCGCCGCGGGAGGAGACATCCCGATCATCGCCAAGATCGAAAGCTACCAGGCGATCAAGAACCTGGACGAGATCATTTTGGCCGCGGACGGAGTAATGGTGGCGCGCGGGGACCTGGGGGTGGAGGTCTCGCTCGAAGAGGTGCCGCCGCTCCAGAAACTGATCATCCGCAAGGCCAATCTCCATGCCCGGCCGGTGATTACCGCGACCCAGATGCTCAAGTCCATGGTGGAGAACAAGCGCCCTACCCGGGCCGAGGTCACTGACGTGGCCAACGCCATCTACGACGGCACCGACGCGGTGATGCTTTCCGAGGAAACCACCATCGGCAAATACCCGGTGGACGCGGTCAAGACCATGGTCCGGGTGGCCCGCGAGGCTGAGAAGCATTGGAGCGGCCCGCGAGCGATGGAACTGTCCGGGGACAAACACCTCCTGACCATCCCCCAGGCCGTCAGCCACGCCGCCGCACAAATGTGCGAGGAAATGAAAGCCAAGGCCATTGTCACACCCACCCGCTCCGGTCTCACCGCCAGGCTGATCTCAAGGTTCAAGCCCAGGGCCCCCATACTCGCCATCAGCACCCGACCGGAAACCGTCAAGAGGTTGAGCCTGGTCTGGGGAGTATATGCCCACCACCTGCCAAATCTGGAAAAAAAACCCGACCTGCTCCAGACCGCGGCCCTTTGCGCGCGGCAACTGCTCCGGCTCAAACCCGGCGACCGTATCGTCATCACCGCGGGACTGCCCATCCAAACCCCAGCCACCACCAACGTGGTCCAAATCAAAGAAATCAGGTAATGGGGTCAGAGCTCTGTTTTATGTTTAAGCAGATCGGTATAATTTGCAACTGTTGTGTTTTCGCCGGCCAACTGCCTGAACTTTCGAATTCCTCCCGACACCGACACAGGCTTGACGCCCAACAC
>Ga0315274_10001743_pt1 | contig 33323 bp, 31 predicted proteins | sample YL17G02_20_MG_FD_203700 | JGI IMG/M metagenome (GOLD analysis project Ga0315274, IMG submission 203700) | Sediment microbial communities from Yellowstone Lake, YNP, Wyoming, USA - YL17G02_20 | ecosystem: Environmental > Aquatic > Freshwater > Lake > Sediment | place: USA: Wyoming | collected...
ATCCCCTGATGCAGCAGTTTCGCTACCTAAACCAGAACCCATAATAGTCGGTGGAAGGATGTGCGTAACTGGAAATTCTAAGTAGCAATTATTAATTTTCGGATTAATCTTCAATAATAAATTCGGGTCTAAATTATAGAATTTTATATCTGGTAGGTCCAACATTTTTAAACCTTGCCCTTGTGCACGAACTTGGATTTTATCACCGATTGATAGTTTTTCAATGATTGTTTTTGGAAACCATACTAAAACATGTTCGATGCCACCATGTTTTCCAGTAACAATTCCAGTTTTTCCCTTTACTTCTTTATCTTCACTCTTAACTATATAAGCAGTATTACCGATACAGGTATATACATTAAGCGCACGGTTTTCGCTTTCATCTTTATTTTTTACCGAAACACCGGGTTCGATATGGTCACCAACCCATCCAAAAACCGGGTCGCCAACTTTAACATTGTATGTAATTCCACCAGTACCAGGGAAGACAGTTGCTACACCCTCATGAGTTAGACGAATATTTTGTCGTCGAGTTGGAGATGCAATTTGTCCGATAACTGAAATTGTAATTATTTTATTTATATTTGTTTTTAACATTATTTTCTCCTTTAAGTAAGCCACAGATATACACGGATGGAATTATTTATAAGGAAGCCATGAACCCAAGAAGATTTTTCCTGTTTTCCTGGTCCCCTTATAATATTTTTATCTGTGTCCATCAGTGGCTAATTATTTGTTTACCTTTTTCAAAGCCAATCTCAATACCTCGTAGATTGAGCTCAATAAATTTTTCTTGAACGGTTTCTTTAATAGCACTAACTAACGCGGTTTTAGAAACTACATTAGTAATTGCGGATAGAGCACCTAACATTATCATATTAGCTACGACTGGTGATTTTAATTCTAAAGTCGCGATATTAGTTGCCTGCAATTCGTAATGTTTGGGATGAATTGTTATCGATACCATTCCACAGTCAACAATAATTACACCGTTTTGATTAACGGTATTTAAGTACTTATCATAACCATCTTGTGACAATGCGATAAGCATATCAGGATTTTCACTGAATGGCGCGTCTATGAATTCATTACTGATTACTACCTCTGAACTGGTTAGACCGCCGCGAGCAGCAGAACCATAAGATCCGATTGCGCTTCCTTCTTTACCATCCATTACCGCAGCATTAGCAAGTAATTCGCCAGCCAAGATAACACCCTGACCGCCAAAGCCAGTAATCTTAATTTTCATCATAGCCACGGAGATACAGAGAACACAGAGAAAAATTACTTGTATTTAATAAAATCATATATATTTTACTCATTAAACTCTCCGATAACAACTTTGCCAATCAGGTCTTCCTTTTTTGTACTTTTTGCGGTTTCATAACGGATGGAGCGGTTTTTTAGGTCATTCATCATATCATATAATGTCGGCTGTTTATTTCTGCGACCGAATTGAGTCGGACAAGGTGAGACGACGTCAATAAAAGAGAACCCTTTTGTGACTAAAGCTTTCTTTATCGAGTTTATTAATGGTTTAATATGAAAAACAGTATAGCGAGAAACATATCGAGCACCACAAGCTACCGTCAATTTGCATAAATCAAAAGGCTCTTCAGGATTACCTTTAGCGGTTGTCATAGTCTTTGAGTTTTTGGGAGTAGTGGGCGAGACTTGACCACCGGTCATTCCATAAATACTATTATTGGCACAAATAACAGTCATCTCAACATTTCTTCTTGCGGCATGGATTAAATGATTTCCGCCAATTGCGGCTAAATCACCGTCACCGGATATTACAACTACTTTTAATTCAGGATTGAATGATTTTACACCGGTCGCATAAGCGATTGGTCGACCGTGCAAAGTGTGTAACGTATCGGCAGCAAAATGAGGACTCGGAATCCAAGCACCGCAGCCAATTCCCGAGACAAATACCATTTTATTAAAATCTAATTGCAGGTCATCAATCGCTCGTAAAACCGCACCCATTAATATTCCGTGTCCACATCCGGCACAGAATGGTGTCGGAAATGCTTGTGTTCGTAGATATTTATGAAGATGTTCGCTCATTTTATATATTTCTTAACTTCGTTGTAAATCTCTGACGGATATATTGCTTCACCCTGGGTTTTAGGAATCGATACAACTTGCTTATTACAAAGTGCACGCTGCACTTCCAGCACAAGCTGTCCGCGGTTCATTTCAGGGACAAATATAACCTTACAGTTATTTGCCACGCGTTTAATAATATCATCAGTAAATGGCCAGATTGTTTTTAATCTCAAAAGTCCTGCTTTAATACCTTCTTTTCTGAACTGTTTTATAACCGCATAAGAACTACGTGCGGATATGCCGAATGATATGAATAAGTAGTCAGCATCATCAACCAGATAAGATTCAGTCTTACAAATTTTCTCTTTATGGTTATCAATTTTACGACATAACCGATTCACTAACTTATCCTGAACATTTGGGTCAGCGACTTTACGAATACCAAATTCATCATGAGTTGAACCTGTGACTAATAGCTTAGCACCCTGACCAAAAATCGGCATCGGTGGAACTCCGTCATCGGCGGTTGTTCCGAAGGGTTTGTCGGTTATCGTATTATCACGATTAAATATCTCCACTTCTGGTTTTATTACAAAACTTTCTTTCAAATGACCAACAACTTCATCGGCTAAGAGAATTACTGGCACACGATATTCTTCGGCTAAGTTAAATGATTCGATTGTTAAATCGTACATTTCCTGGACTGACCAAGGTGATAGACCGATAATTCGATAGTCGCCATGAGCACCCCAGCGAGCCTGCATAATATCACCTTGACCTGGACGGGTTGCTTGTCCAGTTGCTGGCCCGGCTCTTTGGACATTAACGATTACACAAGGCGTTTCTGTCATCACAGCATAGCCAAGTCCCTCCAGCATCAAACTAAATCCAGGACCAGAGGTTGCGGTCATTGCTTTGGCGCCCGCCCAAGATGCACCAATCATTGAGCAGATTGAGCCGATTTCATCTTCCATTTGGATAAAGATACCGTTATTTTCAGGCAACCGATTGGAAAGATGTTCCATAATTTCTGACGATGGCGTAATCGGATAACCGGCATAATATCGACACCCGGCTGCCAAAGCACCTTCGGCGCAAGCGATATTTCCTTGCATAAAGTATTTTCTGGGCGATAGTAGACTTTTATTTCTTGACTGCGGCATTTTTAACTTTCTTTTCTATCGTAATTGCTAAATCTGGACATAATAATTCACATAATTGGCATTGATTACATAAAGCAGGATTTTTGATTATAATTTCTTTAAATCCTTTCGAAGAGACTTTTGACTCTCGGTCATAGACATTTTTTGGGCAGATTTCAATACACAAGCTACAACCTTTGCACCAGTTACGATTTAGTTTAATTTTATCCATGGAAAGTCATTATAGCGAGATTTTTGACTTTTATCAAGTATTTAAGGGTTGCGGTTTTGTATTTTTTTACTTGATGAATTTATTTCACAGCACGTTCATGCGAAGCGGCAATATTCAGCTCTTCGCGGTATTTTGCGACAGTTCGACGCGAGAGACGAATATTTTGTTGAGCTAATTGTAAAACAATCTCGTCATCGGTATAAGGTTTTGTTTTATCTTCTTGCACAATTAAGTTATGGATTTTTTCTTTGAGACTATGACGACTATGTTCACCAATACCGGTTGTAAAGAAATATTTTAAAGAGAAGATGCCAACCGGTGTTTCAACATATTTGCCATGGCAGGCACGTGAAATTGTCGAAATGTGAACACTCAACGATTCCGCAACGTCTTTAATTGGAATTGGTTTAATGTATTCCTTACCTTTAATAAAAAATTCTGGTTGATGAGAGATGATATAATTCGTAATACGTTTCAGCAATAGCTTACGCGATTCGATTGCCTTGATTAGATTTAAAGCACTCTGCAGTTTATTTCGCGCAAAATCTACTTCTTCGGGACTAAAATTTTTAGGATGTAAAATTATCTCGCGATATTTTGATGAAATCCTCAAAACTGGCATTGTATCGTCATTTAAACTCCCCATTAAATTACTATCCTGCCAATAAATCGCGATGTCAGGATTTATGTATTCGGTGACATTACTTAAATATCGCCGAGCTGGTCGTGGGTCTAAATTTTTAAGATTTAAAACCGCTGAAGATATTTCGATTTCAGAAACCCCCAGGCATTTTGATATTTTAGAATATTGTCGTTTCTTTAATAAATCATAATAATCTCGAATAATTTTAATTTCCAAACAATCATTAGCAAATCCCAATAATTCCAGCTGGCAGAGTAAGGCTTCTTTCATATCTTTGGATGCGATACCACCAGGTTCAATTTGCTGGATTGTCTTAATAATATCCTCAACATGTTCGGACGTTGTATTACAGGTTTTACTGATTTCTTCTTTAGCGATTGGTAAAAAACCATCATCATCAAGATTGCCAATGATGTATTCAATGATCGGTGTATCTTCTTCTTTAAAATGGGATCTGACCAGCGGCAGTAAAGTATCTTCGATTCGGTTTTGGGGACTCGTGGTTATTTCCGTGCTATCCGTGGTTGGTGCCGATTCCGATGGCGATGAATATATTTCATCACTGATAAGCTCAGCAATATCAAATTCATCTTTAGACCCCTCTAATCCTAAACCCGATTCGTTCTCGCTTATTGTATCGGTCTCTTTTTCTAGTTGCTCGCTTTCATCGGTAATAAGTTCTAAGGCTGGATTTTGTTCTAATTCATTTCTGACTAATACCTCTAATTCAAGATTGGGGAGAGCTAACAGTTTTAGATTTAAAAGTAGCTGGGGAGTAACTATTTGTTTCTGTTCTAATCGTAGTTCTTGTTTCATAGATGCACGAATATTACGAATGATAACGAATATTCGAGTAATTTGCTGCAATTCGCGCAATTCGTATTATCATATTCTAAAACGGTCACCAAGATAATGTTCGCGGGCTAACGGGTCATTGATAAGTTCAGCTGGTGACCCCTGGATTAAAATTTTCCCATCGTACATAATATAAGTTCGGTCAGTAATTTCTAAGGTTTCGCGGACATTATGGTCAGTTATAAAGATACCCATGCCTTCTGCTTTAAGTCGTTTAACAATATCTTGTATTTCTGCCCGGACAATCGGGTCGATGCCGGTAAACGGTTCGTCAAGTAAAAGAAACTTTGGTCTTGAGACTAGCGCGCGAGCAAGTTCAACTCGTCGTCGCTCACCACCAGAAAGACTACTTCCTTTATTTTTTGCTAAATGTTTAATATCAAGTTTAGTCAATAAATCATCAACGATTTGTTTATTGTCAGTATTAGATGTATTGATTAGTTCTAATATTGCCAATATATTCTCTTGAACGGTTAATTTTCTAAAGATTGATGGCTCCTGGGCAAGATAACCTAATCCAAGCTGTGCTCTCTTGTAAACTGCCAAGTTGGTTATCTCAATGTTATTAATAAAAATCTGTCCGGCTTCGGGTCGGATAAAACCGGTTATCATATGAAAGGTTGTTGTTTTGCCAGCACCGTTCGGTCCTAATAGTCCGACGATTTCACCTTGATAGATTTCTAAAGATACTTCATTAACTACTTTTCTCGTACTGTAGCTTTTACTTAAACTCTTTACCGTTAATGCTTGTTTATCGGGTATCATTATAATTTCTCTTTAGGATAATATTTGCCGGAAACATTTCCGAGTGTATCGCCAAAGACTTTGATATTATCAATATCACCATTTAGGTAATAAATCATAAAAATATTTCCTTGTACCTCTAAAAGACCGCCTTCATCAGTAACATAATTAGCATTGGCTGATTCGATTATCCTTACAATCTTTAAAGATGACCGGTCGCTCGATTGATTTGAACTATCTTCTTGGCTAAAATAGAAACGGATATCTTTACCAGCAATTCGATTTTGTTTATCAACAATTTGAGGTCTGCCCATTGCGAGTCCGGAATCCTCTTTAATGAAATACAATAAAGTATCACAGCGCAGGATAGTATTACCAGCCTCGGCGGAAACACTATCAATCGCCCAAAACCGTGATTCTTTATTATCTAACAGCATTTTATTACTCTTTACGACGGTTGTATCGGCTCGTTCGATTTGAAGGGTTGGCAAAGAATCAACAATGCCCGATGCATCGGTAAAATTGTATTCAGCATTCCTGCCGGTAATCGTCAGTCGCTGTAGTTTTTCTCTAATTACGACACCTTCACTCGCTTTGACAATATTTTTTGATTGTTCAAAAACAAGATTGGTGGTCAAAATTTTTAATGTATCGGATTCTAAAACGACGTTACCTCTTAAATTAGATTTCTTTTCGGCAAATGAATAAAAAGCGGTTTCCGCCGTCACCGTGAATTGAGGACTGATAATCAGTAATGAATCATAAATCTTAGCGCGGTTTTCTTTCTCATAGAAAATTGCATGCTTACCGGTTATTTTGGTGTCTTTATCTAATATGGTAATTCCTAAAGGAAAGACGGTCATTCTTCCTTCCGGCGTATCTAAAATTTCCATTTTCGGAGCAGAGATATCCGCAGCAAGTAAGAATCCTGCCACAGAGACACAGAGAAACAATAAATTTCTGAAACTGGTAGAAACTGATAGAAATTGATGGAAATTAATACGCCCCGTGACGCGGTGGCAAACTAATTTAAAACTCATATTTTGATTTTCCGGAGACACTGCTTTTTATTTCAATCTTTTTTAACTGGGCATCAGAGATTAAACCCTGACCTTCAATCAAACCCTGACGAGATTGGATTTTTACCCAGGCATCGGTTGTGATGTTTTGGTTCATATTATTCCAGACTAACGAATCGGTATAAAGAATCGTGCTATCCGATGTCTGAACAACAACACTGTCCTGAGCAAAAAGGTCTGAGTTTTTTGAGTTGACTCTTCCGCGCCGCGCGATAAGCGTTGAGGATAAATCACCGGTTTCGTTGTAGAAGATTATTCTAGGGTTTATCACCGTGATTTGTTTTGATTGGTCATAAACATATGCTTTTTCCGCGAATAATTGATACTGTTTGTGTCCGGAGGTACTTTCAAAAAGCTTAAAATCAGTAACGATTTGCGATGGCAATTGCTCACTGGTTGCTGTTTTGTTATTTGATGGACAATTCAAAATTAAAACACTATTAATAAAAATTATTAGTAAAATACCTTTGTGATTTTTATACATCTTCATTTAGTATATTCTCACTCTTGTTTAGATGGCTGTCAAGAGAATATTTAAGAAAGCTGAAAAGTCATTTTTACCACGAAAGCACGGACGCGAAGCGTAGATGGAGCGAAGCGACATCCAATAAAGAAAACACGAATCTCGAAGGGAAGGTAAAACCAAATTGAAGTAGAATAACTTAATAATCAGGGGAATATCTGGTTTTATCGGTTTAGACGATGCGAACGAGCATATTCGATTGATGAGTTGACAAAGCCAAGAAATAAAGGATTGGGTTTAAGCGGACGGGATGTAAATTCAGGATGGAACTGGGTTCCTAAAAAGAACGGATGATTCTTCAATTCGATAATTTCAACTAATTTCTCTGGTGCATAATATCCGCTCATCACAAGACCGTGTTTTGCTAATACTGGGACAAACCGATTATTCACTTCATAGCGGTGTCGATGACGCTCCCAGATTACAGATTTGTTGTAACACTGATAAGCCAATGTATTCTTTTTTAAGGTAGTGGGATATTTGCCCAAACGCATGGTACCGCCTTTTTGCCGTTTAGCGCGTTGAGTCGGCAAAAGATAAATGACCGGATACTTGGTCTTGGGATTAAATTCAGTTGAGTTGGCATCAGCTAAATTACAAACCGAACGGGCAAATTCAATAACTGCCGCCTGTAAACCGATGCATAAGCCAAAGAATGGAACTTTATTCGTTCTTAAATATTTAATCGTTGAAATTTTACCTTCAATACCCCGAAAACCAAACCCGCCCGGAATTATCACACCGGCAAGCTTGGACAACTTTTGCTTAGCACAATCTGAGGTTATTGATTCTGATTCAATCCAGTGCAAATCAGCTTTAACACCATAATGGGTTGCGGCGTGATGGACCGCTTCAATGACACTTTTATAAGCATCATGAAGTTTCGTGTACTTACCGCATATTCCAATCGGGATTGTGGCATTGGGGTGGTCACTTTTATAAACATAATTTTCCCAAGCCTGTAATTTTGGTTTCGGTGCGATATGCTTTAAGTGTAATCGGTCAACAATCAGCTTATCTAATCCTTGTTTCGCAAATATCAAAGGTATTTCATAGACATTCTTAACATCAACCGCTTCGATTACCGCTTGTTTCGGAACATCGCAGAATAAAGCAATTTTATCCTTTGAATCCTGAGGTAAAGGTAGTTTTGTTCGGCAGAGAATAATATCGGGTTGAATACCGATTGCCCTTAATTCTTTGACCGAGTGCTGAGTTGGTTTGGTTTTGTATTCCAAAGATGTATCAATAAATGGAACCAAGGTGAGATGGATATAGATAACATTTTCCCTACCTTCTTCAAGGTGCATTTGCCGGATGGCTTCTAAAAATGGTAAGCTTTCAATATCACCAACCGTCCCGCCGATTTCAGTAATAACAACATCAACTTTATTCGCTAATTTTCTAATATTATCCTTAATTTCGTTTGTGATATGGGGGACGACCTGAATCGTGCCGCCTAAAAAAACTCCTTTGCGCTCTTTTTCGATTATCGAGTTATAAATTTGTCCGGTGGTCAGGTTATGATTTTTCGATAAGTTCTCATTAATAAACCGTTCATAATGACCCAAATCCAAGTCTGTTTCCGCACCATCTTCAGTAACAAATACTTCACCGTGCTGATAAGGACTCATCGTGCCCGGGTCAACATTAATATAAGGGTCAAATTTCTGCAGAGTAACTTTCATTCCGCGACTCTTTAAAAGTAACCCGATTGATGCGGTCGCAATCCCTTTGCCTAACGATGAAACAACACCACCCGTAACAAAAATGTATTTAGCCATAATGTAAGATATAAAGATTATTGAATAAGTCAAGAGAAAGCTTAAATCTTCGAATCTTAGAATCTGTAATTTTAGAATGGCTTATGCTTGACAATAACGAATGTATTTTTATTATATTGACATGGAAAAGACATTAAAAGTCATAAACGAACTGAAGAAAAACGGACTCATTGACGATTATGCAGTTGGCGGCGGTATTGCAGCCATATTTTACATTGAACCAGTCTTAACCTATGATTTGGATTTGTTTATCGTCCTGCATAAAAAAGCAAACAATAAAAAGTTAATTGAATTGTCTCCCATATTCGAATATCTTAAGCAAAAAGGTTATATCTGGAAAGGTGAACATATAATAGTCGAAGGTATCCCAGTTCAGTTTATTCCCGCTGATAACCTTGAACGAGAAGCAGTAAAAAATGCGAATGAAACTGTATATCATAGAATAAAAACGAAAGTATTGACACCCGAATATCTAATCGTGATACTATTAAGAGCTGGACGACAAAAGGATATAGATAAAATAAACAAGATGATAGCACAGGCAAAAATACAAAAGACAGTACTTAAAGCAATTTTAGAAAAGTATAATTTATCTGAAAAATATCACACTCTTATTGGAAAGTACGATGAATAATAACAAGAAATATTTAGTCCGAGATAAAAAAATTATTACAAGAGAATATCTATTTATGAAGAAAAATGAGTTTCATAATAACCAAGCTAAATTGCCTTTTGAAGAAAAGATAAAAATTCTTGTTGAATTACAAAAGATTGCAACCAGTTTCCCGCATTCCCGCCATAAAAAATCACTGGTTTGGAATATCTAATACTTCCAGCCTAATTTTATTTTGAATTATATTAAATCTGTGCTGTGCCCCGCTCCTATTTCTGAGATTGTACGAGTTAAACATTATCGTGTTAATTCAACTAGACTGTATTTGAAAATAGGAGCGCGGGTAATCAGCGTAGCAAATCTTAGAATCTTATAATCTTCGAATCTTTGAATCCACTGTAGGCAGCAAGCACTTGACAAAGAGAAAGAAGCAAGCGAAATAACTTGACAATTTAATTTCAGTCTATATTATTTAATTAGAATATAGTTTCTTATAGCAATTATATATACTGTAAATAAAAATGAAATCGTTTGAAAAAAATGGACATTTAATAATACTGGGAGATGCGATTGAGGTACTTACGCACGAAATACAAGATAATTCAGTCGACTTAATATTTGCAGATCCACCTTATAATATTGGTAAAAATTTTAATGGTCGAATAGATAAATGGGATTCAGATACTGATTATCTTAATTGGTGCTACAAGTGGATAGATTTATGTATAAATAAACTTAAATCTACTGGCAGTTTTTATGTTATGACATCCACACAAAATATGCCATGCTTTGATATCTATGTAAGAAAACGGCTAACTATACTTGCACGCATAATATGGTATTATGATAGCTCAGGTGTCCAAGCGAAAGGATATTTTGGGTCTCTTTATGAACCTATACTTTTTTGCGTGAAAGATAAAAATAATTATACGTTCAATTCTGAAGATATTTTAGTTGAAGCAAAAACCGGGGCAGTAAGAAAACTTATTGATTACAGAAAATCAACACCAACACCGTATAATACAAAAAAAGTACCTGGAAATGTTTGGGAAATACCAAGAGTCAGGTATCGAATGGATGAGTATGAAAATCATCCTACACAAAAACCTATAGCATTATTGGAGAGAATCATAAAAGCAAGTAGCAATGAAGGTGACATAATTTTAGATCCATTTAGTGGTTCTTTTACTACATCATATGTCGCAAGACAACATAACAGAAAATCAATTGGTATCGAGATAGAAGAAGAATACATAAAGATTGGCTTACGTCGTTTACATATTGTCGATAAATACAATGGTCAATTTCTACACAAAACTCCAAGGACATTTGAACAATCAATAAATAAAAATGAGATAATGTTCGACTTTATAAAGGATAAAAATGGAACATGAATTTACAAAGAAAATTAAGGAAGTTTTAAGTAAGCATTTTGGGAAACATAGCGAAGCTATCTTCTCAAAAAGTGAAATTATTCAATATTTAAATATAAAAACGAAATCAGCAAGCAAAGGCTCAAAATCACGAGGTAGTTTTGCGAATTTATATGCCATATATGTATTGGTTGAAGATTACATATTAAAAAAATTTCACAAACAAGGTAATTATTCTAAATATAAAGGTGCAATATTTACTAATTTATTTAAAAGACAACGTCAATTGCCTTTTGGACAAAAGCTACAAAATCATGCGTTAAATCATAGAATGAATGAAGAATTTAGAAAATATTTTCCTTTATCTCAAAATATTCCTATTCTTCGTAATCCTGAAACTAACAGATATTGGATTAATCAAAATACACTTAAAATACAAATAAATGGTAATAATATAAATCTTGCTGAGGCAGTTATAGAAATCATTGACGCATATATAGTGGCAAAAAAAGCAGCATTTGAAAAATTTATTCAATTCTGTGAAAATGCGAAAAAATTACCAAAGAAAAAGGTCGTTGATATTGTCGCCAGTTTAATCGAACCGACGGTAGATGCTCGGATATTTGAAATAGTGAGTTATAGTGTATTAAAATATTACTATCACGATCAAGTTATTTATTGGGGATATGAGATAGATAAAATTATTAAAGATAGTCTAAAGCTATACAAAACAGGTCGTACAAATGCGAATGACGGTGGTATCGATTTTGTGATGAAACCCTTAGGGCGATTTTTTCAAGTAACTGAAACAGTAGATGTACACAAATATTTTTTAGACATCGATAAAATAGAAAAGTACCCAATAACATTTGTAATAAAATCCTTAGATTCTGTCAATATAATAAGAAACAAAATTAAAAAACAAGCGAAAAATTTATATTCAATTAATGCAATTGTTGAACGATATATGAAGTGTATAGAAGAAATAATTAACGTAAAAATTCTTATAAAGAGATTTACAGAAGCAGTAAAACAAGGTTATTTAAAAAATATTTTAGCCGAAATAATTAAACAAAGTAAGATAGAATTTAGTTATTCTGACGATTTTGATGTAGAAGAATATGTTAACTCCGAAGATTAAGTATAAATCCTATTATATCTGATTCAATTTTATGTAACACTTTATTAATTACAATAAAATTATTGTAAAACAAGATGTTTAAGGGGATTACCTGGTAGTCAAGCAATCCCTTTTTACCAGTCAGCGTATTATGTTATGGAACCGGTGGGGTGAGGGTGAAGCCACGCACCTATTCCAGCATGTAGTTCAGTTGATTTGAAGCAGTAATGTTTATCTCATACAATTGTAAGAATAGATGCGGGGCAAGGATGGTGTTGCGGATTCTTGACTGATGGGTGCGACCCCCCACATAAGCCATGATAATTTCAAAGACATTTTTCCGAGTGGTGAAGTTAATACCCTGGTATAATCCCAGGTAGATATCCTGATAGACTCCCTGATATGCTTTCGGATATGATTTCGGATAGGTTTTCTGGTAGAAATCGAGATAGATTGATGAATAGATTTTGAAATAGAATTACGCTTAAAACCCTTATTAGAACTTCTATTAAATCATCTGACCCATGCCCAGGGCATACCCCACCATAATCCCCTCGGTTGACCGGGACATGCGGGTGGCATGCCCGGGGCACGCCCCGGGCATGACCTGTATATAATGCTAAATACTTGTAATAAGAATACTTATTGATTGACTGATGGGTGCGACCCATAAAACTGGGACGCACCCCTTATTTGTGTTAATTCGTGTCCACCCCGCCCTTCTTGACTCTGATTACAAATAACAGACCTATGTACATATTTAGTTTGTTTTGATTTATTCTGCTAGTTTATTGATAGAGAAGGGCGGGGTAAATCCGTGGTTAAAAAGAGATTCATAATCAAGTCCAGAATGACAACGATAGTAAATTATCAATTTTCAATGACCAATTATCAATAAATGTTCAATTTTTCAATTCTATAAAATTAATAAATCCGTAAAATCTGTGTAATCCGTGGTTAAACGGTCTCTATAGTGTGATTTTTTCAGAATTCTCATTTTTATTAACTTGACATAGTATTCTTTATGAATATATTAGAATAGTGAAGATTATTTACCGTCAGACTTTAAAGGATTTTATCGGACCGTTTTTTCTTGCCGCGGCAATCATGACCGGTATTCTGTTATTGGATAAATTGTTTCTTTTAGTCGATTTGCTGGTCCGAAAAGGAATCAGTGTTTTGTCGGTCAGCGAGCTGATGGTTTATTGTTTACCGTTCGTGCTTTCATTTTGTGTGCCGATTGGCATTTTAATCGCATCGGTGATGGTATTTGGGCGGATGGCGCAGGATAATGAGCTAATCGCCTTGCGGAGTGCCGGTATAAATCCAATAAGGTTATTCAGCCCGATGGTAGTCTTCACGATTTTAGCAACCGGTTTTATGGTGTTTTTTAACGGCTATATTTTACCCGAAGCTAATCATCGAGCCCGAAATCTTATTACCGATATCGCTCAGAAAAAACCAACCGTCCGAATTTACGAAGGTGTCTTTATAGAAGATTTCCCTGGTTATATAATTTATATCGGTTCGATTCAGGAAAGAACCGGGAAAATCTCGGACGTGACAATCTGGGAGAAGCGGGAAAATAATTTGCCGCCGGCTCTAATAAAATCAAAATCGGGTAGGATTGTAACAAGCCCGGACGAGAAATATTTTATCATCCAGCTGGAAGGCGGCGAGATTTCCGAACTGATTAGCTTAGATAAATACCGTCATTTATCTTTTTCCGAACATCAGATTAATTTACCGATTGATGTCGAATTCAACCGACGCGAACGTAAATACCGCTCGAACCGCGAAATGGCAATCAGCGACTTATACAAAAAGACAAAACAGCTTCACCACGACATAACGAATTTAAAAGACCAAATAAAAACGCTTGAGAAAGATAAAAACACCGAGGTTAATCAATATCATATTGATGATAACACAACAAAATTACGCTATAAGATAAAAGAGTTTAATCAATTTGCGACCCAAATCCAAGAAAAATACGCATTGGCATTTTCCTGTTTTATATTTTTATTTTTTGGTGCCGGCTTAGGCATTATGATTAAACGAAGCGGTTTAGGATTTGGTTTCATTATCGGTTTGTTATTTTTTGCGGTTTATTATATTTTATTAATTGCCGGTGAAAACTTTTCGACGGCTGGACGAGTTGCACCGTTTTTAGGCATCTGGCTGGGAAATTTATTATTGATACCAATAACTTTAGAGCTATTGTATAATGTCGGCTTTGAATATTCATTTTTAAAGAAAATATTTAAACGATTTATGCGAACTAAATAACAATGTTTAAAATGAAAGTAGTCGATTATTATTTAATCAGAGAGTTTATTAAATATATCCTGTTAGCGGTTTTATGTGTTGTTGCGATTTATCTTTTAATCGATTTGTTCGAGCAATTAGATTATTTTAGTAGCCACCATGCTTCATTATTTATGGTCGGACTATATTATCTGTATAGTCTTCCGGCGGCAGTCAGTCTATTGTTGCCAGTAAGTATAATTCTTTCTTGTTTCTTTGTATATGGAGTTTTAGCTCGGGAACGGGGACTCTTTGTTTTTCAAAGTGCGGGGATAAAAATTTATCGTTTATTTGCACCAGTTGTCGTCATCGGTATTATTTTGACAATCTTTCAATTTTTTGGTTACGAATTTATCACGATTCCCGCTACTAAAAAATTAGAAGACTTACAGCGAATAAAAATTGAGCACAAGCATGCGGATATTGCTACAAAACAGTATAATTTATTCGTAAAAGGAAAAGAGCAAGTAGTTTATTTTATTAAAGAATATGAGATTAGTCTTAATATATCAGGTGAAAAGTCAGGCGTAATGAGGGATTTTATCATCGCCCAATATAGTACCGATGGAAAGATTCTAAAGAGAATTGACGGAGATATCGCATTCTATCAAAATAACCGCTGGCTCGCTAAAAACGTCAGTGAACGAACATTTGTTTCGGATAGCATTGAAACCTATACGAAATACGATAGCTTAATTTTGTCAATCAAGGAAAAGCCGGATGATTTTAATAGCGAAGCGAGAGTTATTGAGGAACTATCGGTCTGGGAACTTAATAATTACATCCGACAGCTTAAAATTGCCGGGGTTAAAACCGCAAAAGCCGAAGTCGAATTTAACTGCCGTTTTGCCAATTCCTTTATCGGATTGATTTTAATTTTATTGAGTCTGCCTTTGGCGGTTACATTAAGACGCGGCGGTGTGATGTTTGGGTTAGGATTAGGACTACTCTTCTCTTTTATTTACTGGGGATTAATTCAAATTTTCAAAGCCTATGGTCAGGTTATGATATTGAGTCCATTTCTGGCAGGCTGGTTAGCTAATTTTATTTTTTTAGTGGTGGTTTTCTATTTTTTAATCACGGCTAAACAGTAGTCCCCGCACCGATTGATATGAGCATTTTTGTAAATTTCTATTTTTCTGTTATCAATTATTTCTTTTGTGTCAATGGTGCGGGGCAAGTCGCAGTTTAGCAAGATAAGTTTTTATGCTCAGCATATCATCGCGTTCAATATTGTTAAGAACCGGGAAAATTGTATTGTTGTGAAGTAAAGGGTCAGTATCTTGATTAAAACCGGCGCGTTTAAAACCATCCGTATCAGGAATTGGAGAGAATTCGGTTAAGTGCGGAGCAACGCCGAGATTATTAACAAAATCGATACTTTCTTTGATTGTCTTAGCAGGTATTTCCGGCATGCCAATCATTAAATAAGCGTGGATTTGGGATTTAGCAAAGCCCGAATTTTCAAGATATTTCACGGCAGCGATGAATTCTTGAGTAGTAACTTTGCTATCAATCGAGCGACGAACTTCGGTGTCAGTAGATTCCAGACTTAAATATATTGTTTTAAAACCTGCTTTGAACATTTTATCCGCAGTCTCTTGAGTTAAAAATCGTGGATGCAATCCATTAGGTGTATGGAAGTGTAATTTAATCTCTCTTATTATGATTTCATCGAGCATTGATATAAAATGCGGATTAGCCAGAAGCGCATCGTCATAAAAAGCGATATTCCTTATGCCTAAATTCTCGTAGTGTTCGATTTCAGTAATAACCGACAAAGCGTCACGACTTGTGAATTTAGGATATAGCTTGGGGACTGCACAATATTTACAAGAAAATGGACAGCCCTGGGATGTCAAAATGCAGGCATAGTCAAGTTTGGAATAAAGGTCAAAAGCCGGATAGGGGAGATTATCAAATGAAATTGGCTTAAAAACGGGTATTATATTTTGTAAATTATTTTCCGCTTTTCCCGCAATTACAATATCCGCGCCTGAGTATCGTTTGGCATGTTCAAAACAGAGTGTTGCATAAATCCCTCCTAAGACAATCGCAACTTCCGGATAATATTCTTTTAAAATCTTTATTGCTTCAAAAACACCGGGATACCAATAAGTCATAATTGACGTAACAAAAATCCTATCAGGTTTTTCGATGGTATCAATAATTTCACGGAACACTTTAATCGGCATTCCGTAACGTTTATAGTTTCGGGGAATATCCTGATAAGCAGGCGGTTTATTGATTTCCTCGGAATAAAACTTGCCCCGGCCAAATTCATCAACTCGTGACATTTTTTTGATTCGTTCTAACATTTTAGGGTGGTATCGGTCTAAGCAGTCAATGTAATCAACTTCAAATTCGTTTTTCCGTAACAGCGCAATAACGTATAATAGACCCAGTGGTTTCATCCATAAATCATATGCTTTAAAATCATAAATCCAGGGATTAACTAATAATATTCGTTTATGCATTGGGAGATTTTTTACGGTCGGTTAAAATCGAACTGCTGAAAAAATAGAAAAGAGGTTAAGCTTTTTGTTTAAGTAAAGTTCAGCATTGCGCAAGGCATTTAATAGAATTGAAATTCGTTTGATTATCTGGTCGGTTGTTAAGACCGAAGCGAGACGTGTTATCAAATCAGATTGATAATAGCTGACCGTATTTAATTTTATCTGCAAAGCCTTTCGGTAAATAAATAATAATCCGGATATGACGGATTCGGTCGGCATTTCATCAAAATTAAAGTTGATTATCTTATTGAGTGAATCGATATCCGAGATATTTTGCCGGTCGAAAAGATTAAAGAGTTCTGAACTTGGTAAAAATTCATCCTGATTAATAAGATAATCTAAAGCTTTTCGGATACTACCTTCTGCAATTTCCATTGCGATTTTTACATCGGGTTCAGGAAAATTGCGCTGATGGCGGAGATAATCAGCAATTGCTTGTTTTGACAAGGCGGAAAATCTTATTGCCTGACAGCGGGAACGAATCGTCGGCAATATATTAGACATCCGCTCAGTAGTTAAAATAAATAATGTTTGTTCCTGCGGCTCTTCTAATGTTTTAAGAAACGCATTAGCTGCTTCCTGATTCATTTTATCCGCATTGAGAATTATAATAATTTTGTACTGACCAACCATTGGTTTATACGCCATCTCCTGTTTTATCCAGCGGATGACCTTAATCGGAATGATACCCTTTGCCGAAAGGTTAGGTCGTATTTGATTAATTGCAAATAAATGGGTTTTATCGCCAATCGCTTCGAGCGCGTCGGAAAAATCGGCTTCGTTATACAAACCCGCAGTAATTGGAAATATTATTTTTATATCCGGGTGAATAAGACTGCCAATTTGCTGGCAGCGCGGACATTGATTTACTTCCAGGTCAGATGGAGTATTGCAATTAATAATTTGGGCAAAGGTAATTGCAGTAGTTCTTTTACCAACACCCTTCGGTCCGGTAAATAACAATGGCGGAAAGTGTTTCCTCTCAAATAAAATGCTTAATATCTTTTTAGCGTGCTCTTGTCCGACGATTTTGGGAAAAATCATCTTGAGATTTATCGACTCAGCCAATTTAGCGGGTCAACTGGTTTTCCTTCGACACGAAGTTCGAAATGAAGAATATCCTTGGATTTACCAATTACATCACTTTGCTGCACATTGGTACCAACCGTACCGGTCATTTCAGAAAGGTTAGAGTATAGCGAATAAAAACCATCGCTATGGTCAAGAATAATTAGATTACCATAGCCCATAAATCGGTCGGCATAGACGATACGTCCGGGTGCGATTGCCTGAATATTAGCTTCATTCGGGCACTTTATGTCAATGCCGGTATTCTTTACTTTTGTTTTATATTTGGGGTCTTCTTTACTACCAAAATAAGAAACGACATCACCATAATAGGGCCAGGGTAGTTTTCCTTTCATTATTTCGAGATAATGAGTTCCAGGAGCAAGTTTTCGTTCACGGCGTCGGGCTTCTAAATCAGCAATTAATTTTTCCAACTTTTTTGCGGCAGCGTTCAATTCTTGCTCTAATGTTAAACTTTCATCCTTTTCTGATTTTACTTTGGATAGGATTTTTTTCTCGGTTTCTTGAAGAACTTTTAAATCGTTCCTTTCATTTTCACGCAATTGTTTTAACCGTACCAGTTCATTATTTGCTGCGATTAACTGTTTTTGTTGAAGTTGGAGGTCCTGTTTTAGGACAGAAAACTGTTGAATCTGCTCTTTGTTTTCCTGAGCGGCGATTCGCAAATAAACTGATTTACGATACGCACCGGCTAACGATTTTTCCGATAAGATTGCTTCTAAAGGGTAAATTCTTTTAAACTTATAATAATTTATTAGCAGTTTTTCTAAATCACTGCGACGATTAATAATTTGACTTTGCGTTTCACTTATCTTTGTACCGAGTGTTTGAATTTCCTTAGTTTTATTTTTCTGTGCTTGGTCTAATGATTTGATTAATTTTTTGGACAAGCTAATTTTTTCTTCGTAGGCGTCAATGCGATTTAAGACGCCTTTTTCCTGTTTATCTAACGCGTCGATTTTGGACTGCACGATACGTAGCTTTTCCTGGATCTTCTCAAGTTCGCGGCGCGTGTCTTCGACACTTTCTTGAGCGAAACTTGTCCTTAAAATAAATATATTAAATATAAAAATACATAATATCAAACGGATTAATTTCTGGTTAAACATAATGAATTACTGCAATATTCTACTTAAAGCGATATAGGAACCAGCCAGACCTAAGGTGCCACCAAAGACAATATTAAAAATTAACAGGGTAAAAAACGGTAAATGGAAAGCCGGGATTTCGGTTGACGAAAAATAAAATATAATAACCGATACAATTAATGATAAAATACTTCCAAAAACACCATGTAAAAAACCTTCGACATAAAATGGAAATTCGACCATCGCGGTTGAAGCACCAACCAACCGCATAATTTCAATTTCCCGTGCCTTGGCGACAATCGCCGCTTCCACGGTTCGCGAGACGATAAAAATTACTGATAAAAATGTGATAAGTAAAATTCCAATATCGAAGAATGTTATGATTTTTAAATAGCGTTGTAATTTATTCAATAATTCTTTTCCCGACCATGTTTCTTTGATGCCTTTTAATAATTGAACTTTTGATTCAACATCCGACAATTTAGTTGCTAACTTATAACTCGCATCAAGTTGGATACGTAATGAAGCCGGTAATGGATTTCGTTCCAAAATATCGAGTAAAGAGCTATTTTCTTCTAAATCGTTACGTAGTTCCCGAAACGCTTCATCTTTTGAAACATATTTTATCTGTTTGACACCAGTGATTTGTCCAATTTTTTCAATTAGGTTATCAATATTGGCATCATCGTTTAAGAAAGCATAGATTTCGACTCGGTCTTCAATATAGTTTTTGACACGTGAGATATTGAGCGTTAATACTAAAAAGATTGACAGTAATATTAGGCAAGCCGCCGATACACCGGCGGAGAGAAAAAATGACGACTTGTTACGCAGAATATTCTTGAGACTTTCCTGAAATAAATAGCTAATTGCCATCGGATAATATTTTGCCGTTTTCTACTTGGATAACTCGTTTATTGCTCGATTCCGCAATTATTTTATCATGAGTCGCCATAATAACGGTTGCCCCGGCATAATTTATTTCTTTTAACAGATTTAATATATCAACCGACCCTTTATGGTCAATATTACCGGTTGGCTCGTCGGCTAAAAGTATTTGCGGTCCTTTTGCTAATGCTCTTGCGATTGAGACTTTCTGTTGTTCACCACCGGAAAGCTGGTAAGGATAAAAATCTTTACGATTTGCCATACCAACTTTATTAAGTGTGGCAATTGTTATCTCGGGAATTAAATTTGGTCGGATTCCGATAACCCGCAAAGTAAATTCGATATTTTCGTAAACAGTTCGGTCGAGAAGTAATTTAAAATCCTGGAAAACAATTCCAATTTTACGACGGAGCTCGGTGATTGATTTATCCTGCAAATTATTATGCAAGACATAATTTAACACATTTAATTTGCCAGCCGAGACTTCTTCTCCGCGATAGATTAATTTTAATAATGTAGTTTTACCTGCCCCAGTAGGACCGACTAAAAAGACAAATTCACCTTCTTTAATGCGCAAATTAACATCATATAAAGCAGTCCAGCCATTTTTGAAAACTTTCGATACGTGTTCGAAAAAAATCATCAGATAACTATTATATGGCTTGATTTTACACTGTCAAGAATGAATTAGAACCAACACTTAACTATTTCCCTTATCGCAGTAACCGCATCACGAGCGCCGATTTTTTTACCTTTGGTTCGCGCGTGGTAATCAATCGGAACCTCAATAATTTTTATTTTCTTTCGTAACAATTTAGCCGTGATTTCTGGTTCGATTTCAAATCGTTGCGCAGTAAGATTTAAATCTAATAAAATATCCCGCCTTACCATTTTATAACAAGTTTCCATATCGGATAGATGTCCAGAAAAAAGAATGTTAGTTAAGGTTGTCAAAAATCGATTAGCGAGTTTACTCAAAAAAAGGAAATTACTATTGCCTTTAAATCTTGAGCCGAAAACCGCGCCAACTCGATTATCCGAGAAACGTGATAGAAGTCGAGGATAGTCAAACGGGTCGTATTCTAAATCAGCATCTTGAATGATAATAATATCACCGGTTGCTTTTTTTATACCGCTACGGATCGCAGAACCTTTACCTTGATTATGGTCATGCAGGATTAAGGTAATATCCTGGATATTTTTTAGCTTCTCACGTGTGCCATCTTTGGAAAAATCATCGACAACTACGATTTCTTTCTCAACCGGGACTGATTTTACCGTAGTTAATATATGTTCGACCGATTCATTTTCGTTGTAGACTGGAATAATAACGGACAATTTCATTTTTCGTCATTATAAGTATCAAATTAGTAAGCGTCAATAGAGGATAGTATTAATAATATATTATTATTTACTTATTCAAGTTATTATTTATAATAATTAAAATGAAGTGGATAACCATACTATTATTAATCTTGTCGTTTTCATTATTTGCACAATCATCGACAATTGATTCACAATCAGTTCGGATCGGATTGGCGTTGTCGGGCGGTGGGGCATTAGGTTTTGCCCATCTTGGTGTATTAAAGGTTTTAGAGCGAGAAGGAATTCCGATATCTTATATTACGGGTGTTAGTATGGGTTCCTTGGTTGGCGGAATGTATGCGGTGGGTTTTACAACCGCTCAAATCGAAAGTATTGCCGTTAATGCCAACTGGAATTTACTTTTTGGCGCTAATCCACCGTTCGGTACTCAATATTTACCAGAACGACAACAGAAACAGCGTTACATATTTCAATTACGACACCAGAACCTATTTCCAATCTTGCCCGAGGGAATTATACCATTACAAAATGTTGAACTTTTGTTGTCTCGTCTCTTATCGAATATAGAATATAATACCGGCTATAATTTTGATAGCATTCCAATACCGTATCGAGCGGTCGCGGTTGATTTAGTTACCGGTAATAAGGTTATTTTAAAGAATGGACGTTTAATGCAGGCGATACGGTCAAGTATCGCAATTCCTGGTGTATTTTCACCTAAGCGAATTGGTGGTTATCAACTGGTTGACGGAGGTTTGTTACAGCTATTACCAGTAGAACCGTTATCCGAATTTAACCCTAATTTTATCATCGGCTCATTAACAACAAAACATACGCCAGAAACTGGTATTGCATTGATTGATATTATATCACGCAGTATGGACCTTATTGCGTATGAAGATTTAATAAAACAGAAAAAAAATTTAGATGTTTTGATTGAACCCAATATCGACGCGTTCCGCCATTCGGATTTTGCGAAAGCACGGGATTTGATTGCGACCGGCGAAAAAGCGACCGAGTCGGCTTTACCGCAAATCCGTGCCAAACTGGCGGGTCGTAAAGTAGTTTCACACCGAAATATAATTAACCAAAGACCGCCTTCAATAATCCGGTCAATCAAACTGGAAGGACTGAAAATATCTCACGAACCGACGGTTCGTCACGAACTGCGAATGAAGACCGGTAATTATTTGCGTTTCGAACAATTAATTGATAACTTGACTCGGTTATTCAATACTGGTTTATTTCAGAATGTTGATTACCGTCTTGAGTTTATTGCCAGTGATTCAGTCGACGTAATAATCGAATTACAAGAACAAGCCTACGGATTTTATTCATTTGGAGTTCGCTATGATAATTTTGATAAAATCCTTGTCGGATTGGAAGTCGGACAAGGTAATATAAATGGTTCCGGAGCAAGTGTCAGAGGAGTTATTCATTTAGGCAATCCTAATGATTTCCGATTGGGAATTACCGGTACGAGAATTTTTAATTTAGCTTTTGGCTATGGTTTAGATGCGTATTGGAGTTCGATAAAACATTCGTATTACGTAAATAGAAGTTGGCAGGCAGAATATAATATTGACCATCGCGGCGGAATTGCCGAAGCTGGTTATGTTTTGGGACGCAACTCGTTTTTTACGATTGGTTTTAAATCGTATCAGGCATTATATCAAAAACCAACCTTATCGTTTTTTGATTCGATTCCAGAGCATCAATGGATTATCGGTCCGATTTTTCGAATGGAATATAATAGCTACGACGATTTACATTTACCGACACGTGGCTTAGCATACCAGCTCAATTGCATTTATGCGATTGAGAAACTAAAATCAACCGATGACTTTCTAAAAATCGAATTCAATTCGGAACGATATATCCCATTTTCAAAGCATTTTTTATTCAGATATAGTTATGAAATTGGCGCGAGCTGGGATAAAGTTGCGACAGCTGAATATTTTCGCACGGGTGGTGAAAATCTAATCGGTTTTAAAAGTGATGAATTTACTACTAATAATAAAGCAATACTTCGATTAGGCAGTGATATAAAACTGTTCGAACTTTTAAAACGAAATGACTATCCGGTATTCCTGCGGTTTATCGCAAATATCGCCGGTTTTCAAAGATTAGACAATTTAATTGAAGATATTAAAATTAATCGAGACCTGTTTTGGGGTGTCGGTATTGGTATCAGAACTAACACGCCAATCGGACCGTTTCAACTGATGATTGGTATCAGCGACATCGGTAAACCAGTAGATTATCGTAAGCGAGTGAACGTCATACTTTCAGTGGGACGTGAATTTCGTTATACAAAAGATTGATAATTATTAGATTGACATTGCCATTGACAAAAGAGTATTAATAAGGTAAAAATTACATAGAATGATAAACTTGGATTGGATTTTAGTCGGAATAATGGTAATAATTATCGGTGTTCAAACCTATCGTGGTTCAAAAGATATGGATTTAATATTTTTTGAGATGATTGCATTTATTGTTGCTGCGAAATTGTCGCTTCAGTGGTGTGACAGCATTGCCCGAATGTTTCTGGTAAGTCGTGCCGTAGTTTTAATATTTTTCTTTGTTATCTTCTCAATTATACTAATATTAATCGCGGGTGTTGTGGCAAAATACGCTCAGATTTCTTTACAACCGATGGATGCTTATTTAAGTTTTATCTTTGGGGTGATAACTTCTTGGGTAATTCTATTTGTACTTCTTCGAATGTTATTATTTGCCTATCCTAGTGGAATTGGTTTTCGAGTTCCGATAATAGAAAAATACTTGGTTATTTATCAAACATTAGATAAATCAGAAGTGGCTAAACAGATAGTGGATTTTCAAGCTTTTAAATCAGTAGGGAATTTTTTTAATGAACTTAAATTGTCACAATGATTCAAATTTATACTGGTAACGGCAAAGGCAAAACAACAGCGGCAATTGGGCAAGGAATACGAGCCGTCGGTCATAAGCACAAAGTTATTATGATGCAGTTTATGAAAGGCGACAAAAGTTATGGCGAAATTCTTGCGCTTAAGAAACTGAGAAATTTTAAAGTTATTCAATATGGATTACCAACTTTCGTTCAAAAAGGAAACCCAAGCAAAGAAGATATAAAATTAGCTCAAAAAGGTCTACAATTCGTTCAAACGATAATTAAACAAAAGAAATATCAGTTAATAATTCTTGATGAAATTAATGTTGCGGTTGATTATGGTTTGGTTAAGTTAGCGGATATTCTAGCTATAATCAAAGATTGTCCGAAACAGACTGAATTGATACTAACTGGTCGTTATGCAGCAAAGGAACTGATTGACGAGGCTGATTTAGTTAGTGAGATAAAAGAGATAAAACATCCTTTTCAAAAAGGGTTTATTTCAAGAAAAGGAATTGACTATTAAGTTAACGATGGATGCGGACAGATTAATAAAAGCTTTTTTAGCCGGTGAAGAGCGTGCTCTGAGTCAATTAATGACGCTCATTGAGAATAATGAAGACAAGTCAAAAGTGATTCTCAACAAGCTTTATCCGCACATTAGTCACAGTTGGCGAATCGGTGTTACTGGGCCACCCGGTGCCGGAAAAAGTACTTTAGTTGAAAAATTGGCGATGGAATGCATAAAGAATAACCTTACGGTTGGGATTATTTGTGTTGACCCGACATCACCATTTAGCGGGGGGGCGATTCTTGGTGACCGGGTTAGAATGACATCTTTATTTTTAGACCCAAAGGTTTTTATCCGCAGTATGGCAACACGGGGTAGTTTAGGTGGGGTTGCGAAAGCGACTAGAGAAATGTGTGATTTGTTAGATGCGTTTAAAAAAGATATTATTATCATTGAAACGATTGGCGTCGGGCAGGTCGAATTAGACGTCGCCGGGATTGCGTTTACAACAATTGTAGTATTAGTGCCGGAAGGCGGCGACTCAATCCAAACGATGAAAGCGGGATTGATGGAAATCGGTGATATTTTTGTCGTTAATAAGTCGGACCGAGAGGGAGCGGACCGAATGATGATGGAGATTCAATCGGTATTGGAAATGAAAGATTTTGAGCGAATGCCCGCGGTCATAAAAACCGTTGCGACCGAAGGTAAAGGTATAAAAGATTTATACCAGAATATCCTTACTCATCGAAAATTCTTAGAAAGCAGTGGTAAAATTAAGGATAAATTGCGCTCAACAATACAAGCCGAAATTGAAGATTTAGTTGATGAAAAAATTAAAAGAGAAATTTGGGATAGTAAAAATGTAAAAGCGAAATTAGATGATTATCTAGATAATATTTTAACCGGTAACGATACACCTTATAATGTGTCGGATAAAATTTTAAAGATTTGGAATAAGTCCGGGAGGAAAAATTGAATAAAGAAAAGGAATCTAATCGAATTAATGACGCAACGATTTCTGGCATCCCAGTAAAAATTATTTATCTTCCGACTGATATTAAAAATTTAGATTATGACCGAGATTTAGGAATGCCGGGTAAATATCCGTTTACCCGCGGAATCAGAGAGACAATGTATCGCGGACGGGTCTGGACAATGCGACAGTTTTCTGGATTCGGGACTTCGAAAGATACGAATAAACGGTATAAATTTCTCTTAGCTCATGGCGAAACCGGTTTATCGGTAGCATTCGACTTTCCAACATTATACGGTCGCGATTCGGATGAGGAGTTAAGTGCCGGTGAAGTTGGCAAATGTGGTGTGGCGATTTCATCGTTAGCCGATATGGAAACATTATTCGAAGGTATCCCGATGGATAAAGTTTCAACTTCGATGACCATCAATGGTCCAGCGTCAGTAATCTGGGCTTTTTATATCGCAGCAGCGGAAAATCAAAGGGTCAAACCGAATATATTACGCGGAACGATTCAAAACGATATTTTAAAAGAATACATCGCACAAAAATCATGGCTATTCCCACCCGAACCATCAATGCGGATTATAACTGATATCATGGCGTTTGCGGCAAAAGAAGTCACGCAATGGAATACAATCTCAATCAGCGGTTATCACATTCGCGAAGCTGGTTCGACCGCGGTTCAAGAATTAGCATTTACCGTCAAAGATGGTTTAACCTATGTTGAGGAAGGAATTAAGGCAGGTTTAGATGTTGATGTATTCGCACCCAGACTATCATATTTCTTTAATTCGCATTTAGATTTTTTTGAAGAGATTGCCAAGTTTCGTGCTGCTCGGCGAATCTGGGCAAGAGAACTCAAAAATACTTATAAAGCAAAAAAACCAGAATCGTGGCTGGTTCGATTCCATACCCAAACTGCCGGATGCACGTTAACCGCCCAGCAACCGGAAAATAATATTGTCCGGACTGCCTTACAAGGTTTGGCAGCGGTTTTAGGCGGAACTCAGAGTCTGCATACTAATTCAATGGATGAAACTTGGGCATTACCGACGGAAAAAGCGGTTTTAATTGCGCTGCGAACTCAACAGTTAATCGCCTATGAAACCGGTGTTGCTAATGTCATTGACCCATTAGGCGGTTCGTATTATGTTGAATCATTGACTAATAAGATGGAAGAGGAAGCTTACAAATATTTTGATAAGATTAATAAATTAGGCGGGATGGTGAAAGCGATTGAGAATGGATTTCCCCAGCGAGAAATTGCGAATGCGGCATATAAATATCAGAAATCGGTTGAAGAAAAACGAAGAATTGTTGTGGGATTAAATGATTTTACCTTAAAAGAAGAAAAATTGGAGATTCCGATATTAAAAATTGACCATCGGGTCGAGCAAAAACAACACAAACGTCTCAGTATATTACGGAAAAAGCGTAATAATACAAAAGTTCGGAAGACATTAAAAGAATTAAAAAGAGCGGCGGCAAGTAAAGAGAATATAATGTACCCGATTTTGGATGCAGCAAGAGCATACGCAACCTTGGGTGAAATCTGTGCAGCAATGAAAGAAATATTTGGTGTGTATAAAGAACCACCAATGTTTTAAATAAATTAAAAATGAAAAACCAAAAATTAAATATACAAATGAAAAATGCAAAAATATTTACGTTTTTGGTTTGTGTTTTTGATATTTAATATTTAATTTTTAATTTTGATAAAGAGGTAAACTATGAAAACACTAAGGATACTTGTAGCAAAGCCCGGCTTAGACGGTCATGACCGAGGAGCAAAAGTTGTGGCTCGTGCATTGCGAGATGCCGGTTTTGAAGTGATTTATACCGGGTTACACCAGACACCAGAGATGATTGTTCAAGCGGCATTACAAGAAGATGTCGATGCGGTTGGACTCTCAATTTTATCCGGTGCTCATATGACAATTTTCCCTAATGTGTTAAAACTTCTTAAAAAGAAAAAGGTAACCGACATTCTATTATTTGGCGGGGGTATTATTCCGGATGAAGATAAGAAGAGATTATATAAACTTGGCGTCGGTAAACTTTTCGGTCCCGGAACCGATACTACTGAGATAATCGAATATCTTAAGAACTATTTTAAGTTATAGACGAATTACGTAAATGATAGCAAATTTCTCGAATAAAAATATTCGGTATATTCGTTGTCATTCGTATTGATTCGCACCTGGAGGGTGATATGAAAATGGATGATGGTGTTAAGCGATTAAAAGATATCAAGGAAAAGGCGAAACTTGGTGGTGGTAAAGAACGTATCGATAAACAGCACGAAGCAGGCAAACTTACTGCTCGAGAACGAATTAATATTCTTTTAGATGAAGGGAGTTTTCAGGAATTCGATGCGTTTGTTTTGCACCGGATTTATGATTTTGGAATGCAGGAGAAAAAGATTCTTGGTGATGGCGTGCTAACCGGTATTGGAAAAATAAATGGTAGAGCGGTTGCAGTTTTCTCACACGATTTTACTGCGTTTGGTGGAACTTTATCCGAAGCATTTGGACAAAAAGTTATAAAGATAATGGACCTGGCGCTAAAAATGGGTATTCCGGTTATCGGGTTGAATGATTCGGGTGGAGCAAGAATTCAGGAAGGGGTTGTCAGTCTTGCCGCTTATGCCGAGATATTCTGGCGCAACACGCAAGCCTCTGGAGTTATTCCACAAATTTCAGCAATTATGGGACCTTGTGCGGGCGGTGCAGTCTATTCACCGGCACTGACTGATTTTATCTTTATGGTCAAAGGAACAAGTTATATGTTTATTACCGGACCCGAAGTGGTTAAAACCGTAACTCATGAAGAAGTTAGTTTTGACGAGCTGGGTGGTGCACAAACCCACGCATCCAAATCTGGTGTTGCTCATTTTGCCCTAAATAATGACGAAGAGTGTTTAATAAATATTCGTAAACTTCTTTCATATCTTCCTTTAAATAATTTAGAAGACCCGCCATATATCGAAAGCGATGACGATCCGAATCGAGAAGACGAAGAACTTAATCAGATAATCCCAGAAGACGCCAATAAACCGTATGTAATGAAAGATGTAATATTACACGTAGTAGATAGAGATAGTTTCTTAGAAGTGCATAAAGATTATGCACCGAACATAATTGTCGGGTTCGCTCGATTAGACGGTCAAGTCGTTGGTATCATCGCACAAGAACCGTCAATATTGGCAGGTGTCTTAGATATTCACTCATCAATCAAAGGTGCTCGGTTTATCCGATTTTGTGATTGTTTTAACATACCAATTATCACTTTTGAAGATGTGCCGGGATTTTTACCGGGTGTATCACAAGAGCATGGTGGTATTATCAAGCATGGTGCGAAATTGCTTTATGCTTATTGTGAAGCGACCGTGCCGAAAATAACGGTTATTACCCGTAAATCCTATGGCGGAGCTTATTGTGTTTTGGGTTCAAAACAAGTTCGGGCTGATATTAATTTAGCCTGGCCCACCGCTGAATTAGCGGTAATGGGACCAGAAGGTGCGGTTAATATAACATACCGTAAAGAGATTATTGAAGCGGATGAGCCTAAAAATATGCGCAAGAAATTAATCGACGAATATCGTGATAAGTTTGCTAACCCTTATGTTGCGGCAGCACGCGGTTATATTGATGATATTATCGAACCGAAAAAAACCAGAAAAGAACTGATAAAATATCTTAAAGTCTTACAAACCAAACGGGATAAATTGCCAGCTAAAAAACATGGGAATATTCCGTTATAAATATTTGAATCTCGAGATGCTGAAACTAGTTCAGCATGACATTATGATATCATTCGTCACCCTGAATTTATTTCAGGTTCTCAAAGTAAAAATTTTGGAGGAAAGTAATGGTAAAGTCATATAAAAATCTTATCAATGGAAAATATGTTTTAGCAAAATCAGGTAAGACATATAAAAACTTAAATCCGGCTAATCAGGACGATGTTGTTGGGATTTTTCCTTTATCAGACAAACGCGATGTCAATGCCGCAGTAACCGCTGCTAAAAAAGCTTATGAAAAATGGCGAAAAGTGCCCGCACCTCACCGTGGTGAAATAATTCGCAAGGCAACCGAAATTCTTATTTCGCGCAAAGAAGAACTGGCAAATATTATGACCCGAGAAATGGGTAAAGTCCTTAAAGAAACCCGCGGTGATGTTCAGGAAGCGATTGATACCGGGCTTTATGCGGCGGGTGAAGGTCGGCGGTTATTCTCTTTTACCGCACCATCGGAATTAACCAATAAGATGGCATTTGTTATCAGACGACCGATTGGGGTCTGGGGTATGATATCACCATGGAATTTTCCAATGGCAATTCCATCCTGGAAAATCTTTCCTGCTTTACTTTGCGGTAATACGGTCGTCTGTAAACCGGCAACCTATACACCAGCCAGTGCTGGCGAGTTTGTTGATGCTTTACATAAAGCCGGCATTCCTGAAGGTGTTGTAAATATAGTATATGGTTCAGGTGGAAAAGTTGGTGAACCTTTAATCAACCATCCGGATGTACGCGGAATTTCGTTTACTGGTTCATCTGACATCGGTAAAAGAATCGCTGAGGTTTGCGGTAAAGCTCTCAAACGGTGTTCGCTGGAATTGGGTGGCAAGAATGCCGAAATCGTAATGGACGATGCGGATTTAGATTTAGCACTGGAAGGTGTTTTGTGGGGTGCCTTTGGCACGACTGGTCAACGTTGTACCGCCACTTCACGTCTTATCTTACATCAGAAAATATACGATAAGTTTATTGCCATGCTAAAAATACGAACTGAAGCGTTAAAAGTCGGGAATGGTTTGAATGAAGCGAATGAAGTCGGACCTTGTGTTTCTGAAGAACAAAGGCAAACCGTTCATCGTTATGTTGAGATTGGGTTAAAAGAAGGTGCCAAACTCTTATGCGGCGGTCAAGCTTTGACCAAAGGGAAATATGCCAAAGGATTTTTCTACAAGCCGACAATATTTGTTGATGTTAAACCAGCGATGCGAATTGCCAAGGAAGAGATTTTCGGTCCGGTGCTTTCCGTAATCAAAGTCAAAGATTTAACTGAAGCGATTAAAGTGCTCAATAACACGCAATACGGTCTCTCATCATCAATCTATACCAAGAACGTGAATAGCTCGTTTCGGGCGATTGAAGATATCGAAGCCGGTATTACCTATGTTAATGCGCCAACGATTGGTGCGGAATGTCATCTGCCATTTGGCGGGGTCAAAGATACTGGCAATGGGCATCGCGAAGGTGGCTGGACGGTTTATGAAATTTTCTCAGAATTGAAAACTGTATATATAGATTATTCCGGTTCGTTACAAAAAGCACAGATTGATACGTGGGAATGATTCGATTATAAGATTATAAAATTACAGATTACAAGATTAATCTTCCAATCTTTAAATCTTTGAATTTTTGAATAATGATTACGCCTTTAACCTTAGCTCATACACCGACCCCAATTGAAGTTTTTGATAATATTTTACCTAAGATAAAAATTCATATCAAACGCGATGATTTAACCGGATTAGAAGCGTCCGGTAATAAAATCCGAAAATTAGAGTATCTATTAGCCGATGCTCAAAATAAAAAATGCGATGTGATTATCACTTGTGGCGGAATACAATCTAACCATGTCCGAGCGACGATGTATTGTTGCGCTAAATTGGGACTTAAAGGCGTTGCTATTTTTAGAGACAAGAGGCAAGATGTAAGAGGCAAGAAACAAGAATCTTATGATGGCAATTTACTTTTAGATTATCTTTTTGGTGCCGAAATCCACTTCTTAACTTCTCAAAAATACGAAAAGAAAGAAGATTATATAGCTCAGTTAATTGATGATTATACAAAGAAAGGTCATAATCCGTATTTTATACCGACTGGTGGCTCAAATGGAATCGGTGCATTAGGTTATCTTAGTGCGATGGAGGAGATGGCAAGTTATATCAAACTCCAAGGTATTGATTCAATCTTTTGTGCGGTTGGGTCAGGTGGAACTTATGCTGGGCTTCTGATGGGTAAATATATTTATGGTATCGATATTCCGCTCTATGGTATTTTAGTTGACGAAACTATCGAATATTTTACTGCCAAAATAAAAACAATAATATCCGAATCAGCAAAGATATTACAAAAGCCACTTGAAATTAATGATGATGATATAAATCTGATAGAAGGTTACATCGGACCCGGTTATGCGATACCTTATCAAGAAGAGATTGACGCAATTAAACAATTAGCTCGTAAAGGACTGATTTTAGACCCGGTTTATACCGGCAAAACGTTTTATGGAATGCTTAAAGAAAAAGAACATTTAGCATATTCAAATCCATTATTTATTCATACTGGCGGAATTTTCTCAATCTTTGCCTATAAAGAATACTTCTAACTAAAACCACAAGATTACACAGATTTCCACAGATTTTTGTCTTTGCGCGGTTGCCGAAGGCAATCCCCGTGGCAATCTTACCTTTATGATACAAGTAAAAAATAGAGAATTGTCATTCTGAACTTGATTCAGAATCCATACATTTGTCTTTTCGCGTTTGTCAAAGGCAATCTTCGTGGTAATCTTACCGTTTTAGATTCAATAAATAATTTAAAGAAGATTACTGCTTTTGCAATTCTTTTAGTTTGTTCTGGACAAGGGAGTCCCCTTTATCATTAAGAAAATCTTTATTCTCCCAGGCTTTTTCATACCAAAAGATCGCTTTTTGATTATCTTTTTTCTCCTCGTAAATCATTGCCAATTCAACCATCGCTTTGGCATCTTTGGGACTAAGCTTAATCGCTTTTTTATAATCGATAACCGCCTTATCTAACGCCCCTTTTCGATGATAGGCAATACCGCGGTTGTAATAGGCTTTACCATATAAGGTGTCAAGCTCGGCTGCTTTAGTATAATCTAAAATTGCCTGGTCAAACAGAGTTTTTTGATTATAAGCGAGCCCGCGGTTCAAATAGGTCCTGGCATTTTTCGGATTCAGGATAATTGATTTATTATAATCCTTAATTGCCTGGTCAATTCCACCTTTTTTATAATAAACAATGCCGCGATTGTTATAAGCAGCCGCATAGGTTGTATCAAGCGCAATTGCTTTGGTGAAACTGATAAGTGCGCTATCCAGACTATTTTTCGACAAATAAGTTGACCCTTGAGTATAATACTTTATTGCAATACTATCGGTTGCGATTAGCAAATTAAATACCGCAGATAAAACAACAATAATAAAAATCGAATACTTTTTAAATTTCGTCATAGGATTTAGATTAAATTAAACCGGATAAAATGTCAAGAAAAATCATTAAGCAACCACGAAAACACGAAAGCACGAAAATTTAACTGCAGATTAACACTGATAAACACTCAAAAATCCCTCCACCTTGACAGGGGAGGGTTTGGGTGAGGGTGATATGTTAAGCACGGGTTTCACAGATATCATTCTGAATTCCATGACTTTGTCAAGCGATTTTTAGCAGCATTGGATTAACAGATCGATAATTATTAATAAACGGGGCCCGCGATTTGATTACTGCACATATTATCCTTAATAACTTATTCGCTA
>Ga0315274_10001744_pt1 | contig 33322 bp, 59 predicted proteins | sample YL17G02_20_MG_FD_203700 | JGI IMG/M metagenome (GOLD analysis project Ga0315274, IMG submission 203700) | Sediment microbial communities from Yellowstone Lake, YNP, Wyoming, USA - YL17G02_20 | ecosystem: Environmental > Aquatic > Freshwater > Lake > Sediment | place: USA: Wyoming | collected...
CTTGCCGCATTTAAGACAAGTCTTATCGTCTCTGGCCATCATTTATCCTCTCCATTCCTTTACTCTATATTTCTTTTGGGAAACTATTTTACTAAAAGCGGCTTGCTTAATCTTCTCATACTCCGCCCAAGCGGGTTGCCTAATCTTCTCATACTCCGCCAAAGCGGGTTGCCTAATCTTCTCATACTCCGCCCAAGCGGGTTGCTCAATCTTCTCATACTCCGCTTTCCCCGCTTCATTAAGTATCCCCAAACAAAATCCTATCCTGTTCATCTGCCCCTTTTTAATCGCTTCCGCTATCTTTTTGGGGAAATTAGAAGGTTTATTAAAATCAGTGCATTCCCCTTCCGTATAACTTTTGCCTTTTAATTCCAGGTAATACTCTAATATCGCCCCGTGTCCGCAAATATCATCCTTAATTTTAGGATATATTGCTTTACCTTCTTTGGTGTCCAAGTCGCTGTTTTTTAAGAAATAAACTTCATCTTTGTATTTTATCCACGACACGAATTCGCTCATTTAAACACCTCCTTTAATAATTCTGGGTTAGAATAGATGTTGCCGACGATTTTAAACATCGTTGAGTTATTAAATGATAACAGTGGACTTACGGTAGATAAACTTTTATTAAGGTTTCTAAATATAAAATTAGCCGGTATATAATCTACAAAGCAAAGATACCTTTCACCGCTTAATATATTACTGACTCCAACATCAACGATATCTCCTTCAAATATTTCCTTGCCTTGTTTATCCACTAATCCTGTGAATTGCATAATCTTTAATTGTTGGGCAAAATAGGGATTATCTAAAACTTGACCCTGTTCTAATGTTTGTCTATCTGATTTGAATAAAATCCAATCATTCCCCTCAATTCCACTTCGTATAAACTCAAAATCATAGTGCATTACTTTTTTCTGTTCATCCCACGCCCTAAATCTAAATTCTCTCATTTTTTCACCTGCCTTTGTTTAAGATGAGGACAAAGAACCTTAATCAGCTCATCATAAGTTTTTTTTATATGCTTCATTCCAGCATTCATCACAAACTGCAAAAACAGTTCCACCTTCATTTTTACTTCGCATTTTTCCACAATCACCACAAGGATATATTTCCTTATCTTCTTCCCCTTCCCCCTTAATCCGAAGTTTAGAGAGGGCGAGAGCGAGGGTTTCTACTAATTTTATTTTACCCAAAACCTCAAAGAGTTCGTCTTTATTATATATGCTTTTATCTTTTGTAACAGTTTCTTCAATCGTATTTTGTATTACTTCTGCTATCTCATCCACCGAAGGTTCGGGAAAGAGGTTAAGAATATCAAAAATAAACCCATTAAAATCATCTTTAGGATTTATCTTGCCTCCGTAGCCTTCTATTTGATATTTAATTATTTCTCGTAGCTGCTCTCTCTTATCCATTTAGTTTTCCTTTCGTGGGGTTAAATCTATATCACTTTCTACTTCATTTCCCCAAACATCCCAGCCTTCTGTCTTTTGTCGGGCGAAGAGTTCTAATTTATTCAATCCAGGATACATTCTATTAATATATTCATATATCTCATCTGGCTTTCTACTATGTTCCCTTCTTTGTGAAATAATGGCGTTTCTAATGGTTTGGTCTTTAGTCTTTGGAAGCCTGTTTGTTTTATTCCAAGATGCCATTAACACTAATTCGCAGGTTTGTTTTACAGTATTAGTTTGAGGGCCTTTTGCACCCATAATAGAACCATCTTTATTAGTTTTAACCCATATCCACGGAGTTCCCCTATAACATAACCCCCACTTTTTAATTAATTCTAAAGCAAAATCTAGTCGTGGTAAAGTTGACCACATAAATAAAATTCCTGGATTATCAAGGTAATCAATAACCCCTCTAAAATTTATCAACTCCTCATCTTGCATTAGTTTATACGGAGCATTAAGTTCGTATTTATGCGTTGAGTGTTCATACCACCACGGCGGGTCAGCATAGATTATCTGGTATTTCTTCTTTATCTCATCCATATTGAACACCAAGTCAGAGCCGCAGCTCCTATCCAGTAAACTACTCTTATCCAATCGTGATAAAATCCATAGACTATTGAAGCACATAAATCTAATACAATTAAAATTACGGGAAACAACCAAAAACTCACCCCCCCACCCTCCTTTTAAACTCTTGAATCGCTGAGTCTTTATAATCATTTTCTGGATTCATACTACAATGCACTATTATTTCTTCCACCTTACCACTAAGACCTATTCCGTGGTTTATAGTAGAATACTTACAGTGATACTCTTTATACTTCGCCTTATAGAGTGCGTCAGTAACCTTAATTATCTTATCTGCAAACTCCAATAAATCTTCTTCTCGCCACGGTAATTCTTCCCCAATTATCTTTGCTATCTGCTCTCTGATTGTTTTGGGTTTGTCCATTATTTAACCTCCTCCCCCTTGTCTACCCACAGATTAAATCTCTTTATTTATTGCTTGTTGATAACCTTTCCTTCCCAGTTAATTCAGGCATTTAAGACCTCCTTTCCTTCAATTATTCATTGCCGATTCTAAAATCTGTTCTATGGGGGATTTTGTTTCTTCTCCAGTTGTAGTTAATTCATATCCAGACTCAACGCACAAAAATCTCCCTGTAATTCTTGCCATATTTAAAAATTTATTCATTTTATTTTGGGCTTCTTTTTGGTTCCTTCCCTTAAAAACATAATCAGTCCTTTTCCAAGGGGAATAGAAAAAAGATTGGTCGCTTAAACTTTGTTGCCACCACATCCAATATGTTTTAAATTTTTTCATTTCTCCTCTCATCCCTCCTCTCCTCTCTTGGTTACCTGCGGGGCTGGCAGGATTTATATCATATTTCTGCCACGCCCCCCACAGGCATTTCATTTCTGTTTAAATAGTCCTAACTTATCCATAACGATGAGGCCGGTAAGAATATTATTTTCCTTTCAGCATAGTCAGGCATGCGTCAACCAAATCCGCTTTTTTGTTGACTACTTTATAAATCACTTCATCTATGGTGTCTTTAGCTAATAAATGGAAGTAAGTTACTTTTTGTTTAGTGCCAATGCGGTGATTCCGGTCGCAGGCCTGGACATATTCCTCATAGCTGTAAGATAGCGAATACCAGACACTGTAACTTGAATTTTGTAAATTCAACCCATGCCCTCCTGATTTTGGGTGTGCTATCAAGAACCTTTTTTCGCCTCTCTGGAATGACTCTATATTCTGTAGTTTTTCTTTCTGCGGTATTATCCCCGCTAAAATTACAGCGTCTTCGCCAAGTTCTCTTTTTAATTCTAAAAGTTCCCAGTGATATTGTATCCAAATAATAACTTGCTGGTCTTTAGGAATTTCTTCTAATAATTCCTTAAGCGCCTCTATTTTTGTATTGCTTACTTTTACCGGTATGCCTTCTGTATTTATTACAAAACCGCCAGTGATCTCCCGCAGCTTACAGATTTTCGCCAATTCATTCGGAGCTAAAGTAATACTATCTTTAAACTCCAATATATTTTCTTTCTTCATCATCTCGTAGGCTTTTTGCTGGGTTTCATCCATATAGACATAGCGCGTTTCAAATATTTGCTCAGGCAGATCCAACGCTTCTTCCTTTTTTACGCTGAGCGCTTGCCGGCTAATCCTATCCATTATCGCTTCTTGGGCGCCTTTCATCGGTTTGTATAAATATCCGCCATATCCCATTGAAAAAAAGAAAGTATTCCTAAACTTGAAAAAGTTTGAAGTGCCTAATAAATCTTCGTTGATAAACCGCATCTGCGAAAAATATTCCAGCAACGAATTCGGCGCGGGCGAACCACTTAATATAATCTTATGCCTTATTTTATCGCTGAAGGATGTGATTGCTTTGCTGATTTGGCTTCGCGAGTCCTTCATGCGGCTGGACTCATCTATGATTAAACACCCTATTTTATTCTCAATCGGCGTTTTTGATTCCTTAATGAGTTTCTTAAATGATTCATAATTCAGGATATAGATATCGTATTTGCTGTTAAATTCTTTTAAATTCCGCCACAAGACGGCCCTGCTTAAATGTTTAGCCCATTTCTCTATTTCTCTCAACCAAACGCTTTCAAGAGTGGAAAGCGGCGCTACTATCATCGTTGGCACTTTCCAGTAATCAATAAGTTTTAGGGATATCAGGGTTTTGCCGCAGCCGGGGTCGAGAAACAACGCATAACTTCCGAACATCGCGGCCAGCGTTATGGCTTTTTTCTGGTGCTGATAACACATAGATAAATCAACGCCATCTAAATGGTCAACAATGCAGGTATCGGATTTTATCTTATTAGCAAGATTTATCTTTTCGTGGTATTTCTGCTTCTCTTGGACTAAGTGGTCATAGATAATCTTCGTTTCTTCGGAGTATTCGACTTTAAGATTATCTATAATATCAACTAATTTGCGTAAAGGAAAGACCCAAGACGAAGTGGCTTTATTGAATTTATAATCGCCGATGGCTTTGACGAGTTCTTTTTCATGGTATTGACATTTACAGATTGTCAAATCTTTTTCAGTCCAGACTTGCATGGTTTTATTATCCTTTTTCGTAAAACTTTACCTTTTATATCAAAAATTTTAATCCTTAAAGCATTACATTTTTTACATACATCAATTTTATAATTAGCAACTTGCCAACGATGCCCATTAAGAACACAACCATAAAAGTTATTCATTCGCTATTTCTGCCACCGTCTTACCGCAGATTTTACAAATAACTTTTTCGGTCGGCTTTCCTATATTATCAACCAAATGATTTTGAATATGTGTTACAAATTTTATGCAGTCTTTTGCCCATTTCAGAGTTTCTATTGTTTCTTTCGGGTCGCTGAACAAAATTAAATTCTTTTCTTCGTGGTCTATAATGTAGTCAATAATTTCTAATGGTGTCATTTTATCCGTTTATTTATATTTTGCTTGGTGTATTAATTGGAATTGTTTTAATTGCTTTTCCGTCAATGCAGTTAGTTTGCCAATTTTTGGTTTGCGTCTAATCAAAACAAATCTATCGCATTTTCCCGCAACCCACCAAGGCGTTGCTTCTGGTATCGTTACATTGATGATATAATCATCTTTTTTAACTTCGTGAAAAGTCATTTCTTCCTTTCTAAATATCTTTTAGCATGATATTCCATAAAATCTTCCCAAAGATTATGCTCAAAAATAAATATCAAACCATCCTTGCCTAATTGAGTCTGTTCTTTGATTAAATCCTCAAGGGCGTCTAAACCCTTAATCATTTCTTCTTTGGTAGCCATATTTCATCCCCTATAGAAACAGAGATAATATTTGGTTGTGATAATATCTTCTTTACCCTTTTAGCAAATTCTTTATTTATTGAAATATCCATAAAAACTTGTCCATTTTCGTAATGGCTTCCTGTTATTTTGCCTATCTTAAAGTTGTGGTATTCCACGGGTATATCCTTACATTGAACTATAATTTTGGTAGATAAAACTTTTGCTTGTATATTCATAATTTTTCCTTCGGGGCAGAGCCGATTCGAACGACTGTTTTATCCAATATCATTTACTCAAATATAATAGAATCTAGAATACTATATTCTTTCAATTACTGCCCCATAAATATATAATCCCTGATAGAAATGCCGACAGAATTGGCTAAAAGGAAGGAGTTGATACTCAATCCTATATTCCTATCAGGGATTAAATTCATTTTTGTTATATTTGTATTATTGATTTAGCCGTTTCTGTCGTGCTGACTGATAGAAATAATTCTACCACCGATTTTTTATTTGTCAAGTCTTTTCGTAGCGGTATAACGGTATTGCCAGCCCCGCGGACATCTACCTTCACCTAGATATCCATTTATGTTTTAGGGGCTGGCTTGCTTTATTCCTTAAATTCCACATCCAGCAATTCTGGATGCACCATTGCTTCGTATATTAATTTTCTTATCAATGCTGACCGGGAAATAGTTTCTTCGTTCTTCTTGTCAATCTTTCTATCTAGAAACATAATCTCGCCTTGCGTCAATCCGACTAATACATTTACCTTGCGGTCTTTCTGTTTTACTTTGTGTGCTGTCATAATCAAATACCTCCTATTCTTTGTCCTGCTGTGCTACCGGGATATAATCAATCCCGTTTTTCCGCATCTCCGTAACCAAAGCGTCCGCCATTTTTCTTATCGCGTATTCATTGCTAAAAGGGCCATGGACATGCGTATGGCCACCAGCGTCAAAAACAATAACTAAATGCTCTACCGCACTATCAAATGCAGATATGTCTTCTTTGTTTCCACAATTAAAGGGACAAATCATTCTTTCACTCCTTTTTGCGCTGCCTTATCCGCCAGATAAACTAACTGCCTAGGCACCCAGTTGATATAAAGTTTTGACAGTTGGTTTTTCAGCGCGATAAATTGCTCATACAGCAACTTAATGTTATCATGTTTAACTTTCCAATCTCCGTTTGCCTGCTTTACCACAGTTTGAGAATCGCAGAAGATATAGATATCCTGCGTTGTATCTTTGGTATGGGCATAACTTAAGGCATTAAGCAAGGCAATCCACTCCGCTTCCATATTAGTTTTTATTCCTAAATCTTTTGAGCAGTGATAATTCGGATAAACAATTCGCGGGTTATTTGCCCTATCCCAGGCTATCACTCCTATGGAAGCAGGGCCGGGGTTGCCTTTACTTGAGCCGTCGCAAAGAATGACTAGCATTAATCCTCCAATCTCCTACTTGCCATATCTTCTTTCATTTTTTTTATTTCTTCTCTAATTTTCTTTTCTGCTTCTTCTTTATTGTTGCACTCCCAAGGTCCATATACTTGCTTTACAAATGGACTTGCTTGAGCTTCTGTAATATCTTCATTGCTAAAGAACCGTTTGGTATGTATAGTTCCTTCTGTATGTAAATAGCCCCACCATTTCATTTTATCATCTCCTTTCTTTTTTGTAAAAACACATTCTAAAAAGGTGTTGTGGATATAATACAGGATTTTTTCTTTTGAATTCTTGCCAAGCAAGAATTTTACTTTTAATATGTGTTTTTATAGTCATAAATTCTTCTCCATTTGCATTTAGCACTTTCCAATAATAAATTACTGGTTTATTAAAGTATTTGCTAAGTCTATTTTTCATTTTATCATCTCCTTCGGCACTTTGCCTTTTGTCCCGGAAGCAAGCATTACCTTGATAATCTCATCTTTCTTATCCTTGAATACAAGGCTGCCGACTTTTAACTTCAGTTCCTTAGGGTTTAAAAATTTCCCCAGTTTCTAAATGGCATTCGTAAGAGCACTTTTCTTCGTTCCAATTTTTCCATTCTAATTTGATATTACCATAAACTTCAATAATGGCTTCTGCCCAAAGCTTGTCGCCTTCTGCACGAAGCTTGCTGCCTTCTGCATAAAGCTTGTTGCCTTCTGCATAAAGCTTGTTGCCTTCTGCATGAAGCTTGCTGCCTTCTGCAGAAAGCTTGCTGCCTTCTGCCCAAAGCTTGCTGCCTTCTGCAGAAAGCTTGTTGCCTTCTGCACGAAGCTTGTCGCCTTCTGCACGAAGTTGTAATCTGATTTTCCAGATAAATTCTAAACCTAACTGTTTTTTCTTCATCTTATCCTCCTGACGTAAAAGTTAATGTTATTTTTGGCAGATTTGTTTTCATCTCATTCTTACTGAGATAAACCTTTCCGGGATAAAATAATTCTTTCTCGGCTTCGGCTATCTTATAGACATAGAATTGCTTGGTTTCTCTTGCGTAAGAGAAATGTAAAGTTAATATCTCGGATTTCTTCATTTAGTATCACCTCCTTTTTTTTATATTTCGTCAGTGCAATCTGGTTTAATCCCTGTAATAAGTTTTCCGTTTATCGCACCAATATAGACTTTATCTCCACAATTAAAAAACATAATAGTATTTGATTTTATTCCATTACTTATCCCACATTTTAATTCGTGAGGTGAGTTGCAGTTAGGACATAAAATCAATGACTCCTCTTTAACTTCTTGTAATTTATTCAGTGTATCGTTTCCAAAACCTATATATCCTGTCATCTTCACCTCCAATTTACGCCTCAAATTCAATATCAAAATCTTCTCTTACTGGCAGTATCGCGATAGTATCAAACTTAAACTGCTGATATTTTGTTAAAGCAATTCTCTGCGGATATAACTCAAGCATTATCGCTAAAGCGAGTTGAGCAGGGCCTGAGCCAGCATATCCATGGGAAAATCCTGTCGGAGAGTGATTCTTTACTTTTAGACTTTTTTCTAAAGATAGTTCTACTTCATCTAAAAGATAATGCCCTTCGCTTAATCTCTTTAATCTGTGTATCATTTCTATCACCTCTTTTCTTTCTATTTATAATCACTTCTTTTTCTCGATGACATCTATTACAGAGCAATTCAAACTTCTCTGGATGTTTAAGGACTTCCTTCAAAAAATGTTTATTCTCATTTTCTTTTTTATTAAGGTGGTGAAATTCCAAACACTCTTGAAATTTATCATATCCGCATTTTTTACATCCTCCGCCAAATTTTTTTACAAGTTGCTTTTTTAATTCTCTTTCTTTCTGTCTTTGAATTATTTTGCCGCACCTCCCACAAATTTTAGAATATCTTTCCCAGCCTTTATAGTGAAGTTTTTTATTACATATTTCACAACGACGATTCTTTTTTAAATCAACACTTCTGCATTGATGTTTTTCTTGTTTAGATAAAAATGAAGCACATTTTTTACATCTAGGGATAGTAGTAGGTTTTCCTTTATTCCAAGACACAGTCTTCTTTTTAAAACTACCAGCATTCGTATAACCTTTTATCCCTGTGTTAAATGGCTTATATCCTTTCTTAAATGGCATTTTATACTCCTTTCGGTTATGTTTCTTTAAATAAGATTATAATCCATCAGGAGTATAAGTCAAGGTCTATCTTCCTGAGGCAGATTCGCCTCTTAATCTGTGCATCATCTTTATCACCTCCTTAATATCTGTATCTTTTAAACGCTTCATCATCACAAGGAACGCACATTTTTATATTGCGTTCAGAACAGACTTTATCTCCTTGATTTCTAATCCATTCTTGACTTCTATCGGCAAAATGGCAATAGATACACCAATCACCTATTTCACCTGTTACCGCTACCCATCGGAGTTCTTTGCCTGTATTAGCCATAAATAACCCGAGCTCATTATCCATAGCAGTGCCAGTGGCAAAGATAGCATGTTTTTGAATTCCTTTTAACTTTTCTAAAGTTAACATTTGCTTCACCTCCTCTCTCTTCAGTCCTTGCTTATACAAGGAGACTGCCGGTTGCCCGGCAGTTTCGAGATTAAAGACTTACATTTACTTCCACCGGTGTAACTGAAATGGCCTTTAAGTTTTCTTGAATTTCAGCAATCTTAGCTGAAGCCTGAGCGATAATATCCTGTTGCTTTATTATTTCCTTTATCGCGAATTTTATCGCGCTCTTTGCTTGGTCTTCTCTTTCAAAATTTAATTCACCTATTACTTCTTTTACAACTTCTGATTTATTAAACATTGAATCCTCCTTATTCTCCTAAAACTGTTTGAGATATTTCTTTCTTGACTCCGGCCAAAAAAGCGTTGAGATGAGATAATGTTTCAGCGGAAAAATTGACTTTAATATCGCTATATCCATTAAAGCCTTGCTTTGCTAAAACTGTATCATTAACGGATATTAAGTTATAGCGGCCTTCAATTTTTTGCTGACCTTCATTGTCTTTACTGATAGAGATACTTTCAACTGTTATCCCTTGAATCATTACGTTCATGTTTCACCTCCTTTCTAAAATAATTTGTGCCTGAGATAAGTAAGCCCGGCAGGAATAATTATCCAGCTACACTTACACTTATGAGGCCCCGTAGGGTTCTAAAAGCCGCTAAAAAGCGTTATCTCCGGCGAAAAAGTTACTCAGCTATGTCTTTCAGCCTTACCAACACTTCATTACTAAAGCTGTTTGGCGGGTCTTTCTCGTTGATAATAACCCGGTAAATAGTTTCCTTTGCAGAGATGATAATCTCTTTGATCTTACCGTGAAGCATTACATCATCGCCGGCTTTAATGTCTTGCATCTTAATCCTCCTTTTAGTTTATCCTGTAAATAAAATATCCTCCTTCTTCGTTTTCCTCTCCGTCATAAGGAGACAAAAAATGCCCTCTGCCGTCTGCGGAGATTGCACTTTCAGTAAAATCCTCAATGCCGCATGTCTTTTCTATCAAGGCAAGAATAAAATCATTAGCGCCTTCGCAAGATTTTTCCTGCATTGATTTTAAACTTTCCGCTCCGGAAAATGGCAACCCACACTGCCCTAAGATAAAATCGGCATTAAAAGCCCACGCAGTATCTTTAATATATTCAGTACATACTTTGTCTGCTTCTTTATCATCTCCAATAGCATATTCTTTATCTCCTAAAGAATAAACTTCCAAGCCGTAGTGGTCGTAAGTCCTTAATTGCAAATCGTCTTCTTCTACTTCTAAAAACTTGGCTAAAGCCTTTCCTTTTGTCATTTTTCTCCTTTCTTATCTTGATTAGCATAGAGCTGTATCAAGGAATAGTTTTAATCTGAAGCACCTCTATTCTTTTTGGACTTTTATATGCTTTTCGCATATTCTTACAGGGCCTAATTCAGAATGCCCCAATAAAAGATAAGGGAATGTATGGATATTTTCCCCCAAGAAACTCCGGCCGCAGATAACGCATTCTTCTTTAACTGAGCGGCATTGTAAAGTCTTTTTGAGATTGCTGTTCATATATCACCTCCTTTCAACAGTTATGCTTAAAAAATAATTTAATCAGTTCTATCAATGCAGATAATTTAGAACTATCTTTTATCTCTTTAGTCTCAAGATAAACTACCTTTCCATTTGATTTTATGCCTAAGATAATTTTCACTTTCTTTTCCTCATCAGAGCCGAGTATCTCTCGGCTGACGCCTTCGCTTAAATATCTTTGTAGCAAAGGCGTTTCGGCTTATACTGTTACTAAATCAATATCTGCTTCTTGATTTTCATCTGGTATCTCTGAACAAGAGGCGTGGCTTTCATAAATATCCAGACCTAATTCCTCTTTGGCTTTTCTTTCAGCTCCTTCCCTATCAGCGGCACGGATAGTAAAAGAAATGGTAAAATAGTATAGCGGCATCTTTAACCTCCTTTATTCTAATTTACAATAAGAAACATCTCTTGAGATAAGAAATTTCTCTGGTATCTTTTTTTCTGTTATTCTGTCTGCTTTTTTCTGTGCCTCTTCAAAATCCTTAGATAAACTTGAAATTCCGTATTGTATCGCCTCTCCGATAATCTCTATCAATTCTTTTTGTTGGTCATAAGAAGATAAGTTTTTAAGGAACTTCTTGTATCTTTCGTTAGTGTAGAAGCTTTGTCTTTTCTCTGCCATAATCTTTCACCTCCTCTCGGTAATGTTTTAAGTTTGACTTATACTCTTTAACTATCCCAAAATGATAGCCGAAAGATAATAGGTGGCGCTGCACCCGGTTTAACTTCTGCTCTTTATAGCGTAACATTTATCATCTCTTGAGATAAGTTTCTCATCTTTTCTTTTAACTCGTCGGTAAAATCTTGTTTGCCTAAACACTTCAGCGATGCAGATAATTCTTTAATCAGGAACTTTGCGTGTTTGATTATACTATTCTCGTCTTTCATTTCGCTGCCTCCTTCAATGAGTTAATGCCTTTATTATCTCTATGGCATCTTCTTCTCTTATGTTATATACAGCGACCATATCGCTAATTGTAGAGGACATTAAAGTAAAGTCTGCCATATTAGAAATGTGAAAATGGGCGTAGCCAAAATAATTATCCTCTCCAGAGATAATATCTTCTATTATCTTTTCTGTCAGAGATAATTCTTTTATCATCTTTCTCACCTCCTTTCTAAAAAGTGTTTGACATTCTTAACCCAGTTAGAGTTTAAGCGGTGCGCTTTTGGCGGGCAATAACGCAGCCCAATAAAGGTAATCAGGTCATAAGGCCTGCCTGCCTTGAGCCAGCGCCGCCTGCCGTTCCTTACGGAGTTAAAGCAGATCCGCCGGGCCTGGGCTTCGTCTTTGTAAGGAATGGAACGGATGCCGTAGAGATACTGCGCTTTATATCCGCCTTCAGCCAAAAAGACGGCGTTGACTATCTTCTCATCGCTGTAGTTGTGCCAATGAGCAAACGCTGAGGAGTGGAAGATTAAAAGGAAAACTAATGCGAGATAATAACGCTTTGCTTTGGTCATTGATATAACCTCTTTGTTTTAAAGATGTTAACCTATTTGAACTCTTGCTCTGTTAATATCCTGTTAATTACCTGTTAACAACTCCATAACTTATTGGTATATATATCTATACTAAAAATTATATTGCTGTAGCGTGGAGCGGTGGAGATACCGCCCTCCTCTCCTCATTCTTTCAACTCCTCTTATCCCCCTCTTATATATATATTATATATATATAATAAATAATATAATATATTATATATATATTTCCTCTGTATACTGCTTTGAAATAACTCTGGAGATAATAGCGCTGAGATAATTCAGGTCTTGGCAATGGTGCCTGAGTTGTTAACAGGTTATCCACTTTGTAAAAGAGTTTAGAAAGTCCTTTACCATTGTAGTTTGTCAATGAGCGATTACTGCCTTTAAAATATACTTACCTTCTGCAATAGTTGTTTTGCCATATCCAAACTGCGATCCAAATTGTCTTGCGACATCTCCACTTTATAACTTGCATCCGCCCGGTAATACCCATCGACATCATAAAAATCTTTATTTACCAATACCCGGCCATCCTTTAAGTTATGCCAAGTCCAGCAGGTATGGCCATCTTTAAAGTATAACCTTGCTATCCTCATTTTCTACCACCTCCTTCCGGCTCTGCATTCTTGCGGGCTGGCCACCGCCTTTATGGCTGCATTATGGGACAAGCCGGCTTGAGAGTGCGGTTAATGGGTTAAGGGACTACTCTTTGACTTTTAATCCACAAGCGATAAAAAATGTATCGTAATTGAAACGGGGATTGTCATCTTTAAAGTAATCTGCTAAGTGGTTGCTAATATACAATGCTTCATTATCTAATTGATTCTTTTTTTTAAAGTCAATCGCCTCTTTTATTATTTTAGCAATAGCAACATAATTTTTCTTTGTCATTTTTATCCTCTTTTCTGCACTCAATCGGGCTTACGGTTTTAATTGCGGATTGACTTCTACTTCTCCGCTCCTTGCCATCTCGCCCAGCCGGCTTGTCAAAGAACCTTTGATTATTTAAATTCTAACATATATATATATATATGTCAAGTCTTTTTTTATTCCGCAATGCTAAAATATCAAGTTAACATAACATTATTATGTAAGGCATTGTATATATTCCTAAACTTGGCAATGGAGCAAGGCCGGCAAGGCTGGAGTGGTTGGAGTTTCTGCAATGCTGCATTGTTATTATTGCCAGCGATGAGGATAAGTTAAAAATAAAGAAACGCGGCGGGGATGCGAATAAGGGGAAAAGTTAGAAAAAAATAATATCCGGGCGCGCACCGCTTCCTCCCCTCATACCTTCGAACTCACGTTTTCACTCCTCTAAACTTCTTCTTTTCAGCATTTTCACGGCTAGGCTAATCTTTTTTTTCCAAATTCCCATAAATATTTTTATCTCTTAAAATCAATTCTCACCGTCTATCTGGTAAGGAAAAGTTCAAAGGAGAATAGTTCTAAACGAAATATGCCTTTTATAAAATAAAACGCATATAAATATTTCTCTTGACAAAAGTCCTTTTGTAGTTTATATTTGTAGCAATTACAGTGAAAACGCTTTCAAGGAGAATAAGCGTGGATAGAAATAATGGATATAAGGAAATCAATTCAGCCCTGAATTATTATCTATCAGGGCTTTTTTATTGAATAAATATGATACAGCAGCCAAGAAGCTGCGAAAAGAAGAGGAGGCGGTATGAACATCATCGTTCCGTTAAATAAAAGGGTTATTGTCGAACCGGAGGCAAAGGAAGAAATAACTAAAGGTGGAATAATCATCCCTGAGACTGCCAACCAGAAGGCGCCTACGAAAGGCAGGATTATAGCGATAGCGCAAGACAGCGATATTAACTTGAAAATTCAGCCGGGAGATATCGTTCTATTTTCTAAATTTTCCGGGACTGAGATAATCATACCAGCAAGCGAGGTAGGAAAGAAGGACAGGCAGCTGCAGGTGATAAAAGATGAGGATATCTTGGCGGTAGTGAGGAATGAGTAAAAAATACCAGATAATCTATGCTGACCCGCCGTGGGAAGTTAAGGCTGGACCACCGTGGTCCAGTTCAGGCAAGTCGCAAGATTTGTTATATCCCACAATGAAATTAGAAGAAATAATGGCGTTACCCGTAATTGATATTGCTGAACAAAATTCGCACTTATATTTGTGGACTATAAACAAGTATTTAGAACAATCATATGAGGTGGCGAGAAGATGGGGTTTTAAGGTTTCTTGTGTGATAACTTGGTGTAAGAAACCTCACGGTTTGGGCTTGGGCGGGGCATTTGTGCAAACTACTGAATACTTATTATTTTGTAGGCGAGGTAAATTACCCACAAATCAAAGAGTTGATACTACTTGGGTAGAACATAAAAGATTAAGACATTCAAAAAAACCACAAATATTTCGGGAGATGATATTAAAAGCAAGTGGCGACTTACCCCGCATAGAACTCTTCGCCCGACAAAAGACAGAAGGCTGGGATGTTTGGGGAAATGAAGTAGAAAGTGATATTGATTTAAATAAAGGAAATAAATGATTATACTCAAACTTATTGGAATGTGGCTTTTCTGCGATTCACTTTACTCTTTAAGAACTTACTGGGGCAAAGAGGACATCTTTAACCAAGGCATACGGGCAATCAGGTTAGTATGCGCGATAGTGATAATAATATTAGGATAGATGAAAACAAAACTTAAGCTCATCAGGGCTGGAAGCAATATCGAAGAAGTGGATATAGTGGTGAATAGGTGGCTGGAGGCACAGGAGGATATTACGATATACAACTTTTATATCCTGCCGCTATTAATCCCTCCGGGCAGCAATAACATGGTTATCTATATTTCAATCCTTTATTCAAAGGAAGACTGGAGGTAAGAGATGGATCAGTTACAGTTAAAAGAACCGGTGTATATTATGTCAAGAAAGGACTATGCCACTGGAGAGCGGACTTTCGAGGGGTTGATACTTGACAACCAAGCGCAGAACTTGCAGTTGATATTGACTTTTAAAAATAAGGAAGATATAGGCAAGGATTTTCTTAAACTTTCAAAAAGTTATTTTGTAACCTTAACTCCAGTAGAAAAGGAGGCATAGTGGAAGAACAAAAGTTAAATTCTATAAAAATGGAAATGCGGCAGAAACAAATCTCTGTCATCAAAGAAGCGGTGCGCCTGACCTTCGAGAAATTAGAAGAGATAGAGAGGCAGAAGAACGCCCTGCAAAATCAGATTAAGATACTGAAGCACGACCTTTTTGACTTGAAGGACGGCCGGCTGGACAGGGTTCTTGAAAGACAGAGTATAAACGAGGAAACGAAGTCGATAAGCGTAATCTTTGTAAGTAAGGCAATACCTAACGGACAAAGCAATACTTCGCCTTGGTATGAAGAGTATGAATTTAAGGTATTGGATGGCGAGCCATATAAAATCAATAACTCTCTTGCCAAGACGCACGCCTCAGGGAGCTATAAGTTAAATGACGGAACGATAAGGTATTTATGAAAGGAGCTAAAAATGCAAGAGCATAACCTCTTTAAACCGAAGAATCTAGAAGAAGGTAAAAATGCAGTAGTTGGAGATTGTAACGGTTTTACAATGGAACAAAGATGGGGAGCAGAGACTCCGGCATTTGCGGAGAAGATATTGCGTTTCGCTAGGCGCGAGGCGGAGATATTAGATTATGGCTGTGGAGTAGGCCGAATCGCTAAAGAGATATTGGAACAAAACAATACTGTTTATATAATTGGAATAGATACATCGTTAGAAATGGTGGATAAGGCATATGGTTATGTAGCTTCTGAAGATAGATTTATTCCTAGGGTTATTTCAGAGTTTGATGTAAAAGATAAAGAAAAAAAATTTGATATTGCCTACTGCGTCTATGTCCTCCAGCACGCCCCCGCAATAGAAATCCGCGAAATCTTATCCCGAATATACAGCCATCTTAAAGACGATGGTTTTTTTATATACTGCTCTTCTGATTACAGGATGGCTATACGCTTTGACGGTAAGGGTTTCTTTGATGACAGATTTTTAGGAGTTAATTTACAGGAAGAAATAGAACGCTTCTTTGACAAGATAGAACCGCTATTTAGCGAAGAAGATTTTAAGGATAACTATATCTTGAAGAAAATGATTACCGGCTGTGATAATGGCTTGGCGCATCCGGCATTTGTATATAAGAAGAAAAAAGAAGCTAAACCGATAAAAATAGCAAAAATAAGTGCCAAAAATGAGGAAATTCTGCAAAAAGTGAATCTATCCACACAAAAACTATTACTTATTAACCGCCTTTCTCCGGGTGATATTCTTGTAATGACTAATGCCATTAGGGACCTACATTTAGCACACCCTAATAAATTCATCACTGATGTGCGGACACCCTGCCCGGATATCTTTAAAAATAACCCTTATATCACTAAACTACAGTATGACGAAGCGGAATACAATAATATCAACTCTTGGTTTGCTTCTAATGTCGGCAAGACTAAAATACTTGGCGATATTATATGTATTGATATGCAGTATCCTTTAATACATCAGTCTGGGGCTCGCGGCGCGCATTTCGCTGAAGGGCATCGGGAGTTCCTTGAGGAGACTTTAAAAATCAAGATACCACAGACAAAAATAAGGCCGGAACTATATCTTACTGAAACGGAAAAGAATAGTAGGATTATCAAAGATAAATACTGGGTTATCAATGCCGGCTCTAAAGGCGACTATACCTTGAAACAATACCCTTATTATCAAGAAGTAGTCGACCTTTTAAAAGATAAAATTACTTTTGTGCAGATAGGCGTTAAGTCTCATAACCATAAGCCGCTTAAAGGCGTAATTGATATGGTTGGAAAGACTGATAATACAAGAGATTTATTCTCGCTTATCTACAATGCTGAAGGGGTTATTTCCTGTGTAGCCTTTCCTATGCACATCGCTGCTGCCCTTAAGAAGCCTTGCGTGGTAGTAGCAGGTGCCAGAGAAGGCACGCGCTGGGAGTTATATCCTAACCACCGCTTTATCTATGTCAATGGATGCCTGCCTTGCGCGGAATATGATGGATGCTGGCGGTCAAGAATAGAAGATTGCACTTACAAGAAAAACGGCGTTCCTATCTGCATGACTTTGATTAAGCCGGAAGAGGTGGCGCGAGAGATAGAGAGGTATTATGAGGGTGGAGTTTTAAAATATGACATAAAAGAACCGGTTATACTTAACCTAAAAGGAGAAGAAAAGATGATAACAGCAAAAGAAATACTAACTGGAGATGTAACACCTACAAAGAGAAAAGAAACTTTTGGATTTCCAAATAAAAGAATACCTTCTAAATCTATTGTAAATGAAGAAATAGTTTATGAGCCGTTTCCTTCAGACATTAACTCCCCCCAGGCAACTTCATCAATTTTTAATATCTTGCGTATTCTTAAACAACTCACTCCAACCGATACTTATCTTGAAGCATATCAGTGGCACTATGATAAAAGAAAAGATAAGTTTATGGATGTGTATCATTTTATGAATTATCTCGGCGCGACAGTCAGGCCTAAACGGATTTTAGAGATAGGCACGCGCACCGGAATTTCAATATGTCAGTTACTTTCTGCATATCTTAATTATAACGAGTTAGAAAGAGTGATACTTTGTGATTTATTTAATGATGGGCTTTCAACTCCCGGGGTAGTCTTAAATGCTTTAAAATATCTGAATATCCCTGTTGATAAAGTGCAGTTCATTATAGGAAATTCGCTGGAAGAGATACCGAAGCTGATAAATGAAGATAGAGATTATGAAAGGTTTGATTTTATCCTTGTAGATGGCGGACATGAAAAAGATACCGCAAGGAAAGATTTAGATAACGCAGTTCAACTGATAGAAAAAGGTGGATACATTACTATGGATGATTTAAGTCCTGATGGGTGTTCATTGCAAGACATTTGGGATAGTTTTAAAAATATGCATAAAGACAATTTTATATTTATGGAATCTTATGAAGGTAAGGGAATTGGAGTTGCTATAAAAAATGCCGGATAAACCTATACATATAGGCAAAGAAGAGTTATTTTGTAATGTTTGTAAAAAGTATATTGATAAATACACAGAAACTATAATTGATGAATATAATGATATAAGATGCCTATATTGCAATAATTGGCTTTGTGGAAGTTATGACGCTTTTGGAGATTTATCTATAGAAAGTATTTCTATTCAACGCATTAAGATATTAAGTAGGGAATTCAATGGATAAAAAACTATATTTTAAACACGGCGTTATTGAACATCAAAAAGATATTGAATATTTTACTGAATTCCCTGCTCCAATTATGGAGTTAATTCATTCAGCGCATTTCATTAATATTAATTCGACAATAACCTTCTTTTCTCCTATGCTTTATTTCTTTGCTAGGGCTATTGAGACGCATAAGATTCTGGAAATCGGCCATGCTGAATGTTACACGGCTTGGTATTTAGCCAATGCTGTTCAAGATAACGGCATTAGATATCAGGTAAAAGATGGGCAATATTATGGTATTGATATTGTGCAGACCGATTTGGCTATTGAAAGGTTAAAGGGCCTTCCGGTTACGATTATGAATTTAGATTCGGCTAATTTAACTAAAGATACATTTAAAGACATCACTTTTGATTTAATATTTCAAGACGGCGCTCATGATACCGAACATGTCTTATATGAATTAGAAACTCTATATCCGCAGTTAAAAGGTGAAGGTATGGGGTATTGGATATTTCATGATTCAGCTGGACCTGCGGAAGAAGCATGGCATAAAGTTATTAAAAATGATAAATATAAATTTGAATATGTAAGAATTCTTTCTCCTTATGGATTAAGTATTATGAGAAAAATAGAAGGTATAGATCCAGAAAAAAGGTATTGGATATAGTATTGATTTTGGAGAGATTGATAAAATATACTTTTGTAGTTACTTGCAGTAATGGATATCTTTTTGGTTTAAACGCTACAATGAACGCCGCGAAGTTTTTTGGAACTTCTGCTGAATTTACGATAATTTCTGATGATATTCCGGAAGATATTAGAAACATTTATAAAGATTCTTTTCCTTTTAAAGTTAACTGGGTTAATACTGAAGATGTCATAAAAGATTTAAAGATAACTTCAAAATATGCGCCTTTTAGATTTTGGATTCAGTCTTGGATTTTGGGTTCTCAAATTATTGATAGTTATGACTCTATATGTATTTTACAGGCAGATGAATTTCTTTGTACAGGAGTAAATAACTTATTTAAAATTGCTGCATTGACTGATATAGTTATTGCTACGGAATATACTAGTTCTTGGGTTGAATTCGAAGCGTTACCTTTTGGGACTAAACAATCTATATGGAACAGGTCGCAATATGCTTTATACGACCAGTTAGTATTTTTAAATAAAACTCATAAACAGATTTTAATCGATACTTATGAGCAGCAGTGTATTGATCCTTGGAGAGATGAGGCCCAGCAACCGATGTGTGCTTTAAATCAGGCATGCGCTACTCATTTAACCCGTGAACAAGTCATGGGTTTAGACGCCCATACTTGGGCATGGGATTCAGATACTTGTGATTTCAAGTTATTATTTGACGAGCATAGAAGAAAATTCTATAACGAAAGGAAAACGATAGTAAGCGGAGTTCATAACAGGTGGTGGCAAAACGGAGTTGCTCATTCACAGTTAGATTTCCAGAGAGGCCGGGGAGAAGAAGGCAGAAGGCAGTACGAAATAGGGGCGCATAATTGTAATTTGATAAGGGATGTAATGGTTCAATTCAATGAAATGACTCCTGAAACTAAGAATACTAATTATTATCAAGGAGAAATTAAATGACATTAGAAGAAATAGCCGCTACTTTGACACCTGAACTTCGCGTAAGAACAGATAAAGGAAGAGAGAGTTTAGGAGACCACAATTATTTAGTTAAATATGAACAATACTTCAATCCTATAAGAAATACAGTCAAGAAGGTTGTAGAGTTGGGAGTAGATACAGGGAGTTCAATGGAACTATGGAGAAGATATTTTCTTAACGCTTTTATTTATGGTGTAGATGAAAATCCTCAATATATAAAGATTCCTTTTGATTTTACTCGGATGTCTATTTTAGTGGGGAATTATAATGATACTAACTTTATGAATCACATTAAAAATATTATTTGTGAGAATTGGTATACCTTTTCTTATGCTTTGAGAAAACCAGAAGGCCAATGGGATTGCCCTGAATATTTTCGCCTTGTTGACATTATTATAGATGATGGAGATCATACATTACCTGGGCAAATCAACGCCATTAAATCTTTGGGAGAAATACTAAATAAGGATGGTTACTATTTCGTGGAAGACACAGATGGGCCTAATGTTCTAGAGATTAAGAAAATTCTTAATGAAACATGTCTTGAATTTGTAGAAGATTATGTGGATGAAGCTTATGGCAAGGGTTGCCACATGTGTGTTTTAAGGAGAAAGAGGTAAGATCCGATGAGAGAAGCAGCACAGTTTGTTAAAGATAGAGGGACTAAAGACCTTATCGTAGCTGAAATAGGAGTAGAACGAGGTAAAAATGCTTATGATATGCTATATGAGATGGATATTAAGCGTTTATATTTAGTAGATCCTTATATAGATTATACTGATGGTAGAGGTGGACATGTACCGCAAAATGTTCAAGATAATGTATATCGTGAAATGTTCAAAAGATTAGAAAATTATTTTGATAAGATTGTTTTGGTTAATCAAACTTCTGAATTTGCTTCTACATTATTCCCTGATGAATTTTTTGATTTTGTTTATATAGATGCAAATCATGATTATGAATACATCAAACAAGATATTGCATTATGGTGGCCTAAAGTTAAAATAAATGGAATACTGGGTGGTCATGATTTTGATAGAGATCAAAGACTACTGGAGTTGCGTTTTGCTTTTTCTGTTTATAGGGCTGTTTTAGAATTTGTTAAAGAAGATAATTTTAAACTAATGTCTTCGCAAGATCCATCTTTATTAATGGGCGCGGATTGGTGGATAGTCAAATGATAAAATTATTTTTTCCTTTTTCTCCTTATTCCGGACCTAGGATGCAGAACAATTTCATGCCGGAAAATGTATATATACCTTATTTTGGCGCATTAGAAAGACTAACTGGCGTAGAAATAGGTGTAGCTAGTGCTTCTGGAAGTGTTGCTATGCTTGATAGAATGCCTAATTTAACATTGTATTGTATTGATCCATGGAGGCATTTTGACGGTTTGGAATACGAAGCTTCTCATCCGCAAGATGAACATGAGGCTGGTTATGAAAACGCAAAGAATGGATTACAACCATACGGCATAAGAGTAACTATCTTAAGAAAAACAAGTGATGAAGCTGTCGTTGATGTTCCTAACGATATTGATTTTGTTTTTGTTGATGGTCATCATGAGTATAGCCAAGTTTTTAGAGATATTAAAAATTATTTTCAAAAAATCAAATTAGGCGGAATTATCGGAGGACATGATTATCGCCAAGTACCTGATGTAACCCGAGCAGTAAATGAAATATTTAAAGTGAACGAAATCCATACTGGCGAAGATTTTACATGGTGGGTGTATAAAAATGGCTAAATACGCTGTTATTATTATAGCGGGGCAATCTTACTTTGCTGGATTAAATGCCATACTTAACGCGTTGGATTACTATAAGATTAAAGATATTGATGTTCATTTTGGGTCTTCTAGGAATCTTATTGACGGATATTATAAATATATAAAAGATAAGTTTTCATTTAATATTGAACCTCATTGCCTTGAGGATTTATGCGGAGTCGATAAACTCTATGACCATGAATTCATTGCTGCTAAATATGGAATAGCATTAAAGATAAAAGATAGATACGATGCAATTTTGCATCTTTCTGCCAGGTGTTGTCCTGTCGATGATATTTCTCAATATTTTATGATAGCGGAAAAGACAGGTTATTTATTATGTCCTGAAAATCCTAGATATATAGCAAATAGCGCTGAGATGAAAAAACAGGAAGAAATAGGAAATTTAGATGGTGTTTGTCGTTCTGTACCAATAATTAATTTTGTATTCTTTCATAATCCTAAATATCACACTGATTTATTGGAGTATATTTGGGAAAGAAAATTTGAATTCAGAAAAATAATAGAAAGTAATGGCGATCCTCATGATTATAAACCTTCACCGATATACCTTGATGATACTCATTTATTTGTAAAAGCCGTATGGAAATTAAATAAATGGGAACAAGTTTTCTTATTGCCTAATATTTCATGGGTGCCTGATTATGGTATGTTGAGAGATAGGTTGACTTTAACTTCTACTAATTCTTTATTATATAATGTAGGTGAAAGAATTAAAGTAACGTATGGCCGGTTTTATTATGATATTAGGTTCAATGTAGAATCTCCATTTCCAGAAACAGAGGAAGAAAAAAATAATAGCATTATTTATCAGAATGCAATGTTAAATATAGAACTATTTCGCTTTTTAAATTACCATTATAAAGTAACATTGGATGAAATTAGACAAATCCCGGGAGATTATTCTGCAGTTTTAAGTGGTATTCCATGATGAAAAAAATAAACTTAGGCGGTAAAAATTCTGAAAGACTATTTTTAGAATCATTATCCTTTTTTACAGGAGGTAATACTTTAATTAAGTTTACTCCTACCGAACTTGCTTGTGATATGCCGGGCCTGATTAATCGCCATAAAGCAAGATATCTACTGCCTACTTTTTTATTTAAACAAAAAAGTAAAATATTAGATTTTCCTTGCGGCAGCGGTTATGCCTCTATGTTATGGAAAGATTTTGATATTATATATGAAGGCAGAGATAAGGATTATTATACTATTAAATATGCTAATAATATTTATAATAGATGTGGTAACAATCAATTTTTAGCTGATGATCTTTGTAATCCTAAACTTAAACCAAAAACTTATGATGTTATCGTATGTGTTGAAGGATTAGAGCATATAGATAAAAAATCTCAAAAGAACTTAATTATGCATTTCTATAATGCATTAAAACCAAAAGGCACTTTATACATTACTACTCCAGAAGCGCATATTTCGGGGCAGAACAAGAAAAATAAATATCATATATGGGAATTAACTGCATTGGACTTTATTACTTTATTATACAGCAAATTTGAAAATATACAGTTATTAGAACATCAAGATATCGTTCATACTGGTGATTTAACAAATTGGTTATATGCTTTTTGTAAAAAGGAATAAATGCGAATACTCTTAATTATTTATGATAATTGTAGTTATATCCATCAATTCCCTATTGGCATGGCTTATATAGCCGCTGTCTTGAAGGGAAAAGGTTTTGATGTAGAAATATATAATCAAGATATCAACCATTATTCAGATGAACGCCTAACATATTATTTAGACCAATTTCATTTCGATATGGTTGGAATTGGGACTGTAGCCGGTTATTATCCTTATAAAAAGCTTTTGAGTATTTCTAAGGCCATAAATCAATCGAAGAATAGGAAAGATTTTATTTATGTTATCGGGGGGCATATGGTTTCTGCAACTCCTGAATATTTTATGGAGAAAACCGGGGCAGATGTTATTATAGTTGGTGAAGGCGAAATAGCAATTTTAGATGTAATTGAATCTAAAAAGAAAGGTATCTATGAATCAACATTAATAAAAGATTTAGATTTGTTACCGCAACCTGCATATGAGTTATTTCCAATAGGATATTATCGGTTGATGAGATTTCCGAATTGCGTCAATAAAGATTTTACTATGTCTGTTATCTCTGGAAGAGGTTGCACTTTTAATTGCACCTTTTGTTATCGATTAATGAAAGGAATCAGATTAAGGAGTATTAAAAAGATAATACAGGAAATCAAATATCTAAAAAATAAATACGGAATAACATATATAGATTTCGCGGATGATTTGACTATGACTTCAAAAGATAGAATGACTGAATTATGCGAATCTATTTTATCAGAAAATCTAAATATTAAATGGTTGTGTGAAGGCAGGTTGAATTTTGTAGATAAGAATATTTTAACCTTAATGAAAAAGGCTGGTTGCGTATTCATCAATTATGGCATTGAGGCATTGGATGATATTGTTTTGAAAACCATGAATAAGGCATTAACAGTTTCACAGATTTATACGGGAGTAACTGATACAAGAGATTCTGGTATAAGTATGGGCCTAAATATCATCTGGGGAAATATTGGGGATACCGTAGGAACACTTAGACTCGCTGTAGATTTTTTAAAAGAATATAGCGATGGTAGTCAAATAAGGACTATACGTCCTGTAACTCCTTATCCCGGTTGCGAATTGTTTGATACAGCTATAAAACTAGGGTTACTCAAAGATGCAGTCGATTTCTATGAATGTAAACATATTAATAGCGATTTATTGACAGTGAATTTTACTGGTATGACTGATTATGAATTTTATCAAGAATTAAATTGGGCTAATACAGTTCTTTTAGAGGATTATTATCATAAACAGTTAGAAAAAAATAAGAAACAATTAAAACAATTATATTTTGATAAAGATGTTTCTTTCAGAGGATTCCGGCAAACTTAAATGGAAAAGACTTTTATAATAGCAGAATGCGGGCTAAATCATAACGGAAATTTAGATATAGCCAAACAATTAATCTTAGGGGCTAAAGAAGCAGGCGCGGATATAGTAAAATTCCAAAAAAGAACTATTAACAAAGTTTATACAAAAGAAGAACTTGATAAACCGCGAGAAAGTCCTTGGGGAAATACAAATAGAGAACAAAAAATAGGACTAGAATTTGGAGAAAAAGAATATAATGAAATAGACAAATTTTGTAGATTGTTAGAAATGGCGTGGTTTTCCTCCGCGTGGGATTTAGAAAGTGTTGAATTTTTGAAAAAATACAATCTTTCATTTAATAAGATACCTTCTGCACTCTTAGTTCATGAAGATTTATTAAATGCTATAGCTAAACAGAGAAAACATACTTTTATTTCTACCGGGATGTCAACGATAGAAGAAATAGGTAATGCCATAAATATTTTTAGAAAACAGGCCTGTTCGTTTGAAATCATGCACTGTAATAGTGTCTATCCCGCGAAAGATGAAGATTTGAATCTATTATGCATACAAACATTAAAAAGGACTTTTAATTGTAAGATAGGATATAGTGGCCATTCTCCGGGCATTATGGATGCAGTAATAGCTGTTGTTTTAGGCGCTACATCAGTTGAAAAACATATCACTATTAATAGGACTATATATGGAACGGATCAACCTTCTTCTGTGGAGATACATGGTTTTAGGCGCATGGTAGGGTATATCAGGGCCGCAGAAGTATCTTTAGGGGATGGCGATAAGATAATAACTCCGGAAGAAGAAAAAATTAAAGCTAAATTAAGAAGATATTTAGATGTTATTTAAAACCATAGTTATAATTCCAGCTAGGGGTGGTTCGAAGAGGATACCTAACAAGAATATTATTCTTTTAGGTGGCAAGCCATTGATAGAATATTCTATTCATACTGGTTTAGAATTAGGATATCCGGTTTATGTTTCTACTGATTCTTTAAAAATAACTGAGATAAGTTTATCTTTAGGTGCGGAAGTGATAATAAGGCCTCCTGAATTGGCACAAGACGATTCTTCAGTTGTGGATTGTATGGCTCATGCGTTAAAAATATTAAAAATAGAAAACTGTAAAATAATATTTTTAAGGCCGACTACTCCATTTAGGGATATTGATTTGATAAAAAAAGGAATTGAGTCATTTAAAGATACTTCTTCTAGCCTTCGGTCTATCGAACCACTGAGTGAATCATTAGAAAAACTGGTATTTATTAAAGAGGGATATGTTGAATCTATAAATCCGGGAATAGACTTATCAGTAATGCCTAACCAAAACTTAAAAGTTTCGTATAGGACTAATGGCTATTTGGATATAGTCCGGCCTTATTTTATATTAGACCGGAAAGAATTATACGGAATGGCATCTCAACCTTTTATCACTCCGTTTTCACCGGAAATAGATACCTTTGGTGATTTAGAATATGCGGAATACTATGGACGAAAGAATAATCTTTTTAAACGGTAAATTTTTATCGGAATCAGAAGCAAAAATATCAATCTATGATTCTGCGTTAGTCTTTGGGGATATGGTATTTGAGATGACGCGTTCATTCAATAAAATACAGTTTAAATTAAGGGAACATTTAGAAAGGTTATTTTCAGGAATAAAAATATTAAGGATACCTATACAATATACTATTAATGAGGTAGAAAAATATTGTTATGAAGTTATTGATATGAACGAAGAAGTGTTTTTATCTACTGATGAACATAGACTGATGATAAATGTCAGCAGGGGGTTATTGCCAATGTATGCTAAAACTTCAGAGATGATTGAACCCACAGTATTAATATCCGATTTTCCTTTAAAATGGGCTGTGATGGGTATGGGGAAACTTTTTGATACCGGAATAAACGCAGTTATTCCTTCGCAACGGGCTATACCTGCATTTCTTTTAGAACCAAAGATAAAGAATAGAAGCCGTATTCATTACCAGATGGCTAATCTTGAAGTTGCTCAAATGAAAGGAGACAATAACTGGGCTTTATTGCTTGATCCGGATGGATTCATCGCTGAGGGCACTGGAAGCAATTTCTTTATTATTAAAGATACAAAGTTAATTACTCCTGAAGGCCATAATATCCTTCGCGGGATTTCTAGAGGATGTATATTTGAATTGGCTAGAGAGTTAGGATTGGTTTGTTTTGAAAAGAATATAGAGGCATATGATGTCTATACTGCTGATGAGGCATTTATGACTGGAACACCTTTCTGCATGCTTCCGGTAACAAGTCTTAATGGGATTAAGATAAGAAACGGTGAAGTAGGGAATATCACAAAAAGACTTATAGCTATTTGGGGGATGAAAGTAGGAGTTGATATCGTTCAGCAGATTAAAGATTTTAATCAGGAGATGTAAATGCAAGGAATAATTTATAAAGTAGAAAATAAGACTAATGGAAAAATATATATTGGGCAGACAACATTATCTTTGAATAGAAGAAAGCGGTGCCATCTTAATGCAGAGCCGTATTATGTTTTTCATAGAGCATTACATAAATATAAAAAGTCTAATTTTCTATGGTCTATTTTGGATATAGCTTATTCAAAAAAAGAATTATCTGATAAAGAAATTTACTATATTAAAACTTTAAAAACTAAAGTTCCTTTTGGTTATAATATGACAAATGGTGGTGAAAGTATGTTTGGTAAAAATAATCCTATGTTTGGAAGAATACAAAGTTTAAAATGTAAAGCTATTAATAGACAACTACGATTAGGAACTACTTTATCTGCAACTGTTAGAAAAAAGATAGGAAAATCGTTAATAGGGAGGTCGTGCAGTGAAAAATCTAAAGAAAAAAGTAGACAGAGATGGCTAAAAAATAATCCTTCTATTAGATATTTTTTATTTATAAAAAAACCTAACGAAATAATAATTAAAATAAAAAATTTTAAGACTTTTTGTGATAAAGAATTATTAAATTACAATGCAGCTCGTAACGCGTTTTGTAAGTGGGGTTATCATAAAAAATATATTTTAATTAAAAAGGAATTAGTCGAATGAACTCATTCAATGGTTTAAGCGTTGTAAATTTAGAGTTATCAAGTCGTTGCCAAAAAAAATGTTGGATGTGTGGCCGTAGGAAGTTAGAAAAGATGCAAATGACCGACTGGGGAGATATGCCTGTGGAAATGGCTATTAATTTAGCCTGTCAAATCCCCGATGGCATCATAGTGCAATTTCATTCAAATGGTGAACCTTTATTATATCCTTATTTAGGGGAAGTATTAGCCGTATATAAAGGAAAAATAAGAAACTTCGATACTAATGGTAAATTGCTTTTAGAAAAGGCAGATGAGATTATAGATAGAATGGAAACAATCACCATATCTGTGGTGGAAAACGATCCGGAAGGAGATGAACAATATGAAATCGTTAAAAAATTTCTTAAACTTAAACAGGATAGGAAACCATTCCCGGTCTTTCGATGTCTTGGCAATGTTGATATTAACCGTTGGGAGTCTCTTGGTCTTATTGCTACTAGAGTCTTACATAATCCTATGGGTAGCTTTGAATATACCAAAAAAGTAACTATACCGGAACACGGCGTCTGTCTTGATTTATTAAGTCATTTACTCATAGATAGGTACGGAGATGTATATCCTTGTGTAAGATTTAATCCTTATAAATGTATGAAATTAGGGAATATATCAGAAAGTCCATTAATAGATTTATGGAATAATCCTTATAGATTAGCGACTATTCAAGAACATATTAAAGGTAATAGAAATTGTACTGAATTATGTTCTAAATGCGAATTTTATGGATGCCCGACATCTAATTAAAAAGGAGGTTTAAATGAAACCGATAAAGTTCAAAGAATCAAATATTGTTTTCGCAAAAGACCAACCTGAATATCTACCTCTTCCGGCATATAGAAATGAAAAAGGAGATGTTATTAGTCTTTGGCAATTCAACTTTTTTGAAAGGATAAAAGTGTTATTGACTGGTAAGATGTGGTTTCATGTTTTAACTTTTAATAATCCATTACAGCCACAGAGACCAACATTACAATACCCCTTTGAAAGAAAGAAATTAAAATTATGTGATAAACAAGGTTGGCCATTAGAACTTTTCATGAATAGACCTTTCAAAAGTGCATTTAGGATATTCTGTCAGTTAATAAGAGGAAATTTAAGGATAAGGAGAAAATAATGAAATCAGATTATTGTTTCGTAGTTTGTGCAGACATTAGATACCTTCCAGAATTTGTAGCTTTAGCCAATAGTCTTGACTTCGTTGACAATACTTCAGATGTGCATTTTTTTGGTTATCATATACCACAGGAAGTTATTAATCAATTTCCTTTGCTTGGATACAATGTCATCTTTCATGAAATCACTGATGAGGAGATATCATTGAATCATGGCTTAAGCGAAGTCGTCTGCCGGAAACGATATTTTTATGCTAATGAAGTAGGCCGGGAATATGTAGCAGTTTGCGTCTTGGATGCTGATATGATTTTCACTAGAAATCCCTTTCAGTTTTTCGTTATTGCGGAAAAAACCGGATATGTATTAGGGGCATCTAAAGAGCAGAACAAAGTCTATGATGATGGTCATCATACTTGGCATGGCGAATTTATTATTCCTAAAGGATATTATAATCCGGTTGATCTGTGTAACTGCCCGCTTTTTGTAGATACGAAGATCTGGGGCAGAGCATTGGAAAAGTCATATCAGATATTTGTTGATGGATTTAATGAAATGAAAGGGGACAATTTCAAGGCGCCAGACATGGATGCGATGAATATCTGTCTGCTTGAGGCCGGCTCTGCTGATAAAACGATAGTACTTCCCGGTATACAATGGCTTGCTACTAATGAGCAACTTTTAAAGCCATATATCCGCGCTATTAATGATAAGGGATTAATTAAAACTGAGTGTGGTATTCCGGTATTTTCTTATCATGGCCAATATTATCATAAGAAATGGCGCGACTGCCAAATAGATAACCGGCATAACTGCGCTCAAGGATATCTAAAGACTACTGAATGCCCTGATGATATGGCTAAGGGCGCGATGAATTTGCTTTATGGAAACTTTTTAAAAATGTTGGACTGGAAGATAAAAATACCAAAACTAAATTACAGACACCCAGAGGTAGAATACGAAGGATAAAGGAGGTGATAGATATGGAAGGTTGGTCAGCAAAGTTAACATTGGAAGTGAAAGGGCCTAAAGAAGGTCCGGTAGTAGTTACCGTTGATTATCCTGATACCACTAAAGAAGTGGCTGTTGGATTGCAGAATAAGTTAGCTCAATTAGGCCTGCAATTAAACAAAGAAGGATTCAAATGATTTTAGTTATCTTTTGGATAGTTATAACAGTAATAGCAGTGCTGTCTATATTGGAGTTATTGAAATGGCACAAATTTTTAAAATAGGGATGATTTGGCTGCAGAAAGACCGTAAATATTTAATGGAAGAATTAGACGGCACTGCTATTCAGGAATTTTGGAACTGTAAAAAAGTGCAAAAAAGATTTGAGAATATTTCAAAAGAAACACCCCAATTATATAAATTAACAATAGAACATTTAGGAGAATATCATGTTAAGACTACAAAGAATATGGGAAGGCGATAAACCAAAACTATCAGAACATATAGAAAAAATCAAAGCTAAATCAGTTCTTTTAGTCTTTTGGCATGGTCTCGGAGATTTAATTATGTTTTTAAATCCATTTGAAGCATTGACAAAACAATTCCCTGATGTTATATTTGATTTGGCAGTACAAAAAGGTTTGGGGTTTGAAGACATAACCGCCGATTTACAGGGAACAAAAATCCTGTTTATTGACGGTTCTTTTTTTAAAGAGTTACCTTTAGAATACGATATTATCGCGGACATTGATTTCCCGATGTCTGAAGGCCAAACTGAATTGACAAAGGGAGAATGGTGTTGCGTTCACGAATTAGGAATAGAGCCTGTAAATAACCATAAGCTTTTAACTAAAGGAGTGAATAGATTAGTCGGAGTTCACTGGCAGATAACATGTTTGCCTGATAGCGCTAATGTGCCTTACGATATAGCAAAGAAAGTTTGGCAAGAAATTAAGGACGCTGGATATATTCCTATGGAAACTTTAATGAAACATCCATTTCATAACCCCGTAAACGAAAAATATGATTTTATTGATAGACATATAAGGGATATTTCACCTAAAATTTCTACTCTTATAGGAATTATTAAAAACTGTTCACATTTTATATGTTGTGTTTCTGGAAATTTTCATGTTGCTTTAAGTATACTTCCTCCAGAAAGAATATGTTTATTAGAACGAGATTTTAAAACAGAATGTTTTACAAAGTTACCCATTAAAAGAATTAACATAAAGGAATATGTTGATGGAGAAATTTTGCAATGGCTTCAGAAGAGTATTTAGACTTTTTACCGGTTCCGAGGCGAGGCAAATGAATACATGTATGTTTTCCAGCTGTAATAAGGTTAAGATTTTTTTTGTGGTTATCAGTTCTTACACCATTTTTATGGTGAACTATATCTTTAGGTTCAAGATATCTACCAATCATTTTAATTTAACAGCATTGGTAGATACAAATTTAGACGATTACTTCAATCCAGATGGCTGGATAGCCTGCAGGATATGCCAGCAAAAAGTATGATAAGGAAAGAAAAAAATGGCTGAACTTTTAGTAAGAGCAAAACCTCATTGGCAAGATGAATGGGATGCAACTAAAGTCGCTTCTTTAACTCTTCAAGAATTGCGTTCCTATAATGCCCGCTCCCAGATAGGGGACATTATAGTAGTCCGTCCCGATGGTTGGTTATGGGGCAGAGAAGAATGTCTACCTAATTATGTGGTGATTAAAATACCAGACTTAAAAATAGAGGATGCAAAAAAATATGAGGAAAGTTTACAAGATACTACCGATAAGGAAAAATCTATTCTGCTTAAAGTCAGGAAATATCAAATACCTAAAACCATAATTGATAATGCCAAACGAATATCCCAAAGTTTTGTGAATGTGGAAAAATTACAAACAACTATTTTTATATCTAACATTATAGAAAAGGTAATTTAATGGCAACCCAACTCAAGAAAACTGTTATGCCCTCTGGCGGTGATTATACTTCTCTTGAAGCGTGCATGAACGCTAATGAGCAGAATTTAGTTACCGCAGATAAATACTTTGATGTCGAGATAGACGGAACTTGGTCAAGTGCGGATACGACTGCGGTTGACATTAATAACTATACTACCGACGCTACCCGATATATCAACATCTATACGACTGCGGCGGCGAGGCATATAGGAAAAGCTACTGGGAATAGGTATAGAGTAACTACTAATTATTATAGAACGGTTGGTATTTTTGATGATTATGTAACTTTAAATGGAATAGAGGTTATTTATGAAGGGGAAAGAACAGATACTGCAGCAATAGGGCATTATAACGCAACCGAAATAACCATTAAAAATTGTCTCATTCACGGAAGTTTAGGCGCAAGAGGAATTAGTTTATACAATGATAGTTCTGCAAAAACAGCTTATATTTATAATAATATTATTTATTTTACTCAAGGAAGAGGAATGTTCTTATTCAATAATTATGGCACAGGATTTTACGCCTATAATAATACTGTTTATGGTTGTGCTATTGGAATATATCTTTTGGGTAAGAATTCATTTTTATTAAAAAATAATATTTGTTACAATAATGATACTGATTATGTCGGGGAAGAATCTGATTGGGATGCCAATTGCACAAACAATTTGTCTAAAGATACTACTGCCATACCTAAAAATACCTACTACACAGAAAAAACTTTAACCTTTACCAACACTTCCGCTGGCACAGAAGACTTCCATTTAGTTAGTAGTGACACCGACGCAATAGATAAAGGTGCTGATTTATCTGGAACTTTCACCGATGACATAGACGGCGTAACCCGCACAGGCACTTGGGACATCGGGGCGGATGAGTATGTGGCGGAAAGTTCTTCTAGTTCCAGCAGTTCATTCAGTTCTAGCAGTTCCAGTTCTTCCAGTTTTTCCAGTAGCTCAAGCAGTTCTAGCTTTTCCAGCAGTTCCAGTTCTTCAAGCAGTTCAGAAAGCTCAAGCAGTTCCAGCAGTTCATTCAGTTCAAGTAGTTCCAGTTCTTCCAGCTTTTCCAGTAGCTCAAGCAGTTCTAGTTTTTCCAGCAGTTCTAGTTCTTCAAGCAGTTCAGAAAGCTCAAGTAGTTCTAGCAGTTCATTCAGTTCAAGCAGTTCCAGTTCTTCCAGTTTTTCCAGTAGCTCAAGCAGTTCTAGTTTTTCCAGCAGTTCTAGTTCTTCAAGCAGTTCAGAAAGCTCAAGTAGTTCTAGCAGTTCATTCAGTTCAAGCAGTTCCAGTTCTTCCAGTTTTTCCAGTAGCTCAAGCAGTTCTAGTTTTTCCAGCAGTTCTAGTTCTTCAAGCAGTTCA
>Ga0315274_10001745_pt1 | contig 33320 bp, 25 predicted proteins | sample YL17G02_20_MG_FD_203700 | JGI IMG/M metagenome (GOLD analysis project Ga0315274, IMG submission 203700) | Sediment microbial communities from Yellowstone Lake, YNP, Wyoming, USA - YL17G02_20 | ecosystem: Environmental > Aquatic > Freshwater > Lake > Sediment | place: USA: Wyoming | collected...
TCACCTGCACCGCAAAATTGAGCTCACGGGGCGAGAGCTTCAGATTCTTCCTGGCAATGTCCTGCGCAAGGGTCTTGCGCCAGGACTCGAGGTTCAAGAGAAAGTCTTCGTCAACCTCTCTTAAAATTTTTGTGGGGGCTTCTTCCACATAAAGGTCGAAGTTAAGCTGCTTGGCCGCTTCGTAGGAAAAGGTGCTGTAAAGGAATTCAAGATTGTCCAGGTATTGCTCAAAGGTGAAAAATTCGCGTCGGCCTTTTTCGGGCTTGTCCTCGGGGCTGGGCCGTTCCTTGGTGATCCGGTAGTCATAGACCGCGAACTGCTTGAAGTTGGTGAGGATGGCAATGGGCAGTTTCTCGTTAAAAGAATAGATTCGGGCCTGGTAAGCCGGTTTCTTCTCGAGGAAAATATCCACCGCGGGCTTTTTGGCTTCAAGCAAAAATTTTTTCTCTCTCCCGTAGCGGAAGGCGTAGTCGGGCCTGACCGTGGTCCGGGCCAGTCGCTGCGAATAGATATGCACGACCGGCTTGAGAGTCTCCGGCAGGTTGGCTTTGTTCTCAACGTCCCAGCCCAGCGCCTTGAAGAACGGGTTTATGAATTCCGCCCGAACTGATTCTTCCTGATAGCCCGAGTCATAACTCTTCTGGCGGTCCCGGAATTTGCTCACCAATGCTTCGATTTCCTTCCGGGCTTCAACCGGGACTGCTATGGTTTTCGATTTTCCCATTCTATACAATTTTATACAAATGTGCTTGGGAGGTCAATCCTTTTGGATTTTAGCGGGAGTTAATGACAGGTTCGGTCACCCCTCGGCTGTGCTCGGGGCAGGCTCCTCGGATTTGCTCGGGGCAGGCTCCTCGGATTTGCTCGGGGCAAGAAGGCTTTTGGCGTTTCTCTTTTCTCGTTTCTCGGCCTGCGGTGAGCCTGCCGAACCGTTCTCTTTTCTCGTTTCTCGCTGGACCGGCTAGTTTCGCACGTCAGACCCATCCGCTCCCCAGGCACTGCCGTCATTGCTCTGGTTCCTGATGTCGCGCTGGTCATTCACGGCCCAGAAATCGATAAACGGATCAGCATCTATGTTGCCCGCTGCAATCGCGGTGAAGCCCATTTGGCTGCCGGCAATGCCGGCCGGGGGACTATCCAGGGGGAACTCGGGGAGCAGGGAATCTTCTCCAAGAATGTACATGTAACGCTTCACGCCGCTGACGGGAATATAGTTGATTTCCGTAAAAGCATCCTCATCGCTGACAAAGGCGTTGAAATCGGAGAAATAGACCAACTCGCAAGTATGTATGGCGGCCAGGTTCGCGCGGGCCTCGGCTTGCATGGCCTTGGAGCGGAAGTTTTGAAAATTGGGGATGGCCAGGACCGACAAAATCCCGATTATGGACACTACGATCATTAATTCTATCAGAGTGAATCCCTTGGAACGAAATGCCGATCTCATTCAACCGCCTCCTCTCTCATTTAAAGAGCAAATTCAATGCCAAATATAAAAAAAAGACAGGTCCTTGGAAAATATCATAAATCCTTCCAGGCCCGGACGATCTGCTCCAGGCTTCGTCAATTTTTGTCGCTCCCCGGCAAAAATTGTCGGATAATGACCCCACCCCGCTATTTACCCTGGGCCGCGTCTTTGCAGGTTTTCAATGTCCGCATTTTTTCCCATGAGCACGAGTATGTTGTCGGCTTCGATTCTCAGGTCGGGGTCCGGGAACACCACTTCTTCCTTGATCTTGGAGGGCCTGACGGCCACGATCGAGCAATGGTATTTGCTCCTGAAATCCAGTTCCCTGATGGTTTTGCCCATCATCTCCTTGAAAGGCGACATCTCGAGCAGGCTGACGCCGTTGCCGATCGGGATGAACTCCACGATTTCCGGCCGGTGCAGGGTGGTCGCCCACCGGAGCCCGGAGTCCTTTTCCGGGAATACGATTTGGTTCACGCCGATCAGTTCCAGGATTTTGGCGTGATCCTCGCTCAGCGCCTTGACCACGATTTTGTGCACGCCGAGTTCTCTGAGGTAAAACGCGGCCAGAATTGAGCTCTCCAGCTCGTCGCCCAGGCTGACCACCACCACGTCCATCTCCTCCAACTCCAGCCGCTCCAGGGCCTTGCGGTCGGTGGCGTCGGCGATGACCGCTTTGGAGGTGAAGTTTTTGACCTTGTCTATCTTCTCGCGGTTGTTGTCAATGGCGAGCACGTCGGAGCCGAGTTCGCTCAACCGCTGGGCAAGGTAGTATCCGAAATTGCTCATGCCTATGATCGCGATCTGGGCCATGTAAGCCTCCTGTCAGACCAATATATAACCGAGCCTTGCGCCGCGCAAGCGCGGGTCAGGCAAAATGGGGTCAGGCCGAAATCCCCTGGGGTCAGGCCTTAACTTCGGAGTTCGAGCTTCGTTGTTAAGGCCTGACCCCGAGAATTCGGGATTTCGGCCAGACCCCTCGAGCCTGACCCCGCCCCGCTATCCGATCATTATCTCCTCTTCGGGATATTCAATGGCAACCTTCTCGCGCCGGGCGCCCTGCAGGACGTAGATCAGGCTCAACGGGCCCAGCTTGCCCAGCAGCATCAGCGCCGAAATCATGAGCTTGCCCGCGGATGAAAGCTTGGGGGTGATTCCGGTGGAAAGTCCGACCGTGCCGAATGCGCTGGTGGCCTCGAAGATGAGTTTGAGAAAGATGCCGGGGTTTTGCGGGGAAGCCACCAGTCCTCCTTCGGAGATCAATAGGCCGAGGGTCAGGGCGTTGACGATGAGGAAAGCCGCGACGATCAATAGCAGAGCGCGGTTCATGCTGGAGCCGGTCAGGCTGCGTCCGAAGATGGTCGGCCTTTTCTCGGCGCGGAACAGGCTGATCGCGAGCGCCATGATGACCGCGGCGGTGGTGACCTTTACTCCCCCCGCGGTGGATCCGGGCGCGCCCCCGATGAACATCAGCGCGATCAGGACCACGAGCGAGGCCTCGCTCATCATGCCGATCTCCACGGTGTTGTAACCGCAGGTACGGGCGGTTATTGACTGGAAGAACGCGCGCAGCATTTTGCCTTTAAAAGGCGTGGCGGCCATCTGGTATTTCCACTCAAAGCCCAGGATGAGCGCCGCTCCCAGGACGATCAGGACCGCGCTCATAAGCAGGACCATCTTGCTGTGGAGACTGATCTTCCGGAGCCGCTTGCCCTGGCGGGCCGCTTGTCCGAGCTCAAGCACCACCACGAATCCGATCCCGCCCAAAATGATCAAGGCCATTACCACCAGGTTGACCGGGGTGCTGTCCGCGTAGCCGATCAGGTTGTCGGAGAAAAGGGAAAAGCCGGCGTTGCAGAAGGCGCTGATGGAATGGAACGCGGCCTGCCAGGCCCGCAACGGGAGCGAGCGTTCTTTGGAAAACGCGGCAAAAAGCAAGACCGCGCCGATCAACTCCGCGGCCAGCATGAAGGCTGCGGCCCGGACCAGCATCTGCCGGAGCGACCAGCCCATCACCTCCGGAAAGGTCTCATGCAGCGTTTCCCGGATTTTGATGCTGGCCCTGCCCCCGAGCAGGAAGATGATGATGGTGCTGAAACTCATGATCCCAAACCCGCCCAGTTGGATCAGGCTCAGGACCACGGCCTGGCCGAAGCCGTTGAAAAAACCGCGGATGTCAAATACGGCCAGACCGGTGACGCACACCGCGCTGGTGGCGGTGAAAAAGGCATCGATCACCGAAGCCTTGCCCGCGCGCGCGGAGACGGGCTGGGCCAGGAGCGCCGTGCCGATCAGGATCAAGCTGAAGTAACTGTAGAAAAGCAGTTCGGCCGAAGTCCTGCCCCTCAGCCATTTGGATATTCCGCCCAAGCTAGAATGAGGATAGCGTTTTGGGCGCGGCCGTCAAATCCCAAGTCCGGGCCAGCCCGGGAAAAACGGCCATCACCGTTTCAGCCCGCGGCCTTGCCCGCTTCTTCCTTGAAGGCGTTGATGATGGCGTCGTTCACGTCAACCAGGTATATGACGTCCAATAAATGGTCCGAGAAATTGCGCACCGCGTCCACGATCGCCTTGGCCGCTTCTTGGGGCGCCACCCGGCCCACGCCGGTGCCCATCCCCGGGATCGCCATGGTCTTGATCCCTTTTTTCTTGGCCAGTTCTATGGCCGCGGTTGCCGCGCGGAAAACCTTTTCCGAGGTGGTCTTCTCGCTCGGCTTCTCCATGGTGGGCGCGTGGATGACGAATTTGCAGGGCAGGCTTCCCGCGGAGGTCATTACCGCCTCTCCCACCGCGATCGGGGCCTGGGCCATGGCCTCTTTTTCAATCTGCGCCCCGCCCAGTTTCTTGATCATGCCGGCCACGCCGCCGCCCATGCGGCCGCTGGAATTGGCCGGGTTGACAATGGCGTCAACCTTCATCTCCAGCAGGCTCTTCTTCTCAACCACAATTTTCATTCGTCCCTCCTTTTAAAATTTTGGCGGGCAAGGAAAAAAGCAGTCCCGTGTTTAGGATATAACCACTCAAGGGTCTATTTCAATTCGCTCTCAACGGTCTTGAGAATTCCGTCCCGGGCCAGCTCCTCGAGGATGTAATATTTGGCCTCCAGGGCCTGGGCCAGCTTTTTGCTCCGGCCAAAACTGCCCAAACGCTTTTCCTCGGCGTCGATCACCAGCGAGCGCACCCGGGACTCGCGCTTGATCAAGTCGCAGAGCTCGTAAATCTCGCGGTAGATTTCCCCAAACTGCGGGCCTTCGTAATACTTGTCCTGGTAAAGTCCCACGTTGGCCCGGCCGTCGGTGACCACGATCATCAGGGGCAGCAGGCCGTGCTCGCGGGCCAGTTCGCGGTGGAGCACCTGGTAGGCCGCGAGCAGTCCGTGGCCGAGCGGGGTCTTGCCCCCGGTCGGGAGTTCCTCCAGGCACTTCTTGGCCAGTTCAATGGAGTTGGTGGGCGGGAGCAAAAGCTCGGACTTCATGCCCCGGAACGCGATCAGGCCGACCTTGTCGCGCTTCTGGTAGGCTTCGAGCAGGAGCGCGAAGATTGCGCCCTTGGTCTCGGTCATGAGCCGGGTGCCCATGGAGCCGGAGGCGTCAACCACGAACAGGAGCAGGTTGGCGGTCTTCTTCATCCGGATTTTCTCCCGGATGTCCGCCTCCTGGATGTTCACCGCCAAATGCCGCTTGGGACGGCGGCGCTGGAAAGGCGCGGCCGCGCGGAGCGTGGCGTCCAGGGCCACGTCGTTGTTGATTCGCTGGGAGCTGGCGCGCACGTACCTTCCGGTGCGGTTGGAGGTCCGGGTGCGGGTGCGCCGTCCGCTCTGGTTGCGCTTCAAGGTATCGCGCGCGAAGCGGATGTCCCGGGTGCTCACCCGGACCGGGTCGCCGATCTTGAAGACCCGTTCCTGCTCCGGGGCCCGGGCCGGGCCGGAAGCGTCGTCCGCGTTTCCCGGGCGGGCCTGGGCCGGCCGCTCGCTCATGCCCCGGCCCTGGCTCGGTCTCGAATCCGCGCCGCGCGAACTTTCCTTGGGACCGCGCTTTTCCTCGCGCGCTTCCCGGCCATCAGCGCCGGGCCGCTCTTCTTGCTCCGGCTGATCCCCGCCGGCGTCCTGCGATCTCTCTTCCTTAAGAGGCGACTTGGTCACGGTCTTGGAGCGGTGAGTCAAGACCAGTTCCGCGGCCAGCATGATGTCCCTCTGCGAAACTTCCTTCCGGCCCTCAAACGCGGCAATGGTGCGCGCGGTCTTTTCCATCAACAGGTCGGAGCGGTGTCCGGAAACCATGTGCCGCAGCGAGATCAAAGCTATTTCCTTCACCTGGCCGGGATGGATTTTCACCCGGGGAAGAAGCTCCTGCCCGCGCGTTATTTTCTCGCGTAATATGTTTTCCTCCGGAGCCCGCTTCGAGAGGAACCCCTCGGGGTCGCCGTCGAATTCTTCGCGGAGCCTGGCGATTTCCACGCGGGACTCCGGGTCGTCCAGGCCGGAGACGGACACGCACAACCCGAAGCGGTCCAGGAGCTGGGGCCGGATGTCGCCCTCTTCCGGGTTCATGGTGGCGATCAGGATGTATTTGCCGGGATGCACGAAGCTGATGCCCTCGCGCTCCACGATGTTGATGCCGGTGACCGCGGTATCGAGCAGAATGTCCACCAGGTGGTCTTCGAGGAGGTTGACCTCGTCGATGTAGATTATTCCTCGGTTGGCTTCGCCCAGGATTCCGGGCAGGAACTTTTTTTGGCCGGACTTGAGCGCGTGCTCGAAATCGATGGACCCGACCAGGCGGTCTTCGGTGGCGTTCAAAGGCAGGTCCACCACGCGCACGCGGCGCTTCTCGACCGGGAGTTTTTCCCCGGACTGCCGGCGCGACCGGCAGCTGCCGCACATCTTGGCGCGGTCATGGGGTTCGCAGTGGAAAGGGCAGTCCTTCACCTCTTCGATTTCGGGCAGGAGCGCGGCCAGGGCGCGCACCGCGGTGCTCTTGGCCGTGCCCTTGTCTCCCCGGATGAGCACTCCGTTAAGCCGGGGGTTAAGGGCGTTCAAGAGCAGCGCGGTCTTGAGCAGGTCTTGACCGACCAGGGCGCTGAAGGGGAACACCGGCGGCCGGTAGCACGGTTTCATTTTATGATCTTGACCCGGCCCGCTCGGCTGACTGGCGGCTGATCAGCTCTTCGATCTTCTTGGAGTCGATCACCAGGTCTTCAAACGGCCGCCGCCTCATCCGGTGCGCGAACACCAGCTCGATGCAGGAGTCAATGTCTTCTTCCCTTACTTCCTTCCGGCCGAAGAACGCGGCCCGGGTCTTGGCCGATTTCATCAGCACCAGGTCCGAGCGGTGCCCGTCCACGGCCAGGGCGATCGAGACGTTGGCGATGCGGTAAAGCATTTCCTTCTCGATCTCAACCTCCGGCAAAAGCCGCCGGGCCGACTGGATGCGCTCCCCCAGTTTGTCGTCCTCCGGCTTCCAGCGAGCCCGGAACCCTTCCGGGGCGTCCTCATACTCGCCCCAGCGCTTGACGATCTCCACCCGCTGGTCCGAGTCGCGGATGGTCTGGATGTTCACGCACAAGCCGAAGCGGTCGAGCAGCTGCGGCCGGAGTTCGCCTTCTTCCGGGTTCATGGTCCCGACCAGGATGAACTCCGCGGGGTGGCTGTAACTCACGCCCTCGCGCTCCACCGTGTTCACGCCCATGGCCGCGGAGTCCAGCAGCACGTCAACGATATGGTCGTCAAGCAGGTTGACCTCGTCCATGTAGAGTATTCCGCGGTTGGCCTCGGCCAGGATGCCCGCTTCAAACCTCTTCTCGCCTTCCTTCAAGGCGTGCTCGAGGTCGAGGGTGCCGACCACGCGGTCCTCGGTGGCGTTGATCGGGAGGTCGACCACGCGCATCTTCTTTTTTTCCGCGGGAAGCCCGCCCTCGGCCGAAAGCCTCTGCCGGCACTCCGGACAGAGTTTGGTCTTGACCGAGGGATCGCAGCCGAACCTGCAGCCCTCGACCACTTCGATCTCGGGCAGAAGCGCGGCCAGGCCGCGCACCGCGGTGCTCTTGGCCGTGCCCTTTTCCCCGCGGATCAACACCCCTCCCAGCTTGGGATTGACCGCGTTAAGGATCAACCCCATCTTCATTTTATCCTGTCCCACGACTGCGCTGAAGGGAAAAACTTTCCAGTTTCTCATGTTTAACTCCTGAAGCTATGGATGCCGGCCACTGCTTAAAGTTTTTACTTGAAGGGACCGGTCATGGCGAAGAAGCCTTTGATCTTCTCGTTGGTTTCCCTCAAGCGCGAAGAGAGGGTCCGGACCAGACTCCAGAGCAACTTGATCGCGAGTTCCTTGTCTTCGCTAAGCAGCTTCATAAAGTCGGTGCGGTCAATCACCATCAGGCCCGCGGTGGCGCTGTTGGAGATGGCGTGGGCGCTCCTGGGCTGATCGTCAATCAGGCTCATCTCTCCGAAGTATTCGCCCTTCTTCAGCACCTTGAGCGCCTCTTCGCCGACCCCCGCGATCATCTTGCTGATCCTCACTTCGCCGTTCAATATGAGATAGAACTTGTCGCCTTTATCGCCTTCCGCGAAGATCGTCTGGTTGACCGCATGCGTCTCTTTCGCGGAAATCCCCGTAATCTTGCCCAACTCTTCCTTGCTCAAGCCCTTGAACAAATCGGTATTCCGCAATAAATCCATATCTATGGACATCGCAATTTATTGTAACAGCTATTTTGTCTTTTACAATTATTTGCGCGCGGACCCGCGCCCGCCCGAGCGGCGAACACCGGCCGCGGCCGGCATTTGACAAAAGCGGTTTTAGAAAGTCTATTATTGGACATGGCGCAGGAGCAGTTGATCAAAATTTTCGCCGAGCCTTCAAGGGAATACGCGCCCACCCCGTTCTTCGCGCTCAATTCGGAACTCGCGCCCCAAGCCCTGGTCAGCGCCCTTTCCGAAATCGCCAAAGCCGGCATGGCCGGGGTTTTCCTCCACCCGCGGAGCGGGCTGGAGCTCGACTACTTGAGCGAGAAATTTTTTGAGCGGGTGGGCCTGGCCATAGAGACCTGTTCGCAACTGGGCCTGAAGGCGTGGCTCTACGACGAATACAACTGGCCGAGCGGGGTTGCGGGGGGCAAATTGCTCCTGGACCATCCGGAGTTCCGGCAGAGCTATCTGGACTATGTTTCGTTCAAGAACCCTTCCGCGGGCAAAGCCGTGAATCTGCCGGGCCCGGCGGTGGCGGCATTCGCGGTGGACGCCGGGGTTGAATTCTTGCGCGGGCTTTCCGGGCCGCGGATTTTTCTGCCCGGGGTCCGGGGGGAAGTGCTGGTGTTTTATGAGGCTCAATGCCGCGACCGCATGTTTGTCAATTCCTGCGCCGACTGGGTCAAGCCCTCGCCGGGATACCTTGAGCTCATGAACCCGGAGGCGACCGCGGAGTTCATCCGGCTCACCCACGAGCAGTATGCCCGTCGTTTTTCCGCCCACTTCGGCAAAACCATTCCCGGCGTTTTCACGGACGAGCCTCAGCAATATGACGGTTACCCCTGGTCAAAACTTTTCCGCGAGCGCTTCCATGCCGAGCACGGCTATGATCCCGGGGAGCGGCTTTACCTTTTGGCGCTTGACCTCGAGGGCTCCATCAAATTCCGGACTCAATACTACGGTCTGGCCGGGCGGATGATGGATGAGGGCTATTATGCCCGGCTCGGCCGCTGGTGCCGGGAGCATGGCTTGATCTTGACCGGCCATCTGGGCATGGAAGAGAGGATCACGCAGGTCGCGGTCAACCACGGAGGACTCTGCGGGCATCTCTCGGAAATGCAGATGCCGGGGATGGACGCGCTCAACGTGGGCGAGGGGATCAGCGGCGGCCTGGGCAACATGGAGGCGCCCAATTTCGCGGCCAAGATGGCGAGTTCGGTGGCGCTGGCGGCCGGGGCCCGGCGCGTGCTCAGCGAGACCGGGGGAGGGGCCGGCTGGCAGATGACGCTCTGGGAATACAAGCGGATGTGCGACTGGCTGTTCGCCGCGGGAGTGAATTTTATCAACCCCCACCACAGCCTGCTCTCAATCAAGGGCTTGCGCAAACGTGATTTTCCGCCCAGCCACTTTTTCCCGGAGCCCTGGTTTGAATACTATGGCGAGTTCTCAAGATACGTCAGCCGCGTCTGCCGCTGGCTTTCGGAGGGGGAGCGTTGGTCCGAGTTCGCGGTCCTGATCCCAAGCTCCTCCTTCCAGGCCCAGAGCCGCGGCCGGGGCCGCAAGACCGAGGAGCTGGAGCAGCTCTCCGCCCAGATCGAAGAGCTTTCCCGAATTTTTATGCAGAGCCAGCGCGAGTTTGACTATCTGTTTGAGGAATCCTTAAGCGCGGGCAAGGCCAAGGTTGAGCAGGGCCGGATAAATTTCGCGGGCCAGAGCTACGCCGCGCTGATCGTCCCCTGCGCCAAGGTCTTGCACCAGGACGCGCTGAGTCTGATCGAAGCACTCCTCGCTCAAGCCGGAAAGGTCTTCTTCCTCGGACCGCTGCCGCAATACGACCAGGACGGAAATGACCTTTCCGGGTGGCGGCAGCGGGTGGCCGGCCACAAGGACCGGGTGAGAGTCTATCCGGACCCGGGCACGGCGCCGGCGGACGTGGCCGAGTCTCTCGCCCGGACCGAGAGCGCCCGTCTCCGGCTGGCGCCGGGGCTTTCCGCGGGGATTGTCATGCAGTCGCGGAAAATCCGCGGGGATGAAATTTATTTTCTGGCCAACCTGTCTTCCTCGCACCTTCGCATCCCGTCTTTTTTGCGGACCGCCAAGGCCGGGGTTGACCTGTTTTTTCCCTGGACCGGCCGCGCTCGCAAGCTCCCCTTTGCGAGAAAAGGGAACGGCCTGTCCTTCTCGCTGGATTTTGCCCCGCTCGAATCCTTATTCCTGGCCGCCTCGGACCACTCGACCCCAAGCTGGATCGAAGAGACCGATCTGGCCATCATCGAGTACGACGACGAAAAGCTTTCCGGTTTTTATTCCCCGCAGGGCGCGAGCCTCAAGGTTGGTGGTGAGGAAAGGGATCTTCCGGTTGCGGCAAGCACTCCGGAGCCGATATCGATCAGCGGTCCTTTCGAGTTCGAGCCGCTCTCCCCGAACCTGCTGCGGCTCGGCCCCTGGCGGGTCAAAACCGACCGGCCGAAGCCGCTCCCGCGCGTTGGGTTGAAAGACGAATTTACTTTCTCCGGCCGGGCCCGCTTGCTGGTCCGGCTGCTCGGGCCCCTGGTCGCGGCCGCCAATTTTTTGCTTCGACCGGAGACAAAATATCGCGGTCTGGTTTACCAGGATTTCGGCGACATCGAAACCGAACTGGAGCGCGCTTCCGGCCTGCTGGGCATTGACTTCCAGCGCATGGGCCTATATCAGACCATCGACGCTCTTTTCCGCTTTGCCGACTACCTGCCGTTGCGGACCGATTTCCGGGTTTACCCTCCGCTGGGCGCGTTTTACCGGGCGGAAACAACTTTCAAGCTGGATTTCATCCCGCCTCAACTGGAGTTGGTTTATGAGGACTTGGGCCAGCCCGTGGATTTGGCGATCAACGGCCGGGAGCTCAAGGCTGCTCCCAGGCCTGAGCGGGTGTGGGACGACAGCAACCGTGTTTTGGAGATCAGCGGCCGGGTCAGGCGCGGGAAAAACCATTTGCGTTTTTCGAGCCGGCAGCTTGGCTTCCCGTGCCTTTTCCCGAGCTTTCACACCCTTGAGCCGGTGGTGTTGCGAGGTGCGTTTGAGGTTGACAAGAAAGGAAAGGTGACGGCCGCGTCTTTGCGAAAAAGTTTCGGGGACCTTTGCCGGCTCGGCTATCCCAACTACGCGGGCAAAGTCAAATATGGATTTGAATTTGAACTGGCCCCGGAACTGCTGGACCGGCATCTGCTTCTGGAATGCGGCGATTTGCGGGAGCAGGTGGAGGCGCTGGTCAACGGCCGGCCGGCCGGGGTCAGGATCGGGCTTCCCTACCAGTTCGTAATCACCGGTCTGGCGCAGGCCGGGAAAAACAAGGTGGAGCTGATTGTCTCGAATACCGCGGCCAACCTGCTCTCGGTCCCCGAGCCTTGGGGCCTGCTGGGCCGGGTGATGATCTGGCCGTTCTACAAGTTTGCGAAGACCAGGAGCGAACTCCTTTCCCCGGCGCCGCCAGACTCCTGATCCCGGACCAATTCAGGCCATTTTGATCTGGAAGTCTCCGGCCCTGATGGCGCGGAACAGGGAGTCGGGGTCTGCAAAGCGCTCGGTCTCGATCCAGCACCTGGCGATGTCATACAGTTCGTGGGAATCGTCGGTTGCGATCTTGGGACAGGATATTTCATCGAGGTCATATTCCGGGGTATAGAATCCGCGGTGTGACACTTCGATGCAATCGATCTTGAAGGGCGCGGCCTGGATTCTGCCGTTGACCTGTCCGGGGGTGAGGAAATATGCGCGGGGGTGGCATAATATTCTGAGCAGGTCGTTTTTGCCCGGGATTTCGATCAGGTGATGGCTGGACCAAGGCTCAAAGTCGATCTCGGCTCCGGCCAGCACCATTGCTTGTCCTTGGAGCTTTTGGCCCAGGCGCTCGAGGTAGTTGGAGTAGTTGGGCGGGACCATGAACTTGTGGTCGGTGATGGCAACGCAGTCGAATCCCTGGTCGCGGTATGCCTGGACCATTTCTTCGGGGGAAAGCTGTCCATCGGAAAAAGTGGTGTGGGTGTGCAGCGCGCATTTCATTCTGGCTTCCGGGTCCGGCGGGTGTATTTAGAACATGCTTTCCGGCACGGTAAGGCGGTCGCCGGGCTGAAGCGGCACGTCCGGGATTTTGCCCTTGCGGATGTTCTTGAGCTTGACCTTTATGGTCACGGTCTTGCCGTCGGGGTTTAGTCGGTGAATGGTGGCCCTGTTGGGAGAAGCGTAGTCCGAAAACCCTCCGGCCTGGATGGTGGCGGCGAAAGCCGTAAGCCCCTGTTGATAATTGATTTTCCCCGGCAATTTCACCGCGCCTTCGATCCAGACGAAATTCTTCTGAAGCGCCTCGGACTCCGTGCTCGCGATGAAGACGAAATCACCCCCATAAACCGGTTTGTCTTCCTCAACGTCCCCCTCGACCAGCAGCTTCTTGAGATCGACCACGAGCCGGTTGGACTGCTCCCGCACCTGGGCTTCATCCAGTTTGGGCTCCGCCCCGGGAGACAGGTAACTCCTTATAATATATGCCCTGGTGCCGATGTTGGGGCCTGCCCCGCCGGCTTCAGAGATCAATTTCAGGATCGTGGTCCAGTTGGTCTGCAGGTAATAGGTTCCGGGGCCGTTGACAGCTCCCTGGATCACAACTTCCTTGGAGTGGTAATCTCGGACCTCGACCTTTACCACCGGCTTCCGGAGGTATTTGTCCGCCAGCGCCTGGGTCAGCCCGTCCTTAAACGACCCCAGGGTTTTGCCCGCAACCTCGATGTCGCCCAACACCCAGAAAGTGACGGTCCCCCGCGCTGATATTTGAGCGTCGGTGGTCAACTCCCCTTCGCCGACCACTTCGATATGGATCTTGTCGCCGCTGCCGAGGACATAATCCTCCTGCGCCCATGCCCTGCCGGTGAGAATTGTCGAAAGGATCAGGCTTGAAACCGCCAGCCTGAGTGAACGCCTGCTCATTATCTGGGGCCGATCGCCACGGTCGGATTAAAGATCAAGCTTACGATTGCCATATTCACCGTTGTATCGTAAGAAGCCAGCAGCGGCGTGGAGCCCGGCAGGAAGTCGGAGATTTCGCCGTCAATATTCGAATCCCTCTGCATATACTGGTATTGCGCGCTCAAAGAGAGGTAGGGCGTTTCTGCTCTTCTCAATACTTCCCATGTCAGTCCCACCAACCCCAGGTATAGATTATCAACCCGGTCATTCTTCCATACGTCACCCACGTCAAGGTTCTCTTTATCATAAGCATCGTTTTTGTAGATAAGATTTGCGTTCAGGCACAGCGCCCGGCCCAAATAGTACTTTAATGATGCGCCTCCCTGAATGTAACTGAAGTAAGAATTGAGACCGTAGGTATTGGCGCCATATTCGCCCGAAAGGCCTAACTCGTACCGATATTTCACTCCTTGCCGATAGGCTATGTTTACGATCGGGAGGAGGTAGTCCTTGAGCTCCGGTCCGGCTTCCGGCTGCCCGAAAAACGTTCGGTATAACGCCCCGCCGCCTCCGCTCAGGGACGCGCTGGGGCTGATTTTGTAGTTGAAAACAATCATTGCCTGGTAATAATCATAATCAACGATATCCGCCACGCGCTCGAAGCCGCCGGCGGACCTGAAGACAGCGTCCCCGTAAACCCTCTCGCCTCCCTGCAGGTCCAGCCCTATTTCCGACTTGGGGCCGGCGCGGTAAGTGAATTTCGCGTAGCCTTTGTGTGCGTAGGAATCCGGCGGCTCGGACACCAGGTCTCCGGTGGGCTTGTCAAAAATAATGGTTTCATAGTCATACCTGAACAAGCCGTTGAAGGGAGACCTGGTCCGGAAACGCCACTGCGCGGAAGCGACGTTGTGGGTGTAGAGTTGGAAATCCGAAAAATCACTGTTCTGGATTCCGAAGATTTCGGAAAAATCCCTGCTCCTGGTCACCCGGTCATTGAGTTCAAAGGCCTGGGAGGAGGTGAGGTATTGGAGGCCGCCTTCAAGTGCCAGGTTGACGTAGTTGAGATTGTAAGAACGATAATCGGTCAGCTTTTCCAAATCGTCACTGCTGGTCACATACTGGCTATAGCCGGCCGAACCGTTAAGGGTCGCCGAAAAACTCCTGCTCTTTACGCTGGTGTCAAGACCAAGCAGGTAGTCCAGCCATTGCGCGGCGATGGGTTCGACCATCTCGGAATCCGTGGCCCGAATATTGTCATTGTAATGATAGCCGAGGTTCACCGTGGGCGTGAAGCGCGCGCTCGCGGCTTCAACTCTTGCCGCGCCCAAGCACAGCAGCGCGCCCAGCAGCAGCGAAGCACATTTTCTAACCCTCATATACGCCTCCCTTGCGCAATCATCGGGCAATCATGCTCAGAACGGGGTCGCAGGCGTTTCGATTATTCTTTCCGCTATTTCCGGCTCCAGGATTCCTTCCTTGAATTCCTGCGCATAGATCTCCGGGGGCTTGATCACCGGGGGCGGGAGAACCGCCGTTATTTCCTGCTTCTTTTCACACAAGACCGACAGGATTTCCTCGCGGTAAATCTTGCCCGCCTGCGAGTAGATCCAGTCATGCTTTTCCAGGCAATCCATTTGATCGGTTTCCGTGGTGGCGCCGGCACAGTCCTCTTTCATTTTCGGGTCCGACTGCATGGCGACCTGGAACATCACCTGGGAGAAGAATCTCCGGTTGACCAGCCGCTCAGGCTCGATCTCGGTGAAGATGGGCGGGAAACCGTTGTCCACCAGCATTTTCACTTCCATCTTGTAGTACTCTTCCGGGTTCATACTCTGGACTTCTTCAGGCGAGGGAAAACCGGGAAGGCTTTTGATCCCGGAAATGACCACCAGGAATTCGACCATTTCGTTCATCCTGACCTGTTCGAGGCTGAGCACGGGCTTCATGTCCACGCGGGTGCACAAGTCCTGGCCCACACCGGTCAGACTTAAGACTGCAAAAACTAAAACCCCAAGAAGACTAGTCCTCAGGAACCTAGCCATTTTTCCCTCCTTGTGCCCAGTGTCGCATTCTAGTCGAATGTAAAAATCTTGTCAAGTTCCCTTCCATCATAGCCGTAACCGTCCATTAATCCGGACCTCCGGTTCCAAATCCGCGCCCGGTCATCAGGTCATAAAAAAACATCCTTTTGCCCTCCGACCTTGTCTTTTTTTCTTTCCCAGTCAAGGTCGTCTGCAATATTTTTCAAAAACCGCGACCGACAGGGGCCTGTGTCACGCCCCTCAGTCCGGACAACTATCCCCGCCGCAGTTCCCGGCGCCATCCAGCAAGAGCACCCAGGCATCGGACCCGCCGAGCCCGTAGGACCCGGTTACTCCGGCCACCACGTAGCCCCCGCCGGCGAGCTCCTGGATGCCGTGGGCAACGTCGTCGTTGATCCCGCCGAAAATCCTTTGCCAAAGCAAATTGCCCGAGGCGTCAAGCTTGACCACGTAAAAATCCTTGTTCACCTGTTTTTGGTCGTGGCCATCGAACGTGACATCGATCAGTCCGCCGGTGTAGCCCGCGGCCACGTATCCTAAGTCCGCGCTCTGCACGATGGAATAGGCCCGCGCATAAGACTCCCCGGCAAAGGTGTTGCCGGGCCAGGCGGTAACCACGCCGCTGCCGTCGGTCTTGACGATCAGCGCGACCGACTGCTCAGAACAGGGAACCCCCGCATAGCTGCATGCCGCGGGATACTTTGCCCCGCCTATGATGTATCCGCCGTCCGCGCTCTGCGCGACGCTGTATCCTGTTTCGTTGCCCCCGAAGTCCAAATTCCGAGTCCAGCTGACGCCCCCGGCCCCGTCAAGCTTGACCAGCAGGACGTCATAGAAAGTCGCAACATTGCCGATAAACCCGGTGGCGATATATCCTCCATCCGAGGTCTGCACAACCGAATATGCGCCGCTGCCCGGAGAAGCATAGACCGGGCCGAAAGCCGTGCCCCCCGTGCTGTTCAGCTTCATCACCCAGGCCCGGGTAGCCGATGTCGAATTGACCGAGGTGAACCCCGCGACAATGTATCCACTTCCGTCCGAGGTCTCCCGCACGGAATTGGCCTGAGCCGTGCCATCGAACGAAAAGTTCGATTGCCAGGTCAACTCGCCCGCGAGGCCGATTTTGAGCACGCACGCTTCCAGCGCCAGGGTTGTCGCGTTCTGGCAGGCGCCCGCAACCACAATACCGCCATTGATGGTTGCTTCATCCACCGAGCGGCCCTCGGAATAAAGATTTACCGACCCGTAAACCATTTCCCCGCTCTGGTCCAAGTCCCCGGCCAGTCTGAGCAGCCAGACGTTTTTGCGGGTCTTGCTCGGGACATCCAGGTCACCTGCATCAGCGGCAACCGACTTGAAACCGGTAACGATAAAACCGCCGTCCGCGGTCTGCTGAATGGATAAGGCCCCGTCGTTTCCAGCCTTGCCGTAGGTTGCGATCAGGTCTTCGCCTTTGTCTTCCCTTATGCAAGTTATGAACAAAAAACCAAGCAGTAAAGCCAATGCCGCGGCCAAACCCATTTTCTTCATTTGCGGTTTTTCCCCTTTTACCTTTCTCGGGACAAAGAGCCCCTGCAGGCATGACTATAGAAAAAATAGAATCCCTTGTCAAGCGGAATCTGCAAAAAATTACCACCCGCGCCCTATTCCCCGGATTCCCTCGTAAACGCCTGAAAAACCAGGAGAAAAAACAAGAAACTCAAGCGCGTCAGCCAATATGCTTTCCGGCCTTTGGGATCACGGCGCGGAAAGACCGCCAATTTGCCGCTCAAACAGATTTTCCAGCAGCACCCGGTTTGACCCGAGCAGCGTCCCCAGCAGTTCCGCGAATTCGAGCTTCTGCTTCAACTGGTGCCCCGGGGACAGCGCAGGCGCCCCTTGGGACCGGCAGGCCCGGGAAAAAAAATTCAAGGCGAGTTCGGTGGAAAAAATCTTGCTGGCGATGGAAAGGGCTTCGGCTCCGGACAAATTCTTGTCCATCCCAAAGGCCGACTGATAACACAGCGCGCGGCCGGCCTCAAGTTCAACTTTTGCTTCCGCGGTTGCCCGCGGGAAACCCGCGTCCGAAAAAGGCTCGCCGCCTGGCGCCGCCAAGACCGACTCCACCAGTCCCAGGGCCATGGCGCTCACCAGCGCCCCAGCCCGGCGCAAGCCCGACTCGCAAATCCTCCGTCCGTCCCCCGGCTCGGCCACCAGTCCGCTTGCCTCCGCCAACGCGTCATTAATAATTATCTCCGACCAGCTCAGTCCCCGGGCGGATGCGCGCGGGAAATCTTTGCTCACCATGACCCCGGCGCCGCCCTTGGCAATCAGAAATATTGCCGGGCCCCGGTCGCTTTCGGCCATGACCAGGGTAAAATCGGCCTCGCGCCCCTGGTTCACGTAAACCTTCCGGCCCGAAAGCTTGTAGCCTCCGCCTGACTTCTCCGCCCGGGTCTCATGACCCGAACCCTGTCGGCCTCGACAGGGCTCGCTCAGGGCAAAGGCCAGCAGCTTCCGCTCGTTGATCACCCGTGAAAGTCGTCCGTCACGCCGCGCAAGGTCGCGGTCCTGGTTGAGCAGCATTATCCCCAGGCTCTGGACCAGGAGCGAAAGAGAAACCGAAGAGCTTGCAGGAGACAATTCCTCCAGCACCAGGCACAGATCAAAAAGCGACCCGCCCGTTCCGCCCCGGTCGGACGGAATCAAATATCCGTAATATCCTTTCTCCCACAACTGCCCCAGAACGTCCTCGGGAATTTCCCTCCGGTCATTGATCTCAGACTCCCGGGACTTGAGCCAGGACCCAAACTCCCGAGCCTTGACCCTCTCCCGCTCCGAGCGCTCGGTATAAAATGGAAACATCATGAACCGTTCCAGTTTAGCGGCATTTGCCCGGGAAAAGCAAAAGCCGCTCCCGGTTCGGAATGATTCATGGCCCTGTCTTGAACCTCAACCTTCAGCAATCACCTCGCGCTCTCCTGAAAAGCTGTGCACTTTAATTGACATTAACACCCAAATGGTGATACTTTAATAAATCGAGACAAATAGAATGCGCAAACCGGCAAAAACAGGGTCTCAACCGCTCCGGGTTGAGATAGGGGTGGAGCAGCTGTCTCAGCTGGAGCAGCTTCTAAGCCTGACCGGACACCTCCCGCTCAAGAGTTATCGCGCCGGCTGCATCAAGCGGCGTCTTGCCGGCCGGATCAAGAACCTGGGACTCGGTTCACTGGACCAGTATCTTGAACTGCTGGGCCGCGACCCGCTTGAGCAGAGAAAGCTGACCGATGCCTTGACCGTCTCGGTCACCAGCTTCTTCCGCGATCCGGAAACCTTTGAAATAGTCTCCGCCCGAATCGCGCCCGAACTCGCAGCCCACGCCCGGGACCTGAACTCCCGGGTCAAAGTCTGGAGCGCCGGCTGCTGCACCGGCGAGGAAGCTTACAGCCTGGCGATCACTTTCCTCGAAAACGGACCCGGGCTGGCCGCGGCCGACCGCCTTCGCATCTGGGCCACGGACATCGACCAGGAAGCCATTGACCATGCCCGCAAAGGCTTTTACCATAAGGACCGGCTCTCCGGGCTCGATGACCAAAAGATCGCAAAGTATTTCTTGCCCCTGGGCGAGGGGTACCAGGTCAGGCCCGAATTGAAAGCGCTGGCGGAATTCAGGCGGGAAAACCTGCTCGCTCCGGGATTCAGCGGCTTCGAAGGCATGGACTTGATCATGTGCCGGAACCTCCTGATCTACCTGGAGAGCGGAGAGCAGACCCGGTTGCTGGAAAAGTTCGAGCGCTCGCTCCGGGACAACGGGTTTCTGGTGCTGGGCAAGACCGAGTTCCTGCGCGGACCGATGAGAGACAGGTTTGAGCACGTTTCGCCCTCGGAGCGCATCTATAAAAAAGTTGGCCACGCCTTAAAGCGTGGCGCGGCTCAGCCCCGAAGGGTTCAGGAGGAATGACATGAAACACAGGCTGGCCCAAAAGATTCTCCTCGGCTACCTGATCGTGGCATTATACACCATCGTGGTCTACTACCTCTTTGAGTATTTCCGCAGAACCGACCTGCTTGGCTTCGGGTTGTCCTTTGTGATCACGGTGTGCCTGATCATGCTGGGCACCGCGGTGCTCGGCATCTTCTATACCTCGAGCATCTCCCGCGACCTGAGGCGCGTGATCGAGTCTGCGCGCAGGATCGGCGCCGGAGACCTCACCGAACAGGTCAAGCTCCGCCGGCAGACGAAATACCCGGATGAAATCGACGAACTGATCGATTCCATCAACATGGTGCTCGAGAACCTGCGCGACCTCTCCGCCCAGACCCAGTCCACCGCCATCCAGATGAGCCAGAACGCGCAGAACCTCTCCGCCACCGCCCAGGAGATCAACGCCAGCTCCGAAGAAGTCGCCACCACCATCGAAGAGATCAGCAAGGGCGTGGAGCTGCAGGCCTCCCTGGTCGAGAACACCTCCAAGACCGTGCGCGAGATGGCCGGGAGCATCGAACTGACCAGCTCCAACGCCATGGTCACCGCCAGCTCGGTGAGCGAGGCCTCGGGCAAGGCCCAGCAGTCGGGAGAACTCGCCAACCTGGCCATGGAAAAAATGCGGCAGGTGTTTGAGAAAATGGCCAACTCCCAGGAGATGGTCTTCAAGTTCGGCGAAAAACTCAAGCAGATCGGAAAAATCGTGGAGATGATCACCAACATCGCCCGCCAGACCAACCTCCTGGCCTTGAACGCCACCATCGAAGCCGCGCGCGCGGGAGACTACGGCAAAGGCTTCGCCGTGGTCGCCGACGAGGTGCGAAAACTGGCCGAGGGCACCTCCACCGCGGCCGAGCAGATCACCGACCTGGTCGCCGAAATCGAGCACGAGAGCGAGCGGGTGGTGAGCTCGATGAAGGAGACCGCGCAGAACATCGCCGAGGGCCGGGAGGACCTGGGAACCATCAGCCTCTCGCTGGAGGAGATCGTGCAGATGGTGACCACCGCCGCGGACAAGGTCAGAAACATTTCCGACCTGGCCCAGGTCCAGGCCGAGGGCGCCAAGGAACTGGTCCGGAGCATTGACGAGATCGCCAAGGTCGCGCACGACAACGCGACCTCCATCGAGCAGGTCACCACGGTCACCCAGGAGCAGACCGCGGCCATGGAAGATATGAGCCGCGCCACCCAGGAACTCTCCGGCACCGCGGACCGGCTCAAGCAGCAGGTCAGCAAGTTCCGGCTCGACACCGAAAGGGTTGGGCAGCCCGCGGCGGTCCCGGAGCTGGTCAAGGACGGGCCGCAGAAAAAGGAAGAGAAGAAGCGAGTGCGTCCCAAAATCGCCAAAGATGACATCGATTATACTTTTGAATAAGAAATAAAATGGCGGAAGCGGGGAAATCAGTCCAGGAATCGCCCGAAAAACACCGGCGAATGATTTCCTTTTTCCTGGACAAAGAGCTCTTTGGGTTTGAGATCAAATACATCAGCAGGGTGATCGACGCGGAAAAAATGGGCTTTGTTCCCCGGGCGCCCTTTTTCGTGAGGGGCGTCATCAGCCACCGGGGCAAGGTGATTGCGGTGATTGACCTGGCCCAGTTTTTGGGGATGCCGGCCAGGGAGCTCGGCGGGGACGCCAGGATCATCATCCTGGACAGCCAGGAATTCCACCTCGGGTTTCTGGTCGAGCGGGTCGAGCGGATTGAGACCGTGCCGCTTTCCGGCGGCACCGTGCGCGACCCGGGGGCGGACAACCCTTACCTGAGCAGGGTGGTGAACCTGGGGGGAAGAATTTTTAACGTGGTTAATCTTGAAAAATTGCTCGGCGAGGTCGAGAGTTTTTTTGGCTAAGGAGGATAGTCAATGTCGATCAGGGTGTTGATCGCGGACGACGCGATGTTCATGAGGAACATGATCAAGGACGTTTTTTCGGGCGCGGAGTTTCAGGTGGTTGGCGAGGCCGCGAACGGGGTGGAGGCGGTGGAGAAATACCGCCAGCTCAAGCCGGACGTGACCACCATGGACATCGTCATGCCTCTCAAGAGCGGGATCGAGGCGGTGCGCGAGATCGTCAAGCTGGACAAGGACGCCCGGATCATCATGTGCTCGGCGCTCGGCCAGGAGTCTTTGGTGATGGAGGCCATTGAGGCCGGGGCCCGGGACTATATTGTCAAGCCCTTCAAGCCCGAAAAAGTCCTGGAAGTGGTCAAAAAACTGATCGCGGGACCGAATGGTTGACCTTTCCAAATACAAGTCCCTGTTCCTGAGCGAAAGCGGCGAGCACCTGCAGTCCATGAACGACTGCCTGCTCAAGCTGGAGCAGGGAAGTTTTGACGACGACACCATCGCCCAGGCTTTCCGCAACGCCCATTCCATCAAGGGCATGGCCGCCTCCATGGGCTACGTGGAAATCCGCGACCTGGCGCACTCGATGGAAGACCTGCTCGACCAGGTGCGCCTGAAGCAGCGGGTCGTGGAAAAGGAAATGGTGGAGGTCCTGTTCAAGGCCGTTGACCGGATCGAGTCCATGCTCAAGGAGATCGAGCAGGACAAGGCCCTGGCCCCGGGCTGGCAGGAAACGCAAAACACCATCCGCGAGCTCCTAAAAAAAAAGCCTGATCCCGCCCCCGCCAAAGCCCCGGCCCCGGCCGGGGAAGTCAGGCCCCAAAAAGAAAAAGAACAGACCCCCGGACAAGGGGTCGAAATCAAAGTGCTCATCTCCCCCGAAGCCGACGCGCCAAGCGTCCGCGGACTCATCCTCTACAAACGGCTCGAAGAAATCGGAAAGATGATCCGCGCGGTCCCGGACAAGGACAGCATCAAACAGGGCAAGATCGAAAAAACCCCCGAGGGCTATCCCATCTGTTTCCTGCTCGAGCCCTCCGCGGACCAGGCCGCAATCAAGAGCGCCCTGGAAAAAGTGAGCGAACTCAAAAAATTCGAGGTCCAACTGGTCCAGGCCGTCGAGCCGGCCCCGGCCGCCAAGCCGGCCGAGCTCAAGGCCCGGCCCGAGGCCGCGGCCGCGCCCCTGCCCCAGACCGTGCGGGTCAAAACCGAGCTGCTCGATGATTTCATAAACATCCTCGGAGAAATGATTTTGATCAAAGGCGAGCTCGAAGACACCTGGCGAAAAGCCCCTCAGCCCGCGCTGCGCCAGCGGCTCGACCGCCTGGACCGCCTGACCAGGGAATTCCACGACCAGGTCATGGCCGCCCGGCTTATGCCGGTGGAGACCGTGCTCCAGCGGTTCCCCCGACTGGTCCGAGACCTCGCCCGCGAGCAGGGCAAAGAGGTCGAACTGGAAATCATCGGCAAGGAAATCGAACTGGACCGCGCCCTGATCGAAAAACTCCCCGACCCCCTGGTGCACATCATCCGCAACGCCATCGACCACGGCATTGAGCCGCCGGCCGAGCGCAGGAAAGCGGGCAAGAAGCCGGCCGGCCAGGTGGTCATCGAGGCCAGCCGCGAGCGCGACATGATCCTGCTTTCAATCCGGGACGACGGCCGGGGCATTGACCCGGAAGTGGTCAGGAAAAAGGCGGTCGAGAAGGGACTGCTCGACCCGGCCAAGGCCGCGGAGCAGACCTGCGAACAGATCATGAACCTGGTCTTCGTGCCCGGGTTCTCAACCGCAGCCAGGGTCGGAATGACCTCGGGCAGGGGAGTGGGAATGGACGTGGTCAAAACCGTGATCGAAGGCATGAGCGGAATGGTCTCGCTCGCCTCCGAACCGGGAAAAGGAACCACCATAACCCTTCACCTGCCCCAGACCGTGGCCATCGTCAAAGTGCTGCTCATACGACTGCTCCAGGAAATTTTCGCCATCCCGGTCAACCGCATCCTGCGCTCGGTGGAAATCCTTCCCTACCAGTTGCGCAAAAGCCAGAGCCAGGAGTACTACGTGGAGCGGCAGGAACTGATCCCGCTCTCCTACCTCCACAAGTTGCTGGACCTCAAAACCCCGGAGCAGCACGCGTTCCCGCTCAACGCCCTGATCCTGGAGGTGAAGCGGAAAAAGATGGCGCTGGCGGTGGACGATCTGGTCGGCCAGGAAGACGCTTTCATCCGCCCGCTGGGCAGGCCGCTGGAAAGAATACCCGGACTCTCGGGCGTGACCATGCTCGGAGACGGAAAGATCGTTTTTGTGCTGGATTTGATCGGGTTGTTTTAAGGGAGGTGCTTATGCCGGTTACCGCGGAAAAACTGAGTCACGCCCAGGAAGACGCGCTCCAGGAGTTGTGCAATATCGGGATGGGACACGCCACCACCGCGCTGGCGCAGTTGATGGCAAAGACCATTTATTTCGACATCCCCCGGGTCAGCCAGGTCCGGATCAGCCGGGTGCCCGAAATCATCGGCGGCGCCAGACAGGTCGTGGTCGGAGTCTATTTGCGCTTTTCCGGGCCGATCAACGGCAATATCCTGCTGGTCTTCCCCAAAAAGTCCGCGCTCATGCTCCGCCAGATCATGACCGGGGACAATTCCAAAAAGCTCGCTTTTGACGAATACAACACCTCCATGCTCAAGGAGTTCGGCAATATCCTGGCCGGAAGCTATTTGAGCGTGATGGAAGGGCTGTTGAAAATGAGGCTGGTCCATTCCGTGCCCTGGTTCGCATTCGACCTCGCCAGCGCCATCGTCGATCCCATCCTGGTCGAACTGGGCAAGGACGCCGACGAAAGCGTGGTGATCGAGGCCGAATTTTTCGTCCGCGAGACCCCGGAGCTCAAAGGCAAGTTCTATCTGCTCCCGGACAACCGCTCGGTGAAGATGATGCTCGAGGCGGTGGGGATGGGAGGAGCGGGGTGAAGAAGGTTCTCCGGGTCAGGATCAGCGAGCACGTGGTGGCCAAAGACCACGAGCGGCTCAAGTCCTACGGGCTGGGAAGCTGCATCGGGCTCGTGATCTACGACCCGCAAAAAAAAATCGGGGCCATGGCCCACGTCCTGCTCCCCAATGCCGCGGGCGCGAGAGCACGACCGAAGTCCGCCAAATATGCGTCCTCCGCGGTCAACCTCCTGGTGGAGGAACTGGCCCGCGCCGGCTGCGGCGGAAAAACCTTGCTCGCCAAAATCGCGGGAGGGGCCAACATGTTCCCGGAAAAATTCAACCTGAGCTGCGGAGGGCCGGGCCGGAGCATCGGGGAGCGCAACGTGCGCGCGGTCAAGGCCGCGCTCGCGCGCAGGAAGGTCCGGCTGGTTTCGGAAGAGGTCGGCGGCGAATGCGGCCGGACCGTGGAGTTCAATCCGCGCACCGGGGAAATGATTGTTTACAAGTCCTCGGGCGAAGTCAAGGTGATCTGAAATGGAACTCGATCAATTGCGAAAATTGCTGGCCGGACTCAAGAGCGGCCGGCTGGAGGTGGAGGATGCGCTTCAGCGCCTGGCGCACATGCCCTTTGAAGACCTGGAGATCGCCAAGCTCGACTTCCACCGCGCTCTCCGGCACGGCATCCCCGAGGTGGTGTTGGGCATGGGCAAGAGCCCGCGGGAGCTGGAACTGATCATCGCCGGCCTGCGCCGGCGGAAGGTGAACGCGCTGGTCACCCGGCTCGAGCCGGAAAAAGCCCGGCCGCTGCTCAAGAAGTTCCGGGCCGCCAGATACAACGAGCGCGCCCGGGTGCTGAAGATCGTGGAGCGCAAAATTCCGCTGCGGGGCAAAGGGACCATCCTGGTGATGTCCGCGGGCACCAGCGACCTGGGCGTGGCCGAAGAGGCGGTCGAGACCGCGGAGTTTCTGGGCAACCGGGTGGAAAAAATTTATGACGTGGGCGTGGCCGGGCTGCACCGACTCATGGCTTACCGCGAGCAGGTCCGGAAGGCGCGCGTGCTGATCGTGGTCGCGGGCATGGAAGGGGCGCTGCCCAGCGTGGTCGCGGGCCTGGTGGACAAGCCGGTGATCGGGGTGCCCACCAGCATCGGCTACGGCGTGAGCTTTGCGGGCGTGACCGCGCTCTTCGGCATGCTCAACACCTGCGCCAACGCCCTGGCCGTGGTCAACATCGACAACGGATACGGCGCGGCGTGCATCGCCAGCCAGATCAACCGGTTATAGCCATGCGGGAAAAGAAAATCGCCTGGATCGATTGCTCAAGCGGCGCCGCGGGAAACATGCTGCTCGGAGCGCTTATCGACCTCGGCTTCCCGCAAAAAAGGCTCCGGCAAATGGCCCGCGCTTTCAAGCTCGGCAACATCGGCTTTGAAGTCAGCCGCAAAACCCGGGCCGGAATCGCGGGAGTGCTCGTAAAAATAACCCCCCGCGACCGCCAGCGCGAGCGGAATTTCTCCCAGATCAAAAAGATCATCTCCGCCGGAGCAATCCCGTCGCCGGTCAGGGAAAAGGCCATCGAGACTTTTTTGGCGCTGGCCAAGGCCGAGGCCAAGGTCCACGGCGCCAGCGTTGAGCGCGTGCATTTTCACGAACTCGGGGCCGTGGACACCATCATTGACATCGTGGGCGTGACCTGGGGTTTTCACGAACTCGGGGTTGAAAGCATTTTTGCCGGCCCGCTTCGGCTGGGCGCGGGCGAGGTCAGATGCAGCCACGGCATCCTGCCGGTGCCGGCCCCGGCCACGCTGGAGCTGGTCCGGGGCCTGCCGGTTTTCGGCGGCGACCAGGCCGACGGCGAATTGACCACCCCCACCGGGGCCGTGCTCGTGCGCTCGCTGGCGAGCTCCTTCGGACCGGTCCCGGAGATGGTGCCGGAAAAAACCGGCTGCGGCCTGGGCGAGCGCGACCTGGGGAATCGGCCCAACCTGCTGCGCATCGTCCTGGGAAAAAGCCGCGGCCAACCGGAGCAGGCAATCCAGATTGAAACCACCATTGACGACATGAACCCCGAATTCTTCTCCCCGCTGCTCCAGGCACTGACCCGGGCCGGCGCCCTGGAGACCGCCCTGGTCCCGGCGCAGCTTAAAAAGGACCGCCCCGGCGCCATCGTGCGCGTGCTCTGCAAAAGGCCCGACCTGGAAAAAATCATCCGGCAAATGTTCCTCCATTCCACCACCACCGGCCTGAGATACTACCCGGTGGACAGGGTTTGCCTGCCAAGAAAAATAATCAAGTTGAAGACCCGCTTCGGCGAACTGCCGGCAAAAATCATAGCGCTCCCCGACCGCGGAGTCAGGGTCCACCCCGAGTATGAGAGCATGGCCAGGCTCTCCCGAAAATGGAAAATCCCCCTGATCGAACTCGAGCAGGAGGTCAAGCTGGAATGGCTGAAAAAACCAGCCCGAAAAAAAAGCTGACCCGCCGGCCGGTCCTGATCGTGGACGCCTCCGGCCAGGCCCAGGCCCTGCTCGCGCCCGCGCTGAAAAAAGCCGGGGTTGAGTTCGAATTCGCCCGCCCCGGGCAAAAAAATTTCCAAGAGCTCCTGGCCGGCAACTGGGACATGGTCCTGCTCAACGCCTCCCTGAGCAGGATGATCAACCGCATCCGCGAGCAAAGAGGACTGCGCCAGCTGCCCATCGTGCTCTTTTACCGCCGGAGCAAAGCGCCGCTCGTTTCCGCGCTGGCCGGGGCCGATGACTACCTGGAACTCCCGGCCCCCGGCCGGGAACTGGCGCGCAGGATCGGGGCCATACTCGAACGCGGCACCCGCCAGATTGACGCCCACACTTTGAAGGAAGGCTCCCGGGCCCTGGAGCAAATCCTGGCCACGGTCCGGAGCGAGCGGAACGACTTTGAAATCCTCCAGTTCGCGGCCTCGGAGTTGTCCCGGATGTATCCCGGGTCGCGCTGCTCGATCATGACCATTGACCCGCCCCGCAACCGGGCCGTGGTCGTGGCCGAGACCAAGAGCACCGAGGAATTGAACATCTCTTTGAACCTCAAAAGCTATCCCGAAATCCTGAAAGTGATCGAGACCAAGAAGCCGCTGGCCATCGCCGACGTCCAGCGCCATCCGCTGATGCGCGAGGTGCGGAAAATCCTGGCCACCAAATCCATCCATTCGCTGCTCCTGGTCCCGGTGATTTACCAGGACGAACTGATCGGAATCATTTTCCTCAAATCGGTCGAGGCCAAGTACCTCTACCACCCGGTGGACATCTACTTCGCCAGGCTGATCTCGGACTCGCTCGCGCTCGCGCTCAAGAACCTGCGACTCTCGCGCGAGGCTTTCGCCCAGGCCCGCGAAAAAGAGCAGGCGGTCAGCCGCGCCCGGTACAGCGGGCAGGTCTCGCGCCGGCTGGAAAAACTTTTTGAATACGCCTCCGACGGGCTGATTATCGTGAGCGAGAAGGGCGAAACCACGGGGGTGAACCTGAATTTTCTCCGGCTCAGCGGTTTTGCGCGGAATGAACTGGTGGGCGGACCGGTCGAAGATTTTCTCGCGTTTGAGCACCCGCGCGAGCAGTCGCTGGCAAAATGGCTGCTCCAAAGGCGGCGCAGCGGCTCGTCCAATTTGCTGCTCAAATTGAAAGGCGGCGCGAAGAAATTCGTGGCCGCGCACATCGAGCTTCTGCCCGGCAGCCGCAAGGAGTTCCTGATCTCGGTCCACGACGTCACCGAGGAGCGGCAACTGGCTTTTGAGTTGAAACAGACCAAGGAGTTTCTGGAAAGCCTGATCGCCAACTCCATGGAGGCGATCATTGCCGCGGACTGGAACGGCAACATCATCCTCTTCAACAAGGCCGCGGAAGAACTCACCGGCTACAAGGCGGAGGAGGTGCTGCACAAGAGGAACATCGTTGACCTCTATGTTTCCGGGGGGGCGCGCGACGTCATGAAGAAGCTGCGCAGCCCGTTCTACGGGGGTCCGGGCCGGCTGGAGACCACGCACAACGTGCTGGTGGGCAAGAGCGGGGAGGAGATTCCCATCAACATGAGCGCGTCCATGGTCTACGACCACGCGGGCAAGCCGGTGGCCACCATGGGCCTTTACCAGGACATCCGGGAGCGGATCGAGATCGAGAAACGTCTGCGCCAGGCCCAGGAGCGGCTCCTGGACAGCAAGCGCAAGGAGGCGGTGATGGCCCTGGCCGGGGCCGCGGCCCACGAACTCAACCAGCCGCTCACCTCCATCCTGGGCTACGCCGAAATCCTGAAGCGGGCCGAGGGCCAGTTGCAGAAAAAGCTCCAGCTCGGCGAGCGCGTGTTCGCCCCGGTCAGGAACGCGGCGAAAGTGATCGCGGACCAGGCCGAGCGCATGGCCGAGGTGATCAAGAAGCTGGGAGACCTCACCGAGTTTGAAACCCGGGAATACGCGGGCAAGCAGAAAATCCTGGACCTGGACCGGAGCAAGCGGCCGGAGAAGAACCTGGAGCAGGCGCTCTCCATGGTTGACGAGGCCGTGGTGCTGATGGACCCGGAATTGGTGATCCGGGAGTGCTTCGGCCGGGCCGCGGAGATTTTCGGCGAAAACCCCGGGGGCAAGAGCCTGAGCAGGTACCTCGAAGGAGTGAACTACGCCGCGGGGGTGAAGCTTATCGAACAAGCCGGCCGGCAGGACTCCGCCCAGGCCGAACTTGAACTCAAGTCCAGCCAAGGCCGGCTCAAGCGCGTGCTGATCCGCGCGGAAAAGGCCCAGGGAAAAAACCTGATCCTCGCCTTCTATAACGTGGAAATGCTCAGGCAGATGCAGAGCCAGTTGAAGGAACTGACGGCCTTCCGCGGGCAGCTGTTCCAGACCATGCCCGTGCCCCTGGTCGTGATGGACGTTGACGGAAGGGTCACGCACATCAGCCGCGAGGCCGAAAAACTCTTCGGATTCAGCCTCGATGAAATCAAGGGCAAGCCCCCGGCCATGCTCATTGCCAATTTCGACCAGGGCCAATTTGTGGCCTACCTCCGCAAACTCCGGCAGCAGGGCATCCTGGAAGGAACCATGACCGCCAGGGACAAAACGGAAAGAACTTTCGAAATCTACCACTTCTTCGGCGCCATGCGCGACCCCGCCGGGGAAATCGTCGGATACCTCGCCTTCATGGTCGACCTCTCGGAAAAGCGGCTGCTCGAAAAATCGCTCCGGGAAAAAACCACCTACCTGGAAGCCATCCAGAAGAACACCGCGATCCTGGTCCAGTCCTCGGACTGGCAGCAAGCCCTGGCCGCAATGCTGGACCAGCTGCGCAAACTCCTGGAATTCGACGTCGCCGTGGTGGTCCCGAGCGAACGAACCGAGCGGGGATTCTATTTCCTGAACTATTACCCGGCAAGCAAGGAGAAGCGGTTCCAGGAGCAGAGGGCCTTTGAGCAGAGCGACCGCATCCTCGCATGGCTGACCGAACTCAAGACCATCTGCTACGAAGACATCTCCAGGCTGGAGCTCGCCGGACTCCCCGGAGACATGCGAGACACCATCAGGCTGATCCAGGACCGCGGCATCAAAAGCGTCATCTCCGCGCCCCTCAAGTTCCAGGAGGAGGTGATCGGAAGGATTTTCTTCGGCCACCATGAGCCGGGACATTTCACTCCCGAAAAGCTCGGGTCCGTGCAAGAGCTCATCGAGCAGATCACCATCGCCGTCTCCAATTTCAGGCTCTATCTCCGGATGGAAAAGCAGAGAGAAAAACTCGTGCAGAGAAACCTGTTCCTCCAACAAGTCCTCGAACAGAGCCAGAAAATAGACCTCCGACAGGACGAATCCCAGATCTTCCTCGAATTCCTGAACCTCTGCCAGAATATTTTCCCCCGAGCCCACCTCTGGCTGGCTTGGAAGGACGAAGCAGATGAATACCTGGTCCGGAGCGTGAGCAACCTGGACATGGCCATACTCGGGAAAAAAGTCCAACTCACCCCGGCCCTGAAGGAAAAAATTTCCTCGGCAAGCGCTCCCCTGGTCCTGGAGCCGGGGCCGGAAATCCCCTCTTTCCTGCCCGACTCCAAAAACCTGACCTTGGTGCCGGTGCTGGCGGAATCGAGCCTGCTGGGAATGCTGGGGATTGAATCCCATCACGTCGAGCCGTTCGTTCAGGAGGAGCAGTTTTTATTCCAGTTGTTTGCGCGCTACATGGCTTTGCTGGTCCCGAACCTTTTGAGGATCCGGCAATCGGTTCTGCTCAAGAGCTTCCAGGAAAGCCTGATCGAAAGCACCAACGCCTTCATTCTGATGATCAGCCGCGACAATGAACTGGTCCTGTTCAACCGGGCCTTCGAGGAAAAACTGGGGGTCCAGCCCTCTGCTCTCAAAAACATGAGGCCCGATGATTTCGCGAACAAGTACGTCTTGATGATCCAGGAGGAGCGGGGCAAGGTCCTCAGCCCGGCTGCGCTGCTGCAAAAGGTGCTCAAGGGCCAGAAATATTCCAACCTGCGGGCGCGCTTCCGGTCCGAGCAGGGGGAAACCTTTGAGGCGATTTTCAATGTTGCGGGCCTGAAGGACGCTTCCGGCCGGCTCCCGGGTGTCATCTGCGTGGGGCAGGACCTGTCCCCGATCCGTGAACTGGAAGCCAAGCTCCTCCACTTCGAGCGCCTGGCCGGGCTCGGACAGATGGCCGCGGGCGTGGTCCACGAGCTGAACAACCCGCTCCAGGCCATCATCACCTATTCCGAACTGGTCAAGCGCCGTCTGGATGAAATCGGCGAGACCGACATGGCCCGCAAGGTCGCCAACGTCATCGACGCGGGCGAGCGCGTGCGCCGGCTTGCCCGCAACCTGATCAGCTACGCCCGGCCCGGCGCCGAGAAGCAGGAAAAGGTTGACATCAAGGACCTGGTCGATGAAATCCTGTCCTTCTCAGGATACGAACTCAGCCGGGGGGGAGTGGAGATCCGAAACCTGGCGCCGGAGAATCTGCCCCGGTTTAGCGCGGTCAAGGACCAGATCGAGCAGGTGCTGATCAACCTGCTCACCAACGCCTCTCATGCCTGCGAGGCCAAGGCCGGAGGCAAGGTTGAGGTGAGCGCCAATGCTTCGGGCAAGTGGCTTGAGTTCACGGTCAAGGACAACGGAACCGGCATCAGCCCGGAAAACCTTCCCCGGATCTTCGAGCCGTTCTTCACCACCAAGAAACCGGTAAAGGGCACCGGACTGGGCCTGAACATAGTCCAGTCAATCGTGGAAAGGCACGGCGGAAAGGTCCATGTTCAAAGTCAGCCCGGCCAGGGAACGGCCTTTACCATCCGCTTGCCCCTGGAGCCGTAACCGAGCGAGGGCGCTGGAAGCGAGAAACGAGAAATGAGAAACGAGAAACGGAAGACGGAATCAGTCCCGCCTCGGCGGGATTGGTTCCTCCACGTTTCTCTTGGCTCGTGCTTCGTAGCGAACTTCGCAGAGTAGCAAACTTTTCTCTTTTCTCGCGGACCACAGGTCCGCTACGTCCCGCTTTAACCCCGCCTTGAAGCGGGGGGGGAAAAATTATGATGAAGCCAAGAACCCCGACATTCTGGCTGATTATATTCCTGGCAATGGTCAGTCTTTTGCGGCTGGCTTTCATCGGCAAGATACCGGTCACCCCCGACGAGACTTATTACTGGAGCTGGTCCACCCGGCCGGACCTGGCCTATTTTGACCAGCCCGGAATGGTCGCCTGGATCGGATGGCTGGCAAACCATCTGCCCCACGCCCCGACCGTATTCACCATCCGGCTACCCGCGGTCATAATCATGGCCCTGGCAACCCTCTTCGCCTACGCCTGCTACCAAAAGCTCTTTGACGACCAGACCGAGGCAATCCTTCTCGCAATCGCCTTCAACTGCACACCCATCTTCTTCTCCCTCGGCATCGCCACCATCCATGACACCGCGCTCATATTGTTCCTGACCGGGTTCTACTGGGCCGCGGCAAGGCTGATCAAGACGCCCTCGCCTGCTACTCTGCGTAGTCCCGCCTTAAGCGGGACGCTACGTAGCACGAGCGCTAACTGGACCATCCTCAGCCTGTTCCTCCTCGGCGCACTCTACTCCAAGCTCAATGCCGCCATCATCGCCCTGAGCTTCACCCTCTACATCTTCATCTCCCCTTTCGGGCGAAGCCAGCTCCGCAAGCCCTGGGTCTGGATTTCCGGATTGGTCTGCGCCCTCGGGTTCCTGCCGGTTATTGCCTGGAACCAGCAAAGGGCCTGGCCGCAACTCCTGGCAACCAGTCAATTGGTCAAGAAGAACGGCCTTGACCCCGGAAAAATTATCGAGACTTGCGCGGAATATGTGGTCTCGCAGTTCGGGGTGTATTCACCCCTGATCATGCTCGGCATGATCGCCGCAATCTTCGCCGCGGTCAAACATTACCGCAAAACCCGAGACCAGCGAATGCTCCTGCTCCTGACCCTCTCCCTGCCCGCGCTCTTCTATTTCCCGCTCCAGTCCCTGCGCTCGCCCGTGTTCGCAAACTGGTCACTCATCGCCTATTTCCCGCTCCTGGTTCTATTTACCCGCTTCAGTTTCGACGGCTTCGGCAAAGGAAAAATCCTCAACAATTCTTTCTGGAAAGCCGCGGTGGCGCTGGCAATAATAATCTCCGTGGCGACTCTGGTCGAAACCAGGTTCAGGCTCACGCGCCCGCTGGCATGGATGGTCAAAGACAAGCTTAAACTCGAGCGGCCTCTCGACTGGAGACTCGACCAGGAATTCGAAGCCTGGGATCAACTCAAAAACTTCCTCGATAATAACCGAATGCCCGAGGAAAAACTGTCCTCACGAAGATACCAAATCGCATCCCTGATGCAGTTCCTGCTCAGTGACCATCCAACCCCCGTGGTGGTCCCCGGAGGATTCAAGCTCAGCCAGTACAGCCTCTGGACCAGCCCCGAAGAACTCCGCCAAAAGTCCGCAATCTACGTGGACACCAGCCCCATGCCCGAAAGGATCAGAAAATGCTTCGCCCAGGTGCAGGACTTGCAAGCGCCCCTGAATGTCCATCGCCGCGGCCGCCTGGTCAAAAAATTCTATATCTACCGGGTGTATGACTACCTATCCTGCCCGTAAATTTGGGGTCAGACCCGAATGGCGCCAAGTTAAGCGCAATAATAGTTTTGGCCCAGCGGTTTGATAATGGCCCCGCGCTTATGGTCATCAACTGATTAAATGGACAATCACGGTTTTGCGTTTCCTTAGCCCGGCCATTATGGGCATCAACTAATTGGATGGACAAGGCCGTTTCCGAATTCGATTGGCCCGGCCATTCATGCTTGGACTGCGATTGAAATTGCTTTTCGATAGCCCGGCCATTCATGCTTGGACTGCGATTGAAATTGCTTTTCGATAGCCCGGCCATTCATGCTTGGACTGTGATTGAAATTGCTTTTCGATAGCCCGGCCATTCATGGTTTGGACTGCGATTGAAAT
>Ga0315274_10001746_pt1 | contig 33312 bp, 36 predicted proteins | sample YL17G02_20_MG_FD_203700 | JGI IMG/M metagenome (GOLD analysis project Ga0315274, IMG submission 203700) | Sediment microbial communities from Yellowstone Lake, YNP, Wyoming, USA - YL17G02_20 | ecosystem: Environmental > Aquatic > Freshwater > Lake > Sediment | place: USA: Wyoming | collected...
GGGACCGATGGATCATTGAAACCTGCATGCAGACGAAACAGCGTATTGGCGCGATCATTGAAGCAATGAAGATGACGCAGCCGAACGTGTACGACCTTAAAAAACTTGGATACAATCGTGAATTATCGGAAGGGATTGTCGCTGCATTGAAGAAATATGGCACTGTCGATGTGAATAAGTATGCGGCGCTTATCCGCGAGTCATTGCAGTACATTGTCCCTGCCGCAGCAGAGAAATTCGAAGAGGTTCGAAAAGAAGAGAAACTGGAGATTAAAGAACGGAAAAAAGAATCAAAAAAAGAGCAAAAGAAACCGAAAAAACAAGAGGGAGAGCAACCTGTACCTGCGTCTGAAGCAGCAGGAGATCCCGAGACGGTTGTGTTAGATACCATCAAGGAAATTGAGGGTGAAGAGGGTGCTCCGTGGGATAGTATCGTAGAAAAATGTAAGAAACAAGGCTTGGATGAGAATTCTATCGAGGAAGCGTTAACGTCATTGATGGATAAAGGGTTTATTTTTGAGCCGGTGCTGGGGACGCTTAAATCAACGTAAAGAAACATACACCAACAACTTTATTAACAAATGACGCATTCTTACTATTGATGATAAGCCATGAGCGAGATTGAAGAGTATATTAAAACCAACTGTAAGGCCAAAGGAACAAAAGAACACTATAAGAGCATATTAAAACTTTATTTTGAGATAATCAACAAAAAACCAGACGATTATTTCAAAGGCAAGAAGAACATAAAACAATACCAAGAGGATGTAAAAAGATATTTTAATTCATTCGACCAGAAAAAAACATCTCCTCTTACCATCAGAACAAAAATGTCTGCCATAAAAACATACCTTGCGATGCATGATATCGAGTTTAAGACATCCTGGTGGAAACTAAACATAAAAAACCAATTGACCGGGAAGGGGGCAAGAGGCAGGGATACCGTCCCTGAGTTTCATGAGTTGAAACAAATACTTAGCCATGCGGATTGTAGGGGACGCGCTTTTTTTACTGTATTATGTACAAGTGGAATGAGAATCGGTGAACTTTGTCAAATAAAATTAAATGATGTGAATTTTGATAAAGACCCAGTAGAAATTGATATTCTCGCGGAATATACTAAGGGTGGTTATCGAAGATTAAGTTTTATGACCGATGAATCAGCAGCGGCGTTAAAGGAATGGCTGAAGGTTCGCCAGAAATACCTAGATGATTTGTTTACATCTACTGAGCCCCGATTTACGAGTTACAAGACCAAAGAAGGTAAAACACAGGGATATACGATAAATAAGAATGATAAAAGGATATTCCCATTTAATCCAGCGGCGGCTCGGTGGATGTGGGAGAAGCTTGTTACAAACGCAGGATTCAATAAAAAAGATGAAAGCACACAGCGATTAAAAATGCATCCACATACCTTGAGAAAGGCTTATATCACGACCATGAAACAACACATGCCTGAGCCAGTTGTCGATAAAATAGTTGGACATGTCGGATATCTTTCTCAATCTTATGACCGATTCACCGATAAGGACATGGCAAGGATGTATAAAGAGAACTGTGGACACCTGGCAATATTTGAAACAGTGAAAGAACAAAACCTTGGCGAAATACACGAAAATTTGAAAGCGAAAGACGATGAAATCGCAAACATGAAGGCGGAAATACTACAGCTAAAAATGCAGATGCTCGAGCTGACCGTGGCTAAACATGACGCGCTGATTAATGGCAAGACAAAGTAAGAACACGCATTTTTATCCACCTTTTTTTTATTTTATTTTTTATCAATCGTCCTCTCTTATGGTTTTCATCTAGTATATACACCATGACGCTTATATATATTACGATGTTGTGTATATACCATACGTATTCAAAACGTATTCAAAAATTAAAGTGTGTCAAAGTGTCAATTTCGATACATTTATAACGGTTACATTCAATACACTCATCGATGCATAGACTAATGATAACACTGGATGATTGGTCGGTAGAAAAACTGAGTGAATTTTCGAAAGCTCACAGCCTAACACGTAGTGCTGCAATACGGCTTCTTTTGCATGAACACCACAAAGAACACGCTAAGGATTGGGGGCGACCTTGACGCTTGACCTGATAGGCTTCTCGAATGCGAAACGATTCCTCAAAGAAACCGGATTATCAATCGATGAAGCGCTCACTAAAAACCTCAAAGAAATACAGGAAAACGAATCCAAGAAAAAAAGATAGGAGAACACCCGCGATGTGTCATAAAATTCAAGTTGACGTAAAAAGAGGAGAGGCCCAAGAATCTGGGAAATCTGAGGAGAAAACAGAGAGGAAAAATAGTTTAAAAAAAAGGTGAAAGCGCATGGTCTCACGGGATGGGATAAGACTTGAACAGAGAATTATTATTGCCTTTTAAAGACAAACACACGAAGATTACTTTTCGCAATAATTTTGTTTTGTTTGGTTACGTTGACGAGGTTTATGATGATTGCATTAAATTCAGAACAAAACAAAAGACATCGTTGATTCGGTTCGAACTTATTTTTGGGATATCAGAAGACGAGGACGTACGATGACCAATGAAAACGGGGGGGACAAAGACTGTGATGAAATCGAATCCATCGAACGAGAAAACCAACTTTTTTGTTCCCGCTGTGGAAAACCGATTCCACCTAATCATAAGATGGTAAAAAACGCCGATGGTTTTTTTGTTGGCAGATGTCCGACACTAAAAAGGGGGGGATGCCAACGAAAAACCCTTTTCAAGACAAAACAACAAATTAAAGAGGCAGATAAGAAAGATGTCAATATGGGGGTAACCTACCCTAACACCCCTAACACTACTAACACCCCTAACACCCCTAACCTAACAGATAAGAATTATTTAATAATACATTATCTTTCAAAAGAAAAAAGGCCTTTTCAGAACATTGGTCGTGGTCTCAATAATGGTGTCTGTTATATCGCGACCTACATTGAAGAGGATACAGGAAACGCTCGTACCGCTGTCGTGACAAGTGATAGAAAAATCTATATTGCTTTTGACAAAATCAACAATCAAATAAAAAATGATTTTAACTTACATTATAGGGAAGAATTTTACTTCGACGTCCTTGATTCAACCTGGTCGAACTCAATCATAAAAAAATGGTTGTATGAAAATTATTCTGTTGTTTTGAGACCGGTCTTTAACAGAATCGTTGACATTAATAAATTATTTATGGTCTACGAAGACCCAAGGATTCATATCTGTATCGCTGTCGATATTTTACGCAGCTATTTTTTCTTTTTGTTTAATGCGAATAGCAGGACCCATATTTTTGCGGAACCTGGTAGCGGAAAAACCAACCAATGCAACATCTTTCGAGCATTGATGTTTAACCCAATTGCATCCCCCGATTTCAGTAGCGCGAGCATTTATCGGATAATCGAAGGAACTGGAGGTACAATCATCATAGATGATTATGACGACGTCCCGGAGGATGAAAAACAGAAAATAAATCGTCACATTAAAACCAATTACAAGGCTTTCAAAACACAGAGAAGTGACGGAGGTAGAAAATTCAGGCCACAAGGATATGACGCTTACTCACATTTTGTTTTTAATAACACAATTGGAATTTCTGATGCAATAACAAAGGAACGGGTTGTGACATATAAATTACTGAAACACAAAGATGCACCAACAACAGAACTGAATTATAAGGACCAAAAGTTTGCGCCAATACGGGATGATTTGTACATTTGTCTGTTGCAGTATTGGAAGGAAATCAAAGATACATATGATAATTTAAAGGTCCCAGAGCTGAAAGTGAGAGACCTTGAGATATTCAAACCGCAATTAGCGATTGCGAAGGTTCTCGGGGATGATATTTATCAATCCGTTTTGTCTTTCGCAAAGGAATATGTTGAAACTGAAAGGCTAAAAGATTTATCTGATGACTGGGAGTATCTTCTCTTTGAGGAAATAACCGATAAAATACATTCAGAAAAGGTAATAGAGCCGGATAAAGAGATTCCAATTTCCCCAAATGATATCGCTGACTTGATTGCACAAAAACTTTATTCTGAATTAAATCAAAAGGACCGAGACGTTAAAATTCATCAGTTAAGAACGTTCATTGGTGGGAAACTATCAGGTTATACCATTTTCAAGAAGACTAGGCCCCATAACAAATCGTATTATCACGTCTCAATTAACGGATTTATAAAAATCTTAGATGTCAAATATATGTTACCCCTATTTAAGGACAGGTTAGGGGTGTTAGGTCGGTTACCCCCAAACGGACAAAACGAAGACGCGATAGAAACCCCCGACCAACACACTGAATTATTACGATTACAGGATTTCATGAATGAGGCTAAAGATAAAAACGGTTTTGTTTCAAAAAAAGGTATCATCGCGACCATCAAAAATGTTTTATGTAAAAAAAACCCAGAGAAATATTTCGACCGTCTTGTACAAAATGGTATCCTCACCGTTTATCATGAAGGCATTCAATGGACCGGGAGCTGATTGAATGACATCTGATGAATTTCGAACTGGACTAGAACTTCGGTGTCAAGAATTGGAATCCCGGTTGTTAATAGAGATGAAAAAGAACGAGTTGCTTACGTCAAAATTGGCTCGGATTGAAAAAAAAATCATTGAAATCCAAAGAGAGTTGAAAAAATGATTTGTCCAAAATGTGCGGCAAAAGGTAAACGAGTCCACGTGAAACATAATCTGAGGTACACAAGTCTTTGGTGTCCCTCCTGTGGATTTCGCCCCACGATGCACGATTTCAGTTTGGCGCACCATCTCGTACAGGACGAACAGGAGGAAAAATCTTGAGCGTAAAATCTGATTTGGAAGCATTTTTACTTAAACATAAATTCGTAACAGATTCGTTATCATCGTCCCGAACAAAAGCATATCATTATCGCGACCAGAACGAGACACTCAGGGTTTCAGTTTTTTGCAGTACTTTCGAACGAGTCATACCCTTGCTGTATGAATGTCCGGCGTGTGGATACAAATTTCAGGATAAACAGTATCGGCGGTACGAGCTTCGGCTAAAATGCTCAAAGTGCGGAACACAATGTAAGCCAAAAAAAGCTTCTGTCCCAGAACGAGAAAAAATTCTACGACAACTACAAGCTATTGAAAAAAACACTGAGCACGAGAAGATTTAAGCTTGACCGTCTGGTATATAGCGTAGTAGAAAATAGTGGTATCGGCTGCGGTATCGAGGCTGTAGACGGCTCGTTTACCACCCGTATACCATCCGTCTACGGAATTCGTATACGGCAGGGAAAGCTCATGAAAAAACAACACGTAGAATCATCACAAAGATATACTGACTACAACAGGAAAAATCCAGTTTTTTCATTACGATTGTCCTCACAGTTAAAAGACATAGTGGAAAACCTGGAACGAGAATCAGAATTAAACAGACGCGACCTATTTCAACGTCTTTATACTGAACAAAAAGCTGATTTCGACGCTGCTATCGAGAAAAAAGTTAATCAGCGATTAGAAAAGGCTTGCCAGGATGCGTTTGAACAAGGCCGTACAGCGGGATTGAAGCAAGGAGCTGCCAAGGATGCTGAAAATATTTATAATAACGCGGTCGAACAGACAAAAAAGAAATTCGCGATTCCAATCCACTGTTCGATTTGTGGAATGCCACTGTACATACCGGCCAGGTCAGAAATGCATGGTCACATACTAGAATTGTTAGAAAGAGAAGGATGGTGTCATGGGCATTGTATATCGCTCAAAAAATTGTATGAGCGGCGGCCGCAGGAGGAAAAAACAAGTAACCCCTTTCCTTCCCTATAGAATTGACAAAATGCCAATGTGTCACACGGGAAGATTTATCAATCGAAATCATGATTAACATTCATAGGTGACGTGTTTTGTCGAAAGAAAAAAAATTTAGTTTTCCAGACATTAATACACTACCCGTGGTAGTCGGAGCGTCAATGGGAACAGTTATAGGCCCAGTCATCCAAATAGTTTTTCCGGGTGAACAAACCTGGGTTCCAGTACCGCCCGCATGGCGACAGAACTCTGTGATACTCCCCATAATATTGGCATCAGGAAGCATCGTAGCATCACTGGGAACCGAATCAAAAAAACTAAAGGGAGCATTAATTGGTTTTGGCATCGTTGGATTGCTTGCGGCAGCGACCAAGGCGCTATCGCCAACAGCGGCCGGTATAGCAACCGCTCGAGCATTACAACAGCAACAGTGGCAACGTCGGGCGATGCAAGTGCGACCGGGCCCGGTCATACGACCAGCTTCAAAATTCCCCAATGGGGCACTCACGCCGACCTTTCAAAGTTCGCGTATCATAAGAGCTTGAGATTGATTTTTTTCCGGCGTCCCCCGTATTGACATCACTCACCTTTATGGGCGACGCCTTTATCTTATTTTGTTACATTCTGGTTCGTATACCGCATTGTCTTTATGTCAATGTGTCAATAAACTGGTTTTAGCGAAACATTTAAAAAGGGGTTTGCTGATTAAAACGCGGTGAAGTTGTCCCATGCCAAAGAAAGAATTTAAGTCTAAAGATTTTGAAATTGATTTTCTACCATGTGCGCTATCCGCTGGAATTGGCGTTCTCGGACCGTATGCATTAAAGCGGTTTGAGCCCATGCTTCCCGCTAGTCCCCTAATACCTATCATTGGACCGTGGGGTCGTTGGTCCAGCATTATACCCATTGGAGTTTCTATTCCATGTTTGGCCTTTGGAGCTTTAAAAAAATCGCCCATCAGTTTTATCCTTGGAATCACTCTCTTACTCAGTGGACTTTTGAACGGTGTTTCCGGTGATATTGTAAACGTGAAAAGACAAACTCAAAATCGACCAGTCATTGTACCACCACAGCAAACCCAGATATCAAAAATCGATGCATTGACTTCGAAAGTCCATCATGACAGACTCACACACGGCAGGAGTGAGCTGAGAGTAATAAAGCCAATTTCCAATAGAGTAATTCGTGCTTAATTAAAATAATTCCCTGTTACGCCACGAGGCATCGAGACCCCGTGGCTTAACCTTCCGAAAACGGTAGAAACCCCCTGGAACTCAATTTAGGTTCCATTGCTTCGGGACTAGCATGCGAAAAAAACTTCACCGTTTTTTTCAGTTCCGGGGGGACGCAACTGCCGTGCCGGCCATGTTCATTTCCCTCAAAAAGCACAGAAGGGGAGCAAACTTGAGTTTGCTTCAGGGTATCGCTCCCCTTCATTATTTTTTAATAAAATTCTCATGGAAAAATAAAAACAGTTTTTTTAGTTCCTTTTTTTCTCTCCTGGGAAAACAGGAGAGATAATGCCTCGGAAGGGCCTGAGTGAGACGAAAACCCAAGGCTTAACATCGATTTACAGGAGAAAACAGGTTTTTGAGGGTAATTCATCCGCGAGAACAGCCTACGACGTGTCGTTCATATAATTTATTGCTTTTAATAATTTTTATATCGCACGTTAGGTTTTTTTTCACCGCGACCTCTCTAACGAGGTCGTACAGAATTTTTGTTTTTTTAAAATCAGACGGCACGAGTAGAATTATTTCTAATGTTTTCAAGTGTCCTATCACTCCCCATCATTTTACCCGTGTCTCGATTTTCACGATGGTTAGTTCCTCCGGCTCTGTGAAAATTTGTATTCTCGATGTGACATGGCTGACAGGTTCAAAGCCTAAAGTCTTGAGAAACTTGATGATTTTATTTCGTTTTGACTCAATCATAAGTCGTACTTCCAAGGAAAAATCTCCTTAGGGGGATGCCGACCTTCCCGGAAATTTTTACGCATTTTTTTTATAAAAATCCAATACTGTTTCAGTTCCCTTTTCTCCCGTGCCTTATCTGATTTTGATATTGGACTATCGCCCGTCAAATCGATTAAAAAAAGCATCATTTCACCTTTTTCTGTCTTTCATGCTCCTGAATAATTAATCTCTTCAGGATGTTAGATTGCGTCCGGTCTTCTTTCTTGCAAATATCCAACAGCATTTTGAAAACATCCGGAGGTATCGTGCAATTCAATCTTCTCGTAGGCATCGTTGGGTCATTCATGGTTACAGTTATATGTTTAACGTGTATAAAGACGTATCTACGAACATTATTAAACATCTACGTGTTTCTTTTTGAGTATGAAAATTAGAAAGATTATGAGAGTTGATGCGAAGGATTTAATAAAACAGATAAAAATGCCGAAATCAAAACGGAAAAAAAACTAATCTGGGTCGTACATGGGAATTAAGGTAGGGTGTCAGTGGACTTATAAAAATGGCGATAAATGCAAGAAAAGGACACGAGCAGAGAACCCGTTTTTGTGCGAATTTCACAAAAAACTTATCGAAAATTCTTTGGAAAATCAACACCATGTTTGCACTTAGGAACTTTCTAATCAAGAATTATAGTAGAAAATATTATATAGAAAGATAGCCATAATAATATTTCATAGTTGATAAATATGAAAACCTTTGGTTCAAACACCGGTACACTTTTTTATTCATCTGCGAACATTCGACCAAAGGGAACAACAATAAGGAAGGGAGATTTCAACGAAAACAACGGAGGAAAATGGTGTATGACCAAAAGTACAGCAGCGTTTGTAACTTCAATGGTTATTCTCCTTATTGGTTGGATAATCATAAAAAAATTATTGATTGGAGCATAATACTCCAATTGATTAGATAATTTTTTAGGAAGCCCAATCATATGTTGGGCTTCAATTTTTTAATAAAAAAATGAGAGGATGCTCTTACTTTAACAAATTCTCCAACCCATATTTTTCAAGTATCAAGATAAAATCAGATTCATACATATCTCGGCGATTTCTCAGAAAAAAATCTACGCAATCCTCCAGGATTTTATCTTTAAGTTCTTTCGTTAATTTTTTAGGCACTATACTGAATTACAACCTGGCTAATTAATCCTTATGCTCGGAAGAAATGACATTAAAATATTCCCCTTGGAAAAAGATTACATGCGAACATGGTGTAAATCTTATTTTTATTGACATTGATTTCTAGGCACGTAGGCGCGTTTGAGCCTTTAGACGATGATTATCATTATCCAAACCACGTTTTAAAGCATGGTTGTTAAGCAAGAGCATTTACTATGTAAAATCGCGTTTTGAGTAGGAATTTCTTTAAAACAAATCGCTATCAACGATTAGCACAAAATATAAGTGCCCTTAGAAGGGTGTTTGTGGCCCATAAATCTTGGCTTTACATCGTTTGGTTTTTTTCAGTGTGATTTTTATCATTTTGGTGGTAATCCTAAGAATTTGTATATCTCTTTTCTCTTCTGAGGATTTAAAGAAACATGCCATTCGCCAGTTTTTTTTGATTTTCGGAGAAATTCTTTTTGATATAATTCATCAATAGCATCTTCAACAATTTTTTGTCCTCTTAAATCTGATGGTAATCCCTTTGTTAAGTTTGTTTCTTCAGTATGAGAACCTCCCCATTTACGTATTGCCATTAATTTTCTTAAAATTTTTTCTTGAATAGCTCTTTTTTCCATTTTCTTTTAAAGTTAAATCATAAAAACATATAAAGTTTACCTAATTTTATGGTATATTAATATACCAAAATAGAAAGTTTTATATAGGGCGATAGATTATAGTATTATATGATGAAAGAAACAGCTATATTTAGAGAGACATTGGGAGATTCTCCCATGATTAGAGTTCTTGACTTTTTAATTGAGGGGCGAGGATTGGATTATTCGTTAACCGATATAGCTGAAAATGCAAACATTGGATGGACGACCTTACATAGAATGTGGGATACTCTATTGCGATTGAACATGGTTGTGCCAACGAGAGAAATTGGACGGGCTAAGTTGTTTAAGTTAAATCAAGAAAATCCTGCAGTAGAAAGGTTAATTAAATATTATGATACATTACTCTATCTTGAAACTGAAAAATACTTTACTAAGGGCGTAGAAGTTATTATCCCAAAGTTAGCAACAAAAATAAACGGAAAAACCGTGTCAATCGTTGCCCGCTGATAGTATATAAAGATATCATTTTAGAGAAAAACCATAGGAAACCATTATCAATAAAGTTGTTCACAAATCAGTAATTCAACGTAATCAATCTTTTAACAGGTCTTCTCCGCCTTCAAATTGCTGTTGGAGGTTGGTATAGATGTCTTCGATACCGAAATAATTCTTTTTTGAGGTCGGGATAAGTCGTGTGTACCCACCAATCTGTTTGATAAGATGAAGTATCTGCTCGCTTAGTTCTCGATGTACGGATGCTTCTTCGCTACAAAGCGCCTCGTAGATTTCATCAGGGTCACTTGACCATCTTTGAATAAGCTCTAATTCTTTTTTTGAGAGTAAATCTGCTTTGCTGAGAATATTTATTTGTGGTTGACTTAAGCGGAAGTTCGTGGTAATCGCAAGCAGTAGCTGTGAGACAAACCCTGATGCTGTTTTTGCTAGCATTGGGTCAAGGAGGTAGCAAATCACTGATTTTTCTGGGCTGAGGAACTTCACGGTATATTTCCCTGCTTCTCGGAACACGAATAGTTCCAGTTGCCCAGGGGTATCTAGGAGGATGTAGTCGGCTTTGAATGAGTTGATGCTTTCCTTGACATCACCGGTGTTGAGGGCGATCATGTCAGCGCAGGCGATCTGTGCGCCATTTGGTCCGAGTTTGTTTGTATCCATTACCTCTCGCAGAGAGATCCAGTCCCTGATGTCGACATCAGGTTGATACGGGAGGTTTTCTGCGCCAGGATCAAGATTGACTATGATTGCATCTAACCCGCGTTCTTTACACCATTGTTGCATTGATGCGGTCAACGTGGATTTTCCTGATCCCGCGGTTCCAATAAAATACACGAAGATGTCTTGTTTCATTTCTTTCCCCGTATCTCCTTCATATGACGAACGCGTTTTTCAAGAAGTTTTTTCGTTCCAATATCATGGCGGATGAAGAGATGATCACCCCGAACGTGGGTTAATGCCTGCTCACAGATCTTTTCTGCTTCTGCGAGTTCATCGGTGATGCCGACGACCGCGAGAGATCGTGATGAACCGGTCATGATGTGATTATTTTTCTTGGTGACGGATGCGTAGAAAAGCATCGCACCTTCTTGTCGTATAGCGTCCTCGTTGACGTCTATTTTTTCTCCAATCATGCTTTTTATGCCGTACCCCTCAGGGACAACGTATTTGCAGACCGTTGATTTCTTCTCCATCTGGATATCTTTTTTAGAAAGTGTTCCATCGAGCATCGCGGTGCAGACTTCCATGAAATCGGCTTGTAGTAAAGGGAGGACGTTCATGGCCTCAGGGTCGCCAAACCGTGCGTTTACCTCAATGATTTTCACTCCGTTTGCGGTGAGGATGAACTGTCCGTAGATGGGGCCAATGTACGTGCATCTTTCTTTCGCGAGGGCGCTGATGATTTTCTGTAGAATGGAGACGCCTTCATCGTATTCGTGTTGGGTTAGAAATGGTAACAGTCCATTGGCACAGGAGTACGACCCCATGCCGCCGGTGTTTGGGCCTTTATCGTCAGGTAATAACCGTTTATGGTCCTGCACCGCAGGCAGTGGACCAAGATGCAATCCATCAGTGAATGCTTGCAGGGTAAATTCTTCGCCAACCGCTTTTTCTTCGATGAGGACTTTAGCGGCTCCACCGATTTTATTCTGGATGACTTCTGTTACATAGGCCATGGCTTCATCGGTGCCGTTGAAGTGATCGCCTGCGACATGGACGCCTTTTCCGCCGGTAAGACCAATAGGTTTGATTGCGACCTGGGCGTTGAGCTCTTCAATGAACTCTTTTGCTTCCTTGGGGTCGGTAAAGCTTTTATGGTGAAGTTGCCCAGGAATCTTGTATTTCGTGAGGAGATTGCGCATCCATTCCTTGTCGGTTTCAATCCGTGCCGCGTTTTTTAGGGGAGCACACACATTGATGCCGTTCTTGGTCAGTTCATCAGCGAGCCCCGCCTCCAGAGGTGCTTCAGGTCCGATTAACGCGATATCAATATTTTTCTTCTTCGCATAGGAGACAACATCATCTACTAGTGTTTCTTTTTTCAGGAGGTACTCAACAGCTAGCTTCTCAATACCAGGGTTAAGGTTATTCATCACGGAATACAGTGTCGCCTGTTCTGATCGAGCTATAGCATCGCAGATTGCATGCTCTCTCGCGCCACCACCAACGACTAATACATTCATAGGATTCCCCTCTCTATTATTACATCCGAATATGGTTTTTTAGTGTTCCTTGTTTTTGAGGATTTCACTGACTGAGACCAAGGGTATGAACTCGACTTCTAATTTCTGGAGCTGCTCTCGTGCGCCGTTCTCCCGGTCCACGACGACGATGACTTTTTCTACTTCTGCGTTGTTCTCTCGGAGAATCTGAATGGTTTTTACCACAGATCCGCCACTGGTTGTGACATCTTCGACGATGAGCACGCTTTTTCCTTTGACATCGCCACCCTCGATCTGTTTTCCGGTGCCGTGCTCTCGTTTTTCTTTCCTGATGATCACATACGGAATCCCGGTTTCGAGGGCAAGTGCAACAACGAGAGGTACTGCTCCGAGTTCCATGCCTGCGAGCATATCATAGCCTTTCGTGTAATCGCTCATCTGTTGTGCGATGATTTTGAGGATTTTTGGTTCTGTGCTTGCTTTCTTGATGTCGATATAGTAGTCGCTGATTGCTCCTGAGGTGAGTACGAATCGTCCGAACTTGATTGCTCCGCATTCTTTGAGGTGTTGGATAAGTTTGTCCTTCTTCATACAAGAGGGGGGTAATGGTTCTGTGTGATTTATAATTTTACATTTTGTTCATAAGGGGAGAATCGTTGCTACGGGAGATGTATCGTTTGGGAAAAACCAAACGTAAACATACAGTATTTAAAGGTTGTAAGAGATAATTGGTTATAGGAAATATGACAAAGATCACGTTGGACCGAGAGACATTCAAGGCACTTGCGTCTGATACGAGACTCGATATTCTTAAGACCCTTGATGGGAAGAATATGGGGCTGAATGAGATTGCGAAAGTCTCGAATCTGAATAAAGCAACGTTGCATGAGCATCTTGCGAAACTGCATGAGGTAGGGTTGATTAAGAGAAGTGAGCGTGATGGTCATAAGTGGGTGTACTATAAACTGACGTGGAAGGGAGAGAGTCTGTTGCATCCGGAGAATACGAAGATTGTGATACTGTTTACGACGACGTTTGTTGCTTTGTGGGTCGGTATTATTCAGTTGATTTGGTACATCAAAGGCACGGTCACTAATCTGTATACGATCGGCGATCAGGCGGTGTTGTCGAGTAAAGGCTTGGTTGATAATGGCAATTTCCTTCAGGCTGGAAATGGTTGGACCGAAGGTTTATCCGTACCACCGGGGCTCCCTGATTTCTTTCAGACTTTTTTAATGAGGGCGAAAATTGCGAATGCCCAAGGGATTCCTCTAGGCAAAGAGCTTAATGTCGTGGAGAACGCCTCTGATTCTGGGTCGCTTACAGCTGGTGAGGGTGGTCGTTTCGTCGTTGATCAATCACAAGGAGTTATACAGGCTGTGTATCAAAATCCGATGTACCTTTACATCGCTCTTGGGTGTTTTGTTCTCTTTGCCGTTGTTTTGTGTGTTGCGTTGTGGCGGCTCTGGGAGAATCGTACCCTTAAGATTTAACAAGGGAACAACTCTTGTTTTTATTTTGCTGCGGTTGTTGTCCGCTTATTTTTTTCACCATCAGGTTCAAAGAAATCGAATAGTGTTTTTTGCATCCACATTCACCCCTTTGTGATGATATGTGATGGTGTGTTATATTATTTGCGATGGTGTGAGAGTTTTTGTTGTTTTTTCAGGAAAATTATAAATACAAGAAATGACAAATAATATCATGATATAATATATCATTATTTGTTTGAAGAGGCGAAAAATGACAATGAACACGGAAAAACACACACACGAACTTCTTTTTTCTTCTAAGGTGGAAAGGCGATAAAGATGACTTCCATTACCTTTGCATTGGTAGGGTTTGTGGCAGGATTGTTCACCATGGTGATGATCAGTTTATACAAATACGTAATCAAAATAATGAGCCGTTAAAGAAAAAAAAAATTTTGAGGCAGCCTTAACATCGCCCCAGCGGACAGTTGTTTTTTGATCGTTGAGATTTATTCGTACGGCGCTGCTTCTTTGAGGAGGTCAACCTGAGAAATAATCATCCGTCGGCAACAGTACCGCTCTGCACCAAGGTCATCGAGAATCTTCTGCGGGGTTTCTTTTGGTTTTTCACCAGCAGCAATCGCCTTCTGATACACCTCACACCGTTTCTTATATTCATCGTAGAGGGCGGAAATTACTTTTCCGCAGGTAAAACATCGAACAGGGATAATCACATGATCACCTGTATGATTTCTGCCTCTTCTTTCGAGCACCACGCCCGAGAGGCTTTTTACTTTCTTTAATCCGTGAGTCACTCACGAGTAAATCTCTATCATACCCAAGGAATGAGAGGCGTAGCGCAGGGTCCCCGGTGTATTCCACAAGGCCTTTTGCAATCGCTGTTCGTACCGCATTTGCCTGGCTCATGAACCCTCCGCCACTGACGTTGACATCAATATCTACCGTGCTGACATGGTGTTCTGCGATTTTCAGTGGCTCCATGATCTTCCATCGAGCGATTTCTGGCTCATAAAACTCAACTGGTTTCTTGTTAATGCGGACGCAACCAACTCCTTTTGCCACGGTTGCTTTTGCTATCGAAGTTTTTCGCTTCCCCGTGGTATTGACAACTTTCTTAGCCATAGTACACCTTCGCTCCTAAAAATTGTGCTACTTCTTGCAACGTCATATAATCAGCAGGGTGCTTTTCAGCAGCGGTGATCTTCTCAAAGGATTTTCCTTGAAACTCCTTTGGTACTCCGATATAGCATTTCAGTCTTTTAAATGCTGTTCTCCCATGAGGCTCCTGATAGGGGATCATCCCGCGGATCGTTCGTTTCAATATCCGATCAGGCATCCGTGGGTAGAACGGACCTTTCCGGTAGGTACCAACCTCTCGTTCATGTTTATAATGTGCTTTAATCATATCTTTCTTACCGGTTACGATCGCTTTCTCACTCTGTACGACGGCTATCTCTTCGCCGTTCAGGAGACGTTTCGCTACTGCAGTACAAAGTCGTCCGAGTACTGCACCTTCTGCGTCAATGATTGCTACCATAGTTATCCCAATATCCTCACATCTTTTCCTTTCGGATTGTGTTTCACAAGCTCTTCAATGGAAAGTGTCTTGCCACCTGCTTTCTTGATTTTCTCATGAGCTTTCTCTGAGAATGACCAGGCGGCAATTGAAACCTTCTTCGTTAACTTCCCTGTTGATAGTACTTTTCCAGGGATTAGTGCGGTTTCTTTCTCATGAACATACATGCTAATACGATTTAAATTAACCTCAGGCCAATTCCGCAATGGTTTTTCTAATCGCTCTGCGATATCTTTCCAGATCGGCGCATCGTTCTCATACGCGGTCTTTTTTAACCCCACAATAAGGGTGATAAGCGCTGGATTTGTTTTTTCTACATGTCGTGCCATAGGCTGATTCCCCAGTGTTGATGGATGGTAGGAAAACAAAGTGGTATTTATAAGATTTATGGGTAGGTTAGATGTCTTTTCGTTGGAACCTCCAAACCGCGAGGGCGAAAAAGACAATGATCCAGGCAAGGAGGACGCCAATGAGAAGTCCGCTGGAGTACCAGGACGGTGCAGGAATCATCGAGGAGGCGCTCATCGAAGAGACTGGGCCAATCGCGGTCGTGAGGAGGGACGAGTACACCGTTGTTGGATTGAACAAATTAAGGGCATGGTACCAGTCTGGTACAACAATCGTATTCCCTTGTGCAAACATCATCATATCGATAGTGGTCGCAAGTAATCCAATAAAAACAATAGGAAGAATAATGTTGAAGAGGAACCACAGGAAGATTGCGCCACCCATCGCGGTCGATCGTTTGTTAAAGATTGTAGAGAAGAACAACGCCACGCTTAAAAACACCAATCCAAGGAGCATGGTTGCGCCAATGAAGATACCGTAATCAGCGTAGTTGACATTAGAGACATTGGCCGCTATCATCAGACCAGCTGCTCCGAACCCTATAAAAATCGTAAAGCACAGTACACCTGCCAGGCCAAGGAATTTTCCGATGATGATTTCAAATCTCGTTGCGGAAAGCGAGAGGAGGGAGTTCATGGACCCTCGTTCGATTTCTCCGATGATTGTCGCATATGCGAGCATGAGTGCGATGATGGGTACTAAAAAGGTCACAAGATTTGCCATCCCTGAGATGGTAAAGCCAAGGTCTTGCCATCCACGACTTGCAAGTGAACCAAAATAGGAGATAACCAGGGTGAGAAGTGCGAACATCACGGAAACCAGGATGATCCATTTGTTCCGGATGTTATCCATGATTTCTTTTTTTGCAATGCTGAGAATAACGTTGGTTTGCATTCCTATGCCTCCGTGTATCGCATGAAAACTTCTTCAAGGGAGGGTTCTTTTGTCTGAAGGTTTTGGATGTTTCCATCAGCCGTGGAAATTGCCAGGATGACTTTTGCTTTCATGGCTCCGTCGCAGACGATTTCAAGAGTGTTTCCTTGGGTTTTAACACTGTCGACCCCTGGGAGTTTCTTGACTGCATTTTCAATTTTCGCTGACATAGAGTCTACTGTTACCGTGATTTGTGGTTTCAGATTCAGTTTTTTACTGAGTCCCTCAACGGTATCTTGTGCGACAAGGACTCCTTTATTGATGATGCCGACGCGATCGCAGATTTCCTGGATCTCGCTGAGAATGTGGGATGAAACAAAAATGGTTGTTCCTTTCTTTTTCATTTCAAGGATTTTATCTCGAATCAAAACAACACCACGGGGGTCTAACCCGCCGCTTGGCTCATCAAGGATCAGGATCAGGGGATTGCCGAGGATGGCGCGTGCCATGCCAAGTCGTTGGACCATTCCTTTTGAGAACTTTCCGACTCTTTTTTTCCCGGTGTCACCAAGGCCGAATTCTTCGATAAGATGGGTGCATTCCTCTTTGGATGCGTGTTTTATTTCTGCATAAAAACGCAGGTTCTGCAAAGCGGTGAGGTTATCGTAGAATGCGACTTTCTCCGGCATGTACCCGACGTATTTCTTTGCTTCTTTACCGTGTGTTCGTACGTCGATGCCGTTGATTTTAATAGTTCCGGTGTTTGCATGGATCAAGTCAAGCATGGATTTGATGGTCGTGGTTTTCCCCGCACCGTTTGGTCCGAGGAACCCAAAGATTTCTCCTTTTTTAACGGTGAAGGAGACGTTATTGACCGCGGTGAAATGGTTATATGATTTTGTCAGACCATTGACTTCAATGGTCGCTGAATTTATTCCTATCGTTTTTGCACTTTTTTCTCCAGGGATGGTAAAAGCCCCTTTTTGATTGCACTGCGGGCAGGTAAGAAAGATTTTTTCACTTGGTTCTCCGGAGACCGTAATGGTGGTTTTGCATGTGGGACATTTGACAAGTTGTGTTGTCATCGATGAGATGCTCCTGTGCGTTTTGCTCGTAATATCGGCCGGCTATTTAGGTTTATTGGCGGTGTGATATGGAGGTGGATTCTTGCAAATGAGGTTTTTTACTTGTTGTAGATAGATGGTATCTGTCGATACATATAGGAAAAAGAGATGAATATGCATTTAAAGTACAAAGTTCTTCAGTTCGTTTCATACCACAAAACTTGCGCTTCTCAAGGAAAAGATACATATTTATATAAGTAATAGTTATTAAATTATATATTTGGAGGAGGCAAAAATATGAAAGAAAAAAATATTGTAAAAAAAGCCGTTGTTTTGCTATGTACCCTCTTGATGGTTTTTTCATCAGGTGTTGTACTAGCGAATACTCGTGAGATGAATAATAATATGAGCACAACACTCCCGCTATATACTAGTAATGCCCCACCGACCCGTGGTCTCATCTGGGATAATGTTATGGGCGTGGCAGGATCACGCGGTGGGATCATTGTTGCCACGGTGAGAACCGAAGGGACTGCCTTCCCGGCCGATGATTTTCAGCTCGCTACACAACAAACAGTCACTAGCGTAGCCTGGCAGGGAGGATATTTCCAATGCCAATTAGCACAAGGCCAAAAAGACTACCACTGGGACTGGCGCATTCTCTTCTGGAATGACATCGGCAATGGAAGCTGGCCAGGTACCGAGATTTATAACCATACTATACCTGACGCATCGATTACACGAAGTTTTTGGTATAATTACACGCGCCCCGATAACGGGAATACTTATTGGGTTGCCAACTATTCTTGTCAACTCCAAGTACCGATAACATTCACCGCGAATACAAAGTATTGGATCACGATTCAAGCGATTCAAACACCGAATTCTTATCCACAAGGTGCCTGGTGCCGACACAATAGTTCACAAAGTCCAATTAAACTTCATGAAGCAATGTTTAAAGGGGTATATTGGAGTTACTCAAATTGGGTGACGATTATGACATTATTAGCACAGAGTGTCCCCCCGGATCCTAATCCACTTCCCCATGATCTGAACTTCCAACTCTTTAGTGGCGCCGCGAATCAACCACCAGTTACTCCAGCTGCACCAACCGGACCAACGAGCGGTTTCACGGGAGTATCGTACTCATTTAGTGCAACTACCACCGACCCTGAGGGAGACAATATTTCCTACATGTTCGACTGGGGCGACGGGAACTTTAGCAGTTGGCTCGGGCCTTATCCCTCTGGTGCTACCGCGACGACCTCGCACGCATGGGCGTCTGCAGGCACGTACGATGTGAAAGTCAAAGCAAAGGATAGTAACGGTGCTGAGAGCGGCTGGTCACCAGCGCATAGTATTGTCATCACTGCAGGGCCAGTCATCGAGATCGGAGCGATTACCGGCGGATTGTTCAAAGTGAAAGCAGTGATCAAGAACACTGGTGGTGGAGCAGCAACCAACGTCTCCTGGAAGATCGAACTTACTGGTGGTCTCATCATCCTTGGAAAAGTAAGCACCGGAACGATTCCTACAATCGCCGCCGCTGGTCAAGCAACGGTTTCCTCGAAATTAATCCTTGGTTTCGGGAAGACGGTCGTCAAGGTCACTGCCGATACAGCCACAAAATCAGTGAACGCAACAGTACTGCTCGTCTTCATCAAAATATAACGGAGCAAACACTAGGAACATCGAGGGGAAATTCCCCTTCCTCTTTCTTTCTTTTTTTAAACAAAAAACATCATGTCGAAAGATTTATTTATGACAAAGAACCCTTCTCGTCTCTCCAGGGGATGATTTTAGGGGTTTTATCCCTTTGAAAACATTTAAACGTAGGAAGCGTGATGCTTAAAGACGGGGATAATGAAATGAACATGAAGATAAGAACTCTGGTTTGTTGTGTGCTGGTGATCATCGCTGCTGTGCTGCCGACGGCAGGAGCGACCAAAACAAAGACTCAGCCTCTTGATGAACAATCTGATAATTTGCTCAGTCCGTATGAAACTGGAAACACGGCTTCACGGGATGGCTGGATGCTACAGTGGAGTTATGCGTATGGGGGGAATGGTCATGCGCAATTTGCACAGCCGGTAGGAGATATTGATGATGATGGGATAAACGAGATAATTCTTGGTGGGTATGAGAATTTCGGTATTTGTCGGATTTTATATTATAATACAACACAACAAACCTATGTGCAGAAATATTCTTGGAGTGTTGCTGGAGGCTCACCTTCTGGAGCCTGTGTCGTTGATCTGGATGAAGATGGGAAATTAGAATTCTGTGTGTCATGGACCTATTCGAGTGCCGACGGTGTCTACGCGTACAAATGGGATGGTGCGACACCCACGCAACTGGATTGGTACCATGGGATAGGTGTTGACTTTATTTACGATATTTATACATGTGATTATGATGATGACGGTCATGCAGAGGTGTTGATAGCAAATGATCCAGCTGCAGGGGGGAAACATGTGACTGCACTGGGATGGAACATAGATACGAATACGTTTTATTACGAAGCCTCTTGGACGTGTCCTGGTGGTGCTGGTATGGCATGTCCTATGGTCTGGAGTGGAGATGTTGACATGGATGAGAAGACTGAGGTTATCGCAGATGTATCAGATCTAAATTATGATACTGCGGGAACGTGGGCGTTGAACTGGAATGAAACAACCGAGCAATGGGTAGGGGTACCGGTCTATACGAATTATCCTTCCGGTGTTACTGTTTTTGGAGATGGTGTTGGTGATGTGGATGGTGACGGCACTCCAGAAATTGGCGTTGGATGTTATGGGGGGACACCAGGGGGCTGGTTGTTTGAATGGGATGGTGCGGGATACACTCAGGTCTGGCATGGTGAGTATCCGGGTCAGGATCCTGTTATTGAATCGGTTGCAATAGGGGATGCTGATAACGATGGAAGTATTGAATTCTGTTTTGGAACCGGCAACGTTCATATTATCGCATGGAACGGAACAAGCTATTACGAAAAAGCGACGCTGACCGGTCCAACAAATATGCTTGCTGGTTTAATTATTGGTGATTGTGATTCTGATGGAGAAAATGAAGTGAAAGGATGTGAGATCTTAGGTGGAACAGGAAGTGAATTTATTTGGAAATGTGTTGATACAACACCACCGGTAACGACCTGTCTTCTTGATGGGGAGATGAACGGGGATATCTATTGTAGTAATGTTACCGTGACATTAACAGTAACCGATAACTTGTCTGGTGTGGACTCTACGATGTATTCGCTTGATAGTGGTGCATGGACCACGTACACCGCACCATTTGTTGTATCTACTAATGGCGACCATACCGTGCTTTTCTATTCGGTTGATAATGTAGGGAATATCGAGACTGAGAAAAACAGCACTTTCACCATTCAGAAAGAGACTTCATCATTGACTATTACGATTAAAGGCGGATTGGGCGTCTCTGCGACCATTACAAACACCGGGGCAATAGATCTTGCCAATGTGAACTGGACAATTACGCTTGATGGTAAATTGATTTTTCTTGGAAAAACTAACTCCGGGAGTATCCCCACAATTGCTGTAGGAGGATCAGTAACCGTGGGAGACTTCGTCTTCGGCTTTGGTAAGACAGGTATCGCTGTTGATGCAGGTGCTACTTCAGCAAACGCAACTGGAACAGTCGTGCTATTCTTCGTTCTCGGGGTCAAGTAGCCCCCTTCCCTTTTTTGTTACCCTTGTTGCATATTTTATCTTATGGAAACAATTAAATATAGGTCGTACATTAGTATAACAATAGGAGGAACTATATGAAAAAATTTATTCCACTCGTCGTAGTTGGATTGTTAGTCCTTTGTGGACTGGAGGCAGTTGCGTTGCCATTTAACATGGCAGGGACCAGTGTTCAAAAATGGAAACAAACACCCTATACACCCTTAAATAGAGCTGATATTCTTGATCAATCACAACCAGTTTTTAATTTTTTCGGACCAGTAGGATCTTTCTATCTTGCGACCGGTAGTCCGAATTACATTATCGCCCAGTCGTTCACACCAACACTCAATATGCTTACAAGAGTTGAGTTGATGATTGCGAAAAACATAACAGCCATTTATGATTATACGGTCGGTATCCGAGATGATCTAAATGGGTCAGATCTCACCTCTGCAAGCCTGCCAGCATCAGAGTTCAGTTCCGTGAACCTCACTTGGGAAGAGTTTGATTTCCCAGACATCGTGGTAACACCAGGAGATACCTATTATATTGTATCTTCGACGGTTAACGCTACTGATAATTGGTATTTCTGGGGTGCATACTTTAACGAAACTAATGATATATATCCAAATGGGACTATTTATTACACGATAAATGATGAAGTGAATTGGACTGAAGAGCCAGACGGCGATATGACGTTTAAGACCTATGGTGTTGACGCAACATTCCTTAACCTCACCATCACCGGTGGCATTGGTGTGACCGTCAATACAAAAAATGTCGGGGTACTTGACGCTACGAACGTGAAAACATCCGTTACGATGACCGGTGGGATCTTTGGTCTTATCAACGTTTCAGAGGACGTTGAGGCTGCAATACTCACCGCAGGGGATGTCTTACCATTCAAGGGACAACCGCTTGGGCTAGGACCAATCACCATCACCGTGACCGCTCGTGCAGACAACGCAGCAGAGGTAACGAAAAGCGTCGATGGATTGATCCTGTTGTTCTTTGTGATCGTTAAATAGACACACCCCTCTTTTCTTATTTTTTTCTTTTTTTTAATTCGTAGAAATCCATTTTACATTGGAAAAAAAGGTATCTTTTTAAAGAAATTGGAAATACTCCATAGTAATTATTTGAACGAATGATGGGATTGCATGAGCTGCCCTTACTACGAAGATTTAACACGGACCTGTATTCAGTTTTTTCCCCGTGTTCTGAATCATACTTCTTTTTCTACCTGTGAATCAGATAACTATCTCAATTGTCTTGCATACATTGCGTTAAAATCAGGGTTTCGATGTAAATATCAGAATCTCTGTTTAGAGGATCTCGTTCTTAACGTGCCTATTCTTGCTAAATTTTTTGTTGAGGACGACAGAACCATACAGCTTTTTAAAAGTATGACAGAAAAATATTGCTCATCAGAACAGAATCATGCTCACTGTGCATGTTATAAATTACTAGAGCAAGGCATACATCCTCCCGTAGAGTTGTTGCCCGATGGAGAGAAATTTCGTCTGAGGGACCTTATTTTGAAAAAGGAAGTCTTCATAGAATAAGATGATAGTTTTTTTTTTTAAGGATTCCGAGGGAGAAATCCATGACTTTTAAGTCAGGGATGAATCGCCCGGAAAGTTATTGGTAAAATGCCGCTAGGCATTTTCTTCCCCTCGGAGGGGAAAGCCACATCATTTATGATGTGGAAGGGGTGACTCTTGTTCTTGTTTCATCATGGTTTTATAGCAGGGAAGGAAGTCTTCGATTGATTCAAGCTTCCAGAGAATAAAACCAAGGTCGTTTTCCATGAGATTCTTTTTCCCGTTTTTTATGATATTTTCCTCCATTTTTCCTACCCCTATAGTATTTAACATTAATAGTATATATAATTTGCTCATTTAGACGGAGAAAGACTACCTTTTTTACCATTTTGAATATCTAATGTTCTCACTAGCTTTCAAATGAAGAGACTCAATAAACAATCAAAGCTTTGTTTCAAAACATATAAATAAGGAGTAGTTCTTAAGTATAAATGACGGAGAAAAAAAGAAGGACTATGCCCCTACAAAGTTCCTCTTCAGAAAGAAGAAGTAACTATATCGGTTTCTTAATGGTAGCTACAGCTCTTATGTTATGTGTTTTTTTAGATACGCCGGTTGCTGTGTCTTCTGCAGATATAAGCACAATTGATAGTTCATTGAGTTCTCTTCAACTGAGTGATCGGATCACAAACACAGATTATACTGCGATTGTTGCTGACCCTGCGCTGACCACGAGTACTATTATCTTGAATGGTACGACCAAAAGTATGGTTGAATTACCTGCAGAGAGTATAGCAGTGATGCTTCCCGATGATCGTCTCGCCATTAAATCACCTGAGGAGACCAGCATCCTCCCTGAGGGGAGTACGTTGTCCTATTATGAGGAAAAACCGATTATTAGTGTTCCACAACAATCTGAGGTATTCGGTGTTTCTTCTGTGGTTGTTTCTCCCCTGCAAAATTTTTCTGTCAAGACAAATTTCATACAATCGATTCAGGAGTTAGACGTCTACAGCGTTCAGGTGGTGTTTTTTGAGCTGGCGCGGGAGAATCCAGATGTAGCTCTGGTCAACTACCGGATTGATTGGGGTGATGGGGGCAATGGAACGTATGTCGCTGATACGATCGCGGTTGCGCATGAATACAAAAAAAGCGGGACATACTTGTTGAAGATCAATGTCTCCGATGAGCTGGGGTTTACCTATGTGACAACTCAACAATATACCGTGAATTATGAGGGACATCTCAGCCATTCGTATCTCTGGGTAAATAAGAATAAAGGGTCGTTAATGACCGCCTCTGCTAGTTTTGGGTTGCTGGCGTTTGGTCTTTTGGTGTTTACCGAGAGTGGAAAATACAAACTTCTCCTGTTGTTTACGTTGTTGCTTCCTTTGTATACGCGGATTCAGAAGGAGGATGTGCTAGATCAGTTTGTCCGTGGGCAGATCTATGGGTTTATTAAGACGAACCCAGGGGTGCATTATAATCAGATTCTGCGGAAGGTTGGAGTGAAGAACGGTACGTTGTCGTATCATCTCGGTGTCCTTGAAAAAACCGAGTTGATTCAGTCGCGTCGGGAGGGGTTGAAGTATCGGGCGTTTTATCCGAAAGGGATGAACTTCCCGAAAGCAGAGCGATTCCGGCTGACGGATCTGCAGATCCAGATCATCGGGTCAATTCGGAGTCAGCCTGGGATGACGCAGAAGGAAATCGCGCGATCGCTTGGTCGGAAACCTCAGACGATTAATTATAATATCAAGGTGTTGGATCAGGCTGGTCTGATTTCTGTGGTGAAGGCGGGGCGGAAGACAAGATGTTTTCCGGTTTCTGATACTGATACTTCCGGGCAATAAATCAGATTTTTTTTAAGGTTGTGTGAAAACTGTTAAAAATGGTGAGCCGATAGCCTGCGTTGATGCAAACCTTTGTTGCGGTGTGTGGGAGTGATGCTGATGATGCGCATTTATCTTCTGTTGCGTTAGAGGTTGCGGAGCGGGTTGGTCGTGGGATCGCGCAGCGAGGTGGTGTGCTTGTCTGCGGTGGTCGTGGTGGTGTCATGCGGGCAGCTTGTAAAGGTGCCAAAGAGATGAAGGGGGTTACGGTTGGGTTGTTGCCTGATTCGAAGGATGAGGCAAATGAGTTTGTTGATATCCCGTTGTCTACTGGTCTGGGGATGCGTCGGAATTTTTTGGTGGTGTCTGCAGCGGATGCGGTGATTGGGATTGGTGGCCGGTGGGGCACGTTAAGTGAGATTTCGTTTGCGATGATTTTTGAGAAACCCGTGGTGTTGGTGGCCGGTACTGGTGGGTGTGTCGATGAGTTGGCGACAGAGAATTTGATGAAAACGTCTGAGTCCCGGTTGTATGTTGCGGGTTCTGCGGAAGAGGCGGTGGAGAAAGCGTTTGCGCTCTGTCAGAAGTAGTGGTATTTTTCCAGTCTGACATTTTCAATAAGAATCTTTATATATAACATTTGACAAAGTATAACTTAAGAGGATCTGGAGTTATTTTCACTTCCTTTTCCTTCCATCTCTCCTAAACCCCCTTCCAGATCCTTCCTACCTCCCATCTTCTCTGATTTCATCTCCTTCTAATGAATCATCGTGTTTTATAAAAAAAAGCAAACACGGTTAGAGCACGTCATCACGCATCATTCGTCGGCGTGCTTCAGCCTCTGCCCTGTATTCGCTGTAGCCCTCTCTGAGTAAATGCAAGACGATCGCATCTTTGTAGAGCTCTTCGACTTCTTTTTTCACCAATAGTTCACCTACAACTATAATTATTCTTTTAATAATATATATAGTTTTCCTTAAAATAGAGCTTATAAGGGATATTTTACCCTCTACAGTCATGATGCTCTTCGGAAATGGCTCGACCGCTTAAAATGTAATGAAACTGACCGTAAAACGCTTGAAAACTAAGATTGTACAAATGACAGAAACTGTTGAGTTCCTCATTAAAAAATAGGAAATTCGGTTCTTGGTTTTTTTTATTCGTAAATTTTTATCGCACTGATGTTCCAAGGAAGGTTCATCGAGCGTGCAATCGCACTGCATTTTATTCGGAGCAGATACGCAATAGGTCTGTAGGTCGTTTCAGAAAAGGATTCATAATTCGCCATGCCCTTGGCGATGATCACATCCGCGTGTTTCAATGCTTTTTTTGCCTCGGCAGGGAGCCTTGGGAAATCAACGCCGACCGCAAAACACCCGGTTGTAAAAAGCTCATCTACGACCTCGTGAAGCTTTATTTCCTGAGCATCCACTGCTGTTGCATCGCTCAATATTGGTTCGCCTTTTACTATCGCAGTAACATGAAGTGCAGGGTTGAAGTGTTTCAGTTCACGGCAGAGGATTTTATCAAACACGATCTCCCCGCAGTTATCGGTAAAAAGCACGATATGTGTTGCGTTTTTCAGAAGATTTCTAAGTTTTTGGTAGTCGTCATACCCGAGTCCTTCTGCGTAGAGTTTGTCAAAGACTTCTTCGAGTATCTGTGGATGGGCGCTCGAGCCGTCTATGCCGAAATCCATGATGTTACCGATGATCGCGCATATCATGCTGGTCTTGAGGGGGTCTGATGAGGTTGTGATGAGTCCTTCGATTGTAGGCACCAGCGAGGTAGCGATGAGGTTGCTGGTGTGTTTCAGCTCTGCATACGGGTCTTTGTCCTGTAATGTTTCATAGACGCTCTTATGCAGCTTTGTCGCAATGGCAGCGCTGCATTCCTCGGGATCATATAATTCGGCGAGCAGTTTGCATGCGGTACGCAACGATGCTGTCTGGCGTTTCTTCTCCTTTGTACTGAGCTCTGTTTCAAAGAGGATCCGTTTCAATAAACAGGGGAGACATTCGGTCTGAATCTTCATAATGGGACCTGAAAAAGACACGAGCTATTTATCTTTGCTGCTCATGAATAAAAACACAAGAAAAAAGAGTAATTAGAGTATCTTGCAGACCGTTATCTGATCTACTGCGCTTGCTTCTGATGCGTCAACCACTATTACTTTGATGGTATGTTTTCCCGGGATAGTTTTTTGGTTCCATGTCCAGGTGTATGGCGCGGTGGTATCAATTTGTTGTACCTCGTTATCAATAAGGAATTTGACTTTTGTGATCGGGTATTTTGAGTATGTTTCTACAGTGATGTCGATTGGTCCGAGGATCCATGGTTTGTGCAATGAGATGAATTTTTTGTTGCTGAAGTACAGACCGTTTTGTGGTTGTGTAATTTTGATGTAAGGTTCTGTCGTGTTTTCTTTGATGATCGCAGCTGTCGTTGTGCTGGTTGTTTTTCCGGTGCTATCCTGGACGGAGAGCGTAATGGTGTAACACCCTGCGGTGGTGTAGGTGTGGGTTGTGTTTCTGTATGATGTCTGTGTACCGTCTCCGAAATCCCAATGGTAGGTGTAGGGTGGGGTGCCACCACACAGGATTGTACCGTTCATACCGATGTTCTTGTTGGTATAGTCTTCATAGGGACCGGTTGTAGAAATGATCAGAGGAATGGTGTATTGGATCTCAAGGTACGGGTAGTAGGTTGTTTGTGTTTCTTTGGATTTGAACTTGATGAGGGGAATGTTGTATGCTTGCCAGGGGTTTTTGTCTGCGAGTTGCCATCCAAGATTTGCGGTTGGGTTGTTGATCATTCTCTGGGTTTCCGTGGTGACATCCCAGGTCATCCAACCAACCGTTGCTGGGATACGTGCGTAAGAAATGTTATTTTGTACGGCGGTCGGTCGTGTCTTCCAGGTCACGTTTTTTGTGTCCCAGGGTCTGGTGATCTGGTGCAGGGAGAGTACGCGGTATGCTGGATTCGCACCCTCGTACCCGTAATAATAGAGAGATACTGTCGCGGTCGTTATCTGGGCATACGTCGGGATCATTGAGATGTTAAAATAGAGAAGGATGTCTCGTTCCCATCCTGAGCTGTTGTTCCCAAAGGTGTTTGAGACCGAGAGTGTCGTAGCGTTTGTGTAGTTCTTTTCTGGTGTTGTTTGGTCGATGGTGGTGTCTTGGGTTGGGTAGAAGCGGTGTGTCTGCTCGCTTGTCTCTGGTATGGTTGTGGTTGCTGGTACCGTGGTTCCAAAGATTAAAAAGCATGCGATGAAACAGGTGACAACGGATAGTATCATTTTTTTTCCTTTTCTTTGATATGCATCCTTTTTTTCCATGCGTTTCCCTTTCCTTTCATTCGGTTCTTCCGATGGTGTCTTTTTTGAAAGTGATGGTATTTAAAGCTACGGTGTCAGAATGTCACCGGGCACGTCTGGTGTCTTCTCCTGTTTCTTCTCCTGATTATTTTTGTTGTGTATCTAGTGGCAGGTATGCTGCTGCGAAAGATTAATATATTAAGTAAAATATAATAATAATATAATTAAATAGAAAGGGGTTTAAAAAATATGAAGAACAAACTCGCAGGCATATTGATATGCGTTATGATGCTGGTAACCATACTACCGATCACCGCCCTGGCAACCACCATTGCCTCAGAACCACAAACAACCGCCGGTGGACTGTTGGGTCATACAACCGTCCATGGATTTGTGTTGTTCAAACGAACATCCGATGGTGGAAAAACAGTTCATTTCTTCGCCATACGACTCCACTATTCCACGATTAGTGTTTCCGGGGAACGCTCATCCGGAATCATCAGAATGGAACCCATAGAAATACCGAGCTCAATTAACGGATACTTAGGACACCTGTACATCTTTGGGTCATTCCGCGGATGGTTTAACCCTTAAACCTAATTTTTTTCTTTTTTTCTTCTTTTTTATGTAAGGTTTTATAAACACTTTGCCGTTATTTATTTGTAGGGAGATGCCTCAGATGGTGGTGGGTGAAAAGAATCATCAGAAAGCGTCAGATGTGAAATATCGGAAGGTTTTGAACAAGAAGGATCCGTTTGACCAGTTAATTATGGAACTTGGTCAGAAGGGTGTGTTGGATGTCTGTGTCGTGGGGATCGGACAAGAACCGTCGGTTCCTACGGAGCAGGAATATTCTCGAAAGCCAGTTCCTCCTCGGGGGAAACATACCTCGTAATGATCGTGTGAGAAATTATTTCAATACTTCTTTCCGTGGACGGAATGGAGAGGAATTGTTCAGGTATAAATACTATATTTAATATTTTTTAAAAAAATTTAAATACTGGCAAAGCAACTACAGTATGGTAAGGAAGCGACTCAACAGTAGAGCGCCCTTCATGGTGTCATAGCGAAGAGGTTCCCTTACCAAAAAAGGTGATACAATGGTTGCATTCGTGAAGATCTCAAAAAAAGGAACTCTCGTAAGGATTAAAGAAGTATCTGACAGGTATCGGGATCAGCCCTATCGCTGGGATGAAGACGAGTAGTTGTTACTTCTAATTTTTTTAATGAATTAAAATCCTTTTTCTTCTCTTCATGATACCTGGTTTGACTTCTGTCACGTCCGCTTATCATCGTAAGTCACCATTTCCAGTTCTTGTAATTGTTTTAGTTCACATTTTGTGGTTACTACCTTGTTTTTCTAGGGTCGTCCAAGATGTTTTCTATGGAGTGATAAAATGAAATAAAAATGAACTGAATACGGCACGTTGAGGGGGGGGGGGTGGCATCACTTTCCTATTATTCCTTTTTTCCTCAATCATGATAACGGGTTTGGTTTCTGCCGCGTCCGCTTATTGTAATCTCAAAGGACAGCTTAGTTCACAATATAAAAGGCCCTAGATTCAACATGAGACGTATCTCAATACACTTCATAAGGAATGTTAAAGGTTAAGTAAGTAGCCATTTCCAGATAGGAATCACGTTGATGGTTTTTTCCCGAAGGGAGTTGTTTTTCTTGGTCGAACAAGCACATATTATAAATTTTATGATAATGTATTATCATAAATACGGTATTTTGTGATAATATATAAGAGTGGAAAAGTGACGAAGACAGGAGGGGTTAGGTGACGAGTTCGGGAAACCGGAGATGCCGAATATGGGAAATGATGCAGGCGACGACTTTGGGAAATTCCATCAGGAGGGAAGAAAATCAACGAACCTGTTTTTAGGTGACGAGTTTGGAAAATGGCGAGTGTGTAGGATTTAGGTGGGTTCTATGGTATGATATGATGCTCCATTTATCGTACTAAAAGAAAAGAAGATCTGGGTGATAAGAGATTTTTCGTTGCAGTTGTTGGTAGATCACTGTACTGCCTATGTGATAAATATACTTGTAACTGTTACCGGTAGGATAAGTATTAAAATAGTATCAGATTCTATAAGATAATACCATATTTTTTCCGTATTTTTTCAAGTTCCTTTTCTTCAACACGGGGATTCGTATAGGTGGCACTAAGTCTCTCCCGAATCCTCCGCATCATGCGAACCGCATCAAACTCTTTCTTCTTCATGGAGCACCTCCCGAGGACTTCGTATCTCTATCGTCGGATATCCATATTTGAGGTTGATAGAGTTGTAAAAACGAATTTTTTCCAAATTAACGATATGTTTGAAATTCCAACTAACAAGGACATCAACGCGATATACTGTAGTGATTGCGATATGCTGCGCGTCAATCAAATATTTTTTCGCTATCGCCCCCTCTTTAAGGTAATGGCTGGCGAGTTCTTTTGCTTCGTCATTTAATACGACGAACTGTTTATGTTTATCTGGTATTTCCTCAAGTATTGTTCTAACATGGTGCGGGGCGTCTTCGATCTCTCTCAGCGTTAAATCTGAAAGAACAACTATTTTCCGTCCGTTTTTAAATTCTTGAAGCAATAGCTTTGACCATGTGTCAAATTCGCTGTCGAATATTCCGCCAATTACTGAGGTATCGACATAGATCTTTGTTTTTATTGCCATCTTTGACTTCCTACAATACTTCATACGCTTCTTGTCTACATAAAGTTTACGACTTTGTACAAATCACTGACCTCGTCAATAAGGGTATAAAATAAGAGCGTTAGAGATCCCCATTTTGAAAAGCAGTCGCATCTTGTCTTTTGGGCGTCGATCAGATGATGAATTCGGGAAACATCAGGTGGCAGATATGGGAAAAGAATCAGGTGACGACTTTGGGAATTACCGGGTTTTGTATGATTTTTGATTTGGTGCTGGTGTGTGTATTCTTTCTTGGAGAATGTTTTTTTGTGAGTAATTTTTTCTTCTATGATAATTCTTTCGACAGGCCGCTTTATTCATAACAAATCCACAATGGAAAAGAAGACCCGTTCTAAAATAATTCTGAACGAATGTGAGTTTTTAAGATAGTAACCATTTCCAGACCGGTATCACATGTATGGTTTTTTTCCCTTCAGTGAGTTGTTTTTCTTGGTCGAAGGTGAGGATTATTCCTTTCTGTATCTGTAATGCGGTCATCGCATGATGAAGTCCAAGAAGCTCCCTTTCTGTGTTCTCCGTATTCAATTCAAAACATACTTGATATGCTTGTGTTCGTCCTCGTAGCTCGGTGGCGAGCTCTGAGCTGAGAAGTTTTGATGATCTTCCTTCGGTGGTCTTCTCCTACGTTTCGAACTAGATAGTATTCAGCTACAGCGTAAAAAAATTCTCATCTGCATCGTTCTTTCCTAATTGTGTCACCGTATTTCAGTTAGAGAGAACGATCGCTTTTTTCCAAACCCGCAAGAAACAGTGGCGCAGGGTACATCTGATCATCCACCATATCCTTAGTAATGTACAGGACGGAGAACGGATATTTTTCTTTCCGTGGTTTTCCATACTTACTTTCATATCCATAAAACGTACGATCTCTTGCAAGAACAAGATCACATTCATTGGTATTGTAGTAAAACCCTGCAAACGCATGTCGTTCCTGAAGAATCGGTTTCTCGAAATGCCAGATGACGTGAGTTGATACGAGTTGTTCCACGAGGGTTTCTAGGTTTTTATCAACAAAATCAAGGACTTCAGCATAGGCACATCCGGTAAGATAGTGATGAAGCGCCAGTGGGATTAAACTACTCTGGAAGATCATCTTTTTTTGTTTCCTGGGCGCGTATCGTTTTCTTTCAATATCCCACGCTGGGAGCAGATAAAGTATCCGTGAGCCTTCGAGAAGTTCGATGTATTCTCGAACGGTGTTATGATGGACGCCGATATCTGATGCGATCGTGAGAAAATCCAGCCGTGACGATCCGGTCTGCAGGAGTTTCTCCAAAATCGCTCTCCCGATCTCTTCGCTTTTCCTCTCTTTTGATAATGTACCAAGGAAGAGTCGAATAATGGTTTCATAGGTTTGTTCTTGTACCTCCCCATTTTTGAGATAATCTCGTACAGCATCGGGAAAACCCCCAGTTAATAGATATCCGAAGAAGAGTTTTTCAAGGTCATCAAAGTAGGGAACAAGATCATCGACAGCGGGATTCAAAGGGGAGAAACTGTCGAATTTCTTCATGGTTTTAACACATCTACGCACATCAGGGTTTTTAATCGTATCTTTAAGATCTATGGCATTGGAGACAAACTCCCTAAAATTCAAAGGGTTCACAAAATATTCATTTCCTTCAATTTTTCTTCCAGGAAGTCGCTCGATTTTTTCTTTTATCCTTACAGGGTTTGACCCTGTGGCAATCATCGTTAACTCCGTGGTTTCCGCAAGCTCTTTTAAGACGATGTTCCAATCGTCAAGGTACGTTATTTCATCTAAAATGATGACGTCTCCGTTGAATCGTTGCACAAATTCTTTGATAATATGTTTGAGTTCCTTTGTGGCGTGTCTATCACAAGAAAGATACAGGATCTTTCGCCCCTCGATTTTCTCTGTGAGATCTTTGATAAGAAGTTTGATGTACACGGTTTTTCCTGCTCGTCTCACCCCACGCAGCAGGTGGATTTGTCCTTTTTTGATGTCTATTTTTTTTCTCTGAAAAACGTTATCCACGATTTTTAAGTCGTTATCATTTTTTGCCCAGTCCCCTCCCCGCCACCATACATTTTGAGCGCTTAACCCAGATAACTTGATTGCCATAAACGATGATATACAAGCACACATTATAAATTTTGTGATAATGTATTATCATAAATACGGTATTTTGTGATAATGTATAAGAGCGGAAAAGTGACGAAGACAGGGAACGTTAGGTGACGAGTTCGGGAAAGGTTAGGTGTCGAATCTGGGAAACGATGCAGGTGACGGATTTGGGAAATCTGTTCAGGAGAGCAGGTAATCAACGACCCGTGTTTTAGGTGACGAGTTTGGGAAAATGAAAAGCGACGAATATGGGAACAATTTTTCTCCTGAATTTTCTGGATTGATGAAGTGGTAGTTTTCATGGTCGATGAGGGGCTTTTCAGGTGACGACTTTGGGAATTGGCGGGTGCCTTTTTTGGTTTTACTGTTTTGTGGTTAATTTTATCTTGTCTACTTTTGTCTTGATTCCACAGTGATTGTTTGTTTAAATTTATGATAATTCTTATATAGGTGCATCTGTTTGTCATACCTCGGTGGTCGTCACAATCAACGTGGCGGGAGAGTAAGTATTTGATTTCTACCATATGGCCTTCTCCTGCAGAATAGACTTTTTAGTCTTTTATGAAAGGATAGATTAATAAATAAGTGGT
>Ga0315274_10001747_pt1 | contig 33305 bp, 23 predicted proteins | sample YL17G02_20_MG_FD_203700 | JGI IMG/M metagenome (GOLD analysis project Ga0315274, IMG submission 203700) | Sediment microbial communities from Yellowstone Lake, YNP, Wyoming, USA - YL17G02_20 | ecosystem: Environmental > Aquatic > Freshwater > Lake > Sediment | place: USA: Wyoming | collected...
CAGGCCCCTGAGCAAGGGCTCCAGAACGCTCTCGCTGAGCAGCAAGGGATCGCCACCCGAGATCAACACGTCGCGCACCTCGCGGTGCGTGGCGATATAGTGCACGGCGCGCTGCATGTCGTCCATACGCATGCGCTCCGACTTGGCGCCCACCAGACGACGGCGGGTGCAGTGTCGGCAGTACGACGCACACTGGTCCGTGACCAACAACAACACCCGGTCGGGATAGCGGTGCACGAGGCCTGGCACAGGCGACTCGGCGTCTTCGTTTAGCGGGTCGCGCAGCTCGTCCGGAGCGATGTGCAGCTCGTCGACCGTCGGCACTACCTGACGGCGGATCGGACAGTTCGGGTCCCGGGGGTCCATCAGCGATGCAAAGTACGGCGTGATGGACATCCGCAGGCGCTGGCAGGTCGCGCGAACCCCGGCTTCCTCCTCGGGTGTCATCTCGATAACGCTCTTTAATTGTTCAGGCGTGTTGATGCGATGGCGCAGTTGCCATCGCCAGTCGTTCCAGTCCGAATCCGGGACGTCTCGCCAGATGGGGGCCCGGCGAGAGGCGTTCCGCTTGAGCGTTACGCTACTACCGGGGGGTTCTTCCCAACTGGGGGGCTCCTCTAGTTCCTTACTGTTGGGCTCCAATTGCACAGTCATGGGCGGTTTTCCTCCATACCCTTGTTCTTGGCAGTCTGCACGAGCAGGTGGCTGCCTTGTTCCGAGGGCGCGGGACGCTCATGCAGTCCACTACGGCTTGGGTTTCGTTCGCTTGCGTCCACAAAGTCTTGTGGCCCAAGCACACCCATTGCACCCTCACTTCCAGTGCGCGATCTTATCACATCCTGAAACCAGTCCAATACAAATCGAGTGCAACAGGGGCGCTGGTTTGGTGAAGATTGGGGGTGTGATGGTTGGATAACAGGGTCTGACTTGGAGATTTGGCCTTTTGCGGCTATCATTTGCGCAAGCAGCGGAGGCGGCATCCAGGACGGGTGCTGCGCGGACAGTCAAGGGAGAAGTTGCACATGCAGGTTCTGATCGTGAATCCACAGGCCCTCTGGGCGCAGCGGATTCAGGCCAGGCTCGAGTCCACCGGGTCGCGAGTCCTGGTGGCCAGCGATTGGGCCAGCGCGGCCGAGCTGATCGACGAGGAATGGCCCGACATCTTGGTCATCGAGCACCGTGTCCTGGAAAAGGAGGCCACGGCGCTGCTGAACGCGTTGCGTGAGTGGGAGTGGTCGCCACTGATCCTGCCCACGGCTTTTTCGCACCTGGGCAGCGAGGCGCAGGTTTCGCTGCGCGGCGAGGACGCCCTGCGCCGCATTGAGATGGTGGTGATGCGCCTGCTGGGCGTCTTCGAGCCGGCTGAGCACCAGCGCATCCGCGTGGGGCGGCTAACGATCGACCCGGCGCGCAAAGAGGTGGTCTTTGCGGCGCGGCGCGTGCCGCTGCCGCCCAACCAGTTCCGCCTGTTGCTCTACCTGGCGCTCAACGCCGGGCGCGTGGTGGACCAGCGCGAGCTGGTGCGCGAGCTGTGGGGCTTTGTCGGCTCCGACAGCGAGGCGCGCGAGCTGATCAAGACTCACGTGCGCTTGATTCGCCACAAGCTGGGCTGGACTGACGAGAGCACCAACTACCTGCAGTCGGTGCGCGGCTTTGGCTACATGCTCAGCGCCCCGCCGCGTCCACGGGCCAAGAAGTGAGAGACCACGGGGTGACGGAGAACACGGAAGGAGTTCAGGTATCTCTCCGTGCTCTCCGTCACTCTGTGGTTTTTCTTGTGAGGGCTGTACCTGCGCTCCACGGCTCGGGAGGACAGCGGGTTAACTCTGCAGGAAGCACTGCAGCCCGGCCACGATGCCGGCGGCCAGCTCGTCCTGGTGGTTGACCAGGATGTAGCGGTCGCCCGCCATAAAGCCCAGCTCGATGATCGCGCCGGGCGTCTCGGGGGCAATCTGCATAAAAGCGTGGTACTCGTGCATGTCGGGGGTGATGGAAAAGTCGTGCCGCGGCAGGCCCGAGGCGCGCCCGTACTCGTTGTACAGGCACTCCACCAGGTTGCCCTCGACCTCGGGGATCGCACTGCCCGTGACGTGCGCCACCTTGAACCCACTGGCCTCCGGGAACTCACACGAGTCGGCGTGGATGGCCAGGAAGGCGTCGGCGCGGTAGCCCGTGAGCCGCTCGTCAAACTCCTCCAGCAGGTCGACATCGTAGCCCTTGGCAGTCAGAATGGTCTGCACCTGGAGCGCCACGGCCAGGTTGATGTCGGCCTCGTGCAGGCCGTCGGGGCAGATGGCGCCGGGGTCGTGCTCGGGACCGCTGTGGCCGGCCAGGATGCCGATGCGCTTGCGCGTGGGCGTGGCGCGCGGCGTGCGCGTTGGAGTTGGCGGCCGTGGGGAGGGCGTGGAACCCACCGCGGTGTGGTTGGGGGCGCCCGGAGTGTGGGCGGAGACGAGCGTCCCGCCAGGACCCAGCGGCAGGTTCTTGTGCCACAGCGCCCAGCCGGCGATCAGGCCCAGCGCCGCCAGGATGACCAGCACACTCGCTTGAAGGCGGCCCGCTGCGCACCCAAGTGCTTCCCGGCGCAGTGGCTCTTTTCTTCTGCTGCGACGCGCCTCACTCACGCGCTACCGCTTTCTCTTGTTCCGGGCTCCATAGCTCCGCTCACCAGGCAATCATAACCGTATTCCCGCTGCGCGTCAATCTAGTTGATTGTGATCTGCGAGCCACGCGGGGTCTTGAGCACGTCGATGCGCACGGGAAAGGCGTCCTTGAGCTCTTCGATGTGCGTGATGACGAGGATCAGCGCGAAATCATCCTGGATGGAGTGGATGGCCTCCACCAGCTTCTGGCGGCCCTCCACGTCCTGCGTGCCAAAGCCCTCGTCGATGATCAGCGTCTGCAAGCGCGCGCCGGCGCGGCGCGCCAGGAGCTTGCTGAGCGCGATGCGCACCGCCAGGTTGATGCGAAAGGCCTCGCCGCCCGAGTACAGCTCGTAGGAGCGCGGGCCGTTTTCGTCGGCGATCTTGATGTCGAGAGTCTCAACCGTGCTGCCACCCTTGGTGTCGCGCTGCGTGTCGAAATGCACGCTCATGCGCCCCTCGGTCATGCGTCCCAGCAGACGGTTGGCCTCGTCCTCGATCTCGGGGATGGCGCTCTCGATGATCAACGCCTGCAGCCCATTTTTGCCAAAGGCCTGCTGCAGCTCCGCGTAGATGCCGCGCTCCTCGCCTAGACGTTTGAACTGGGCACCGCGCTCCTTGCGCTCTTTGGCCAGATAGTGGCAATAGTCCAGCTTCTGCTGCGTCGCACCCACTATCTGGCGCGCGTGGCCCTCCTGGCTACGCAGTTGGTCCAGCTCCTGCTGCTGCATCTGCAGCTGCTGAGAGAGTTCGGACAGCCCGGCCAGTGCGCCCGAGAGCTCGGCGTGGCGCTGGTGGTCCTGCTCCAGCGCCACGGCCCAGGTCTCGCGTGACCTGGACAGTTGCTGCCGGCTGGCCTGCAGCTCGCCCAGCGACTGCTGCGCGCGCTCCAACTGCGCTTGGTCCGCTTCGAACCTGGCCAGGTCCACGAGCGCCCGGCGCGCCTGCTCGTGGGCGGCCTGGTCGTAGCCCAAGGCGGCGATGCGTGCCTCCAGCGCCGCATTCTGCGCCTGTTCCTCCATGGCAAACTCGCGGCGTTCCACCTGCTGCTGCAGGGCCTGCAAGGCTTGCTCCTGCTCCTGCAGTTGGCCTTCCGCCTCCCGTGCATCCTGGATGGCCTTGGCCAGCGTCGCCTCATGTCCCTGCAGCGCGGGCAGGCGCTTCAGGTCGCGTTCGATGCGCCGGAGGTCCTCCTCTGCGGCACTGGTCTGGGTGGCAAGCTCTTTGAGCGTGGCTTGCTGGCTGTGGTACTGGGCGACCTTGGCCTTGCCCTCCGCCTCGAGCTGCTCCATCAGGCGCACGCGGTCGTCGTCCGCCAGCGCCTGGCCGCACAGCGGGCACGTCGCCGTCGGCTGCTGCAAGAGGTCTAGCTTGTCCTTGAGCCCGGCCATCTCCTGCTTCAGTTGCTTGTTGAGCGCCTCCAGCGCGCTGCTCTGCTGCGACCACGCGCCGATGCGCCCTCGCGCCGCCTCGCCCTGTTCGCGCTGCGAGGTCAGCTCTGCCAGATCAGCGCAGACGCGGCCGTGCTCTGCCTCCAGCCTGGCGCGCTGCTCGGCGGTCTTGCGCAGGTCAAGCAGCCTCTGTTCGATGCCGTGCGCCTGCAACTCCAGGCCCTTTTGTGCCTCGGCGATGCGCCGCTCGACGTCGGCCCTGGTGCGGTTGAGGGAGAGGAGCTGCGGTAGCATGGCGGCCAGGGCAGCCTCCTGCTCGCGCGCCTGTGCCCAGCGGGCAAAGCCCGCCTCGATCTCCGCCCGGCGCGCCAGAACGGACTCGTTGGCGGCGATGCGCTGCGCCTGCGCCTCGAGCTGCGCGTCGAGCTCAGCGATCTGGACCTCGGCCGTCCGCATGCGCTTGTCCACCTCCAGAGCCTGTGCTTTCTGTGTCTCCAGCGTCTTGACGCGGTCGCGCAGGTCACGCAGGGCGGCCTCGGCGGCCTGGGCTGCGCCGCTGAGCCGTGCCAGTTCTGTCTGCGCTACCTCGAGCTCCTGTTCATATGCGGCGCGATGCTCCAGCTCGCGCTCGATCTCCTGGATGCGCGCCTCGACCTCGCGCCCGGCCTGCTCCTTTTCGCGTGCCAGTTCTTTGGCGCGCTGCTCGTATTCGTCGTAGATGGAGAGGCCCAGAATGTCCGCCAGGATGCGTTTGCGCTCGGCCGGGGGCTTGACGGTGAATTCGTCGGCACGGCCCTGCAGCAGCAGCGCCGAGTTGATAAAGGTGTCATAATCCATGTGCAGGACCTGCATGATGCGGGCCTGCGTCTCGCGCTGCGTGCCGGCCGTGAGGGCCCGGAACTGGTCGTCGTCCCCGTTCGGGCCGGCGACCCGGCCCGCGGGGCGAACGGCCCTGACCTGGAACTCGAGTGAACTGCGAGCCTGGCGGCCCAGCTCACGCTTGCGGATGACGCGGTAGCGCGCGTCGCCGAGCTGGAATTCGAGCTCGACCTCCATCTCCTTCTCGCCGGCCGAGACAAGTTCGTCGTCGTAGCGCGCCCGCGCGTGGCCCCACAGCGCCCAGGTGATGGCATCCAGCAGCGCTGACTTGCCGTGACCGTTGTCTCCGGCCAGGCACGCCAGGTGAATCCCGGTCAGGTCCAGCGGCGCGGGATCGCGGTAGCACATAAAGTTGCGCAGTTGTAGTCGTAGCGGAATCATGGTGAGTTACCTTGCTTTCCAGGCATCATGCCCGCGGGGCATGTGTGGTGGAAGCTCGACCCACGCGGCTATGATACCACAGGTGGTTGCCTGCGCCAAGAAGATTCAGCAGCCCCCATTTGTCAGGACTGGCGCTGTGCCTTATACTTGCCTGATATGACATCCGTAGAGTCAGTCGACCGGCTGGTCGAAAAACTCGCCCAGTACGCGCCGGATGCAGACCTGGACCCGGTGCGGCGCGCCTACTCCGTCGCGGCACAGGCGCACGCAGGCCAGACACGCTCCTCAGGGGGGCCCTACATGGGTCACCCCGTGGCCGTCGCCGACATTCTGGCCGACCTGCATCTGGACGCCGCGACCCTGGCCGCTGCCTTGCTCCACGACGTCCCCGAAGACACTGCCGTGACCCTCGACGAAGTGCGCGCGCAGTTCGGCGACGAGATCGCCCGCCTCGTCGATGGCGTTACCAAGTTGGAGCGCATTCGCACGCTCAGCCGCAGCCAGCAAGGCGCCCTAGCCGAGGCCCAGGCCGAAAACGTGCGCAAGATCCTCCTGGCCATGGTCGACGACATCCGCGTCGTTATGATCAAGCTCGCCGACCGACTGCACAACATGCGCACCCTCGATTCCCTGCCCCCCGACAAGCAGGTCCGCATCGCACAAGAGACTCTCGACATCTATGCCCCTCTAGCCAACCGCCTCGGTATCTGGGAACTCAAATGGCAATTGGAGGACATGGCCCTGCTTCACCTCCAGCCAGAGAAATACCACGAGATCGCGGGCCTGCTGGCCGAACGGCGCCAGGAGCGCGAAAGCTACGTCGAGCGTGTCGTCGACATCATCCGCGACAGACTCAAGCAAGAGGGTATCGAGGCCGATGTCAGCGGACGTCCCAAGCACATTTATAGCATTTATCGCAAGATGAAGGAAAAGGGGCGTAGCTTTGAAGAGATCTACGACGTGCGCGGCGTGCGCATCCTGCTGCACGAAGTCAGGGACTGCTACGCCGTGCTGGGCATCATCCACAGCATGTGGCGACCCATCGCGGGCCAGTTCGACGACTACATCGCCATGCCCAAAGGCAACCTGTACCAGTCCCTGCACACCGCCGTGATTGGACCGGAAGGCCGCCCCTTTGAGGTGCAGATTCGCACTTGGGACATGCACCGCGTGGCCGAATTCGGCATCGCCGCCCATTGGCGCTACAAGGAGCAAATCAGGCGGGACCTCAACCTGGAGGCCAAGATCGCCTGGCTGCGCGAGGCGGCCGAATGGCGTCAGGATACCCAGTCAGCCAGCCAGTTCGTCGAGTCGGTCAAGAGCGACGTCTTCCCGGAGCGCGTCTACGTCTTTACGCCCAAGGGTGACATCTTTGACCTGCCCCAGGGAGCCACGCCCGTTGACCTGGCCTATCACATCCACACCGAGATCGGCCACCGCTGCCGCGGCGCCAAGGTCAACGGTCGGCTCGTGCCGCTGGACTACACCCTGCGCACGGGCGACCAGGTCGAGATCCTCACCGCCAAGAAGGGCGGCCCCAGCCGCGACTGGCTCAACCCCGAGCTGCACTACCTCAATACTGCACGCGCCCGCGACAAGGCCCGCCAGTGGTTCCGTCAGCAGGAGCGCTCTGAGAACATCGCGCAAGGCCGCGAGCTGCTGGACAAGGAGCTGCGCCGCCTTGGGCTTGACCAGCGCCCCTTTGACGAAATCGCCAAGGTCTTCAAGTACGAAAACGTGGACAACTTTTTGGCCGCCATTGGTTACGGTGACCTCTCCCCCCAACAGATCGCCGTCAAGCTGGCGGCGATCACCGATCAGCGCCTCATCTTCCCCGAATCGGTCCTGCCCCCCCCCTCCGTCGTGGGCATCCAGGTCAATGGAGTGGGTGATCTGCTCACGCGTCTGGCGCAGTGCTGCAAACCCGTGCCGGGCGACCCCATCATCGGCTACATCACGCGCGGCACGGGCATCACAGTCCATCGCCGCGATTGCCCCAACGTCAAGAACGTCTCCGATTCGGAGCGTCTCATCGAGGTGCAGTGGGGTGGCATGCGCGAGGCGTATCCGGTCAACATCCGAGTGGAGGCCTTTGATCGGCCGGGCCTCCTGCGGGACATCGCATCCATCGTCGCCGACCAGAGCATCAGCATGAGCGCCGTCCAGGTCGAGACCCACGGCGACAACACCGCCACCGTCCAGGCCACCCTGCAGATCACCGGCATCGAGCAGCTGCGCGACATCCTCAGCAAGCTGGAGGAGCTGCGCGACGTGCTCGAAGTGCGTCGCGAAAAGGGCTAGCCACCGCACCAAAAAAGAGCCCCACCTGATGGTGGGGCTCTGGCGTCAGAATCGAGTTACGAAGTGCTTGACGTTATCGCGGGTGGCACCTTGTCCGAGGACCATTTGCGCACCACGGCCTCGGATTGGCGCTGCACCGTGAGCCAATCGTCCAGGGCGGAAGACCTCTTCTGTTCCAGCGCGCTCTCATCCAGCGGCCGGTTCGCGTCCCGTTCGATCAGGTTGATGATGTGATAGCCATACGAAGTCTTGACAGGATCGCTGGTCTGGCCGGGCTGCAGCGCAAAGACCGCGTCTTCGAATTCCGCCACCATCTGTCCGCGCCCGAACCAGCCCAGGTCGCCCCCCGTGTCCTTGTTCGACGTGTCGGTCGAGAGCTCCTTGGCCAGTGCCGCGAAATCCTCGCCCGCCTTCAGCCTGTCCGCTACCTTCTTCGCCTCGTCTTCGGTCGCCACCAGGATGTGGCGGGCGTGGACCTGCTCGGCGCTGGTCGACACTTCCTTCGCCAGGGCCTCCTGCAGCCGCGTCCGGTACAGGCTGGACTCAAACACGCGCCGGAAGGCCGCCTCGCTTAGGCCCGCGTTCTTGCGCACCAGCACCACATAGTCGCCATAGTTCTTCGTGAACTGATCCTGAGTCATTGGGACTTCAGTCGGCTGCGGCGTTATAGTAATCTGTGCCGTCGCCGTGATCGGAGTTGGCGTCGGCGTCGGCGGGTTGCTCTCGTAGCCAAACTGCTGCTCGATGTCCTTCTGAAGCTCATCCGCCGTCACCTGGATGCCGCGCTTCGCGGCTTCCTGTCGGATCAGCTCGTCGTCGATCATGTTCTCCAGCGTCTGCGAAGGAACGCTGCTGGCCTGGCTTTGCAGCGATTGCACTTGTTGCTGATAGTACTGCACCAGGAACTGCTGCTCCTCCACCGTTGGGTCCAGAAGCGACAACTGCGCCTGCAGGTTCGCGATCGTGCTGGAATACTGGAAGCGTTGGTACTGCACCATCGCCTGATAGTCGCGGGTCGAGATGCCCTTGCCGTTGACCAAAGCCACCGGCTGCGCTGGCTTCACCAGGTATTCCTGGTAGTAGCCATAGCCCAGCACGACCACTACCAAGGCAATCGTCACCACGGCAAAGATCGTCAGGATGCGCTTCTGCCGTTCCTCGCGTTCTCTCTTGGAAAACTGCTTCTTGCTCACAAACGGCTGTCCCAATTGCGGGTTCTTTAGCATTGGCTTGCCTCGAATGGACGTCTACACATACGTGCGGCCGGCCCCCTTGCCCACTTGTGCCTGCGCAGAGGCTCTAGCCTCTGCGAGGATGAGTGGTAGCGTACGGCAGCAGCGCCAGGTGACGCGCGCGCTTGATCGCCAGCGCGATTCCGCGCTGATGCCGGGCGCACAGGCCCGTCCCGCGGCGCGGCTGGATCTTGCCCCGATCGGTGATATACCTCTGCAACATGTCGTGCCGTTTATAGTCGATGCGCAGGTTCTTGTCCTTGCAGAAGGCGCAGACCCTACGACTGGGTCCCGCCCCATACGGTCGTCGGCGGTCGCCAGGTCCGTCTCCTGACGAAGGGCCGTAGCGCCGCGGACGTGGCCCCGACTGCGCCGGCTGTTGCTGTCCTTGTGTATCTGTAGCCAAGAGTACCTCCTTGGGTAGTAATCGCATTCCTTACTTGGTCTTCGTCTCTGTCTCGGCCTCGACCTCGTCCTTGCGAACGATGAGATAGCGGATCACGTCTTCCATCAGCTTCACGCTTCTCTCCAGGCTGCGCACGGATTCCGCGGGCATTTCCATCTGCACCAGATAATAGAACGCTTCGCGGTGCTTGTTGATGGGATAGGCCAGACGTCGCTTGCCCCAGGTATCGACCTGGGTGACCTGGCCCTTGAGGTCGCTGATGGTCTTCGACATCCTCTCCACCAGCGCTTTCAGGGGCTCTTCTTCCATTGTGGGCTGGACGACAAACACCAACTCGTACTGTGGCATCGTCACACCTCCTTTCCTCGGGATTGCCGCAGGGCGGTCGTCCGGGCGGACAGACGGCCTGGGGCGGAAAGGTTGGCACGAAGCTAACCTTTTATCAAGGCGTAGATTATACTATGAAACCGCCGAAAGTGCAAACGACGCGCGAGGGCGCGGCGAGAACTTGCCCGAAAAGAGGCACCGAGATACTTGCCGGCGCTTGCAGCGTGACCTTCTGGGAAGGCCATTCCACGGGCTGCTTCCCGGGGGCGACCTCCGGCCAGGTTGTCGTGCAATCATGCAAACTACGCCAATGCAGGTATAATACCTCCAGTGGTCGTGATGGCTGCCGAGAGGCTCCTGTGAGGGGGAAATCATGAAGCGTTCGCACCGCGCCGCCTGGATCGTGCTCGTTCTCTTGCTGCTCCTGTTGGTGGTTCCCATGGTCATACCCGTTCCGCCGCTCGAGGGCACCGTGCCGCCAGAGCAACTGGCCGACCCCGACAGCCGCTTTGCCGACGTCGGTGGCGTGCGTTTGCACTACAAGCTGGGCGGGCAGGGGCAGCCCACGCTGGTGCTGCTGCACGGCTTTGGCGCGAGCGTCTTTTCCTGGCGCGAGGTATTCGTGCCCCTGGCGCAGGCGGGCACCGTGATCGCCACGGACCGCCCTGCCTCGGGACTGACCTCGCGTCCCGTGTCCGGCCAGTGGCAAGGCCCCGGCCCCTATGGCTACGAGTCCCAAGCCGACCAGACCGTAGAGCTGTTGGACAAGCTTGGGGTGCAACGGGCAGTGTTGGTGGGCAACTCGGCAGGAGGCACTGTGGCGGTCGTGATGGCCCTGCGCTACCCAGAGCGCGTGCAGGCACTGGTGCTGGTGGATGCGGCGATCTACGCGGGCGGGCCGCCAGCCTGGGTTGGGCCATTGCTGCACATCCCGCAGGTGCGTCGCTGGGGGCCCTTTTTCGTGCGCACCATCAGCTCGAGTGGCATCAACATCCTCAATACGGCTTGGCACGATCCTGGCAGAATCACGCCAGAGATTGTGGCAGGCTACGAAAAGGCTCTGCAAGCCCAGGACTGGGACCGCGGTCTGTGGGAGCTGACACTGGCTGGCCATCCGCTGGGGCTGGACAAACGGCTCACGCAGGTGCGTGTCCCGACGTTGGTGATCACCGGAGATGATGACCGCATCGTGCCGACTGCACAGAGCCTGCACCTGGCGCGCGAGCTGCCCGGCGCAGAGCTGGTGGTCATTCCCAACTGCGGCCATTTGCCGCAAGAAGAGCAGCCAGAGGCTTTCCTGCTAGCCGTGAACGCATTCCTGGCCAGGTTACCCAAGGAGGTCCCATGAGTCCGAGACTGCAGGTCACCGAAGCTCCCGACTTTGTGCTGGATGACGTTCACGGAAGGGCCGTGCGATTGTCCGGGTACCGCGGAAAGCAGCATGTTGTTCTCGTCTTCAATCGGGGTTTGACCTGACCGTTCTGCCGCAGGCACATGACGCAGTTGCGTCAGGACTATGACCAGTTCGTAGCGCGTGATGCGGTTGTCCTGGCTGTGGATCCCGACAGCCCCGAGACGTTGCGCCAATGGTGGCAGGAGCACCACATCCCCATTGTGGGCCTGCCCGATCCGGGGCACCTCGTGGCAGACCTATACGGTCAAGAGGTGAATTTACTCAGGCTGGGGCGCATGCCCGCATTGTTCGTAATTGACAAGGCGGGCCAGGTGCGCTTGCAGCACTATGGGGGCGCTATGGGTGACATCCCGCACAACGCCGACGTGTTCGCGCTGCTGGATACGCTCAATCGAACACAAGACGCGAACAAGGGGTAATGGATGCCTTTGCGGCCTGGCCTGGTGGCTTTCTTTGGCTCTGGCGAGACTTCGGCCAGCGGGCGGCGGATTGACGACTGGCTGCTGCGCCGTCTGGACCCGCCCATTCGCATCGCGGTCCTGGAGACGCCCGCTGGCTTCCAGCCCAATTCCGAGATCGTGGCGGGCAAAGTGGCCGATTTCCTGCGCACCAGCCTGCAGAGCTACCGCCCGGCGGTCAGCCTGATCCCGGCGCGCAAGCGCGGCACGCCCTTCAGCCCCGACGAGCTGGGCATCGTGGCCCCGCTGCTGCAGTCCAACGCCATTTTCTTGGGCCCTGGCAGTCCCACCTACGCCGTGCGCCAGTTGCAGGACAGCCTGCTGTGGCAGACGCTCCAGGCGCGCCACCGCCTGGGCGCCACACTGATCCTGGCCAGCGCCGCCACGATTGCCGCTGGCGCCCTGGCCTTGCCGGTCTACGAGATCTACAAGGTAGGCGAGGACCTGCACTGGACGCCCGGCCTGAACCTGTTGGCGCCCTTTGGTCTGGAGCTGGTCTTTGTTTCGCACTGGGACAACAATGAGGGTGGGTCAGAGCTGGACACAAGCCGTTGCTTCATGGGGCAGGCCCGCTTCCAGCAACTGCTGGCATTGCTTCCGCCCACGGTCACCGTGGTGGGCATCGACGAGCACACGGCGCTCATTCTGGACCTGGTGGCGGCAACTTGCCATGTCATGGGCCGCGCGGGCATCACCCTGCTGCGGGGCGCACAAGGGCAACGCCATGCGCACGGGCAGGCCTTCGCCATCACCGAACTGGGGCCGTTTCGGCTGCCAGAGCCCAAGGAGGGCATTCCAGCCACAGTCTGGGAGCGTGCTGAAGCCGCGACGGTTGGAGCTACAGCCGAATCGGCGGCACAGCCCCCGCCGGAGGTGTTGGCCCTGCTGGAGGAGCGCGCTGCGGCGCGTGCTGGCCGCGACTGGGCAGCCGCCGACCGGCTGCGCGACGGCATCGCCGCGCTGGGCTGGCAGGTGCGTGACACGCCGGCTGGGCAGGAACTCTCACCCGGGTAGAGCGCAAGACGACCGTTCTGTCTGGACTCTGACTTGACAGACTCAGCCTGCTCTACTACAATGTGCGTCATGGGGATGTGGTCTCGCGAGTAGAGGCCCATCCAAGAGGAGCAAAGACTTGATCAATCTGCATCACTACTGCATCTGAGTTGCAGACCTGGGCACCGGTCGGTGCCCAGCGGCCGGCCTGCACACGTCAGGGGCGGTAGGTGGTGTGGCCGTGCCCTGAGGCGAGAAGCAGCAGCCCTTCTGGGGGTGTTGCCGCCACCTGCGTGTGTGGGTGGCGGCATTTTCTTTGGCCACGTCGTGGCCCACTGGGACGCGTGGAAATCACTCCCAAGGAGGAAAGTCATATGTCGAAATCGCTCAGTCGCTTCTTTGCCTCGCGCTGGGGCATTGTCCTGGCCGGGGCCGTCATCGGGGTCCTGGCTCCCCTCTTGCAGAAACTGGGCAACCCGCCCAACATGGGCATTTGCGTGGCCTGCTTCGTGCGTGACATCGCCGGCGCGCTGGGGCTGCAGCGGGCCGCCACCGTGCAGTACATCCGGCCGGAGATCATCGCTCTGGTGCTGGGCTCGACCCTGGCCGCCCTGCTCTTCCGAGAGTTCAAGCCTCGCGCCGGTTCTGCCCCTATCGTGCGTTTTGTGCTTGGCATGTTCGCTGCCGTCGGTACGCTGGTCTTTCTGGGGTGCCCCTGGCGCACCCTGCTGCGCCTGGCAGGCGGCGACCTCAACGCCATCCTGGGCTTTGCCGGGCTGGCCGTGGGCGTGATCGTCGGCGTATACCTGCTCAAAGCTGGTTTTGAACTGGGGCGGTCGCACCGCGCCTCGGCGGCCGTGGGCTGGATCATGCCGGCCATTATGGTCGGTCTGCTGTTGCTGCTGGTGCTGCGCCCGCAGTTCACCGTAGACGGGCCCATTTTCTTCAGCAAGAGCGGCCCCGGTTCGTTGCACGCCCCCGTCTTGATCTCACTGGCCGTCGGCCTGGTCATCGGCTTCCTGGCGCAGCGCACGCGCTTCTGCACCGTGGGCGGCATCCGTGACATCGTGTTGATGGGAGACACGCACCTCATCAGCGGCATCGGGGCGCTGCTTGTCGCCGCATTCGCTACCAATCTGGTTCTGGGCCAGGTGCACGTCGGGTTTGCGGGTCAGCCGATCGCCCACAGCAACTGCCTCTGGAACTTTTTGGGGATGGTGCTGGCGGGGCTGGCCTTTACGCTGGCCGGAGGTTGCCCGGGCCGACAGTTAGTCCTGTCTGGCGAGGGAGACGGCGACGCGGCCGTCTTCGTGCTGGGCATGCTCGTTGGGGCCGCCACGGCCCACAACTTGAGTCTGGCTGCGAAGGCCGATGCCGTGGTCAAGGGCGCGCTGCAGGTAGGCGGACCGTCTAGTTTCGGAATGGGTGCCGTGATTGTGGGTTTGGTCGTTTGCCTGGCGATTGGCCTGAGCATGCGTGAGGGGCACGAGACCCAGGAGGTGTAGAGGTGAAGACGATCGATGCGCGTGGGCTCTCCTGCCCCCGGCCAGTCATCCTGGCCCAGAATGCGATCCGGACTGGTGAGTTCCCCATCGAGATCTGGGTGGACAGCGCGGCTGCGAGAGAAAACGTGAGCCGGGCTGCGCGGAAGGCCGGCCTACACGTCAGTGTGCAAGAGCAAGGTGCGGAATATCGTTTGACAATGAACAGGTGATGTTGTGTAGGTCAGGGATGACGGGACCACCGGGCGGTGGCCCCAGCATCCTGGTACCTTTTGACCCAAACCGCTGCCTGGGTGCTGAAGGCGGCAGATGTTGTCTTGACAGGGCTATCCAGCGGCCCTATAATGGCCGCAAACCACCTGCGCAATCACGCACTCCAGGTTTGAAGGGGATACACGAAGCGGGAATCACCGCCAGAAGAGGTTGTCTTGATCTATCTCGACAATGCCGCCACCACATGGCCCAAGCCGTCGTGCGTGACCCAGGCGGTCGTGAACTACATGAACGAGGTGGGGGCCAACCCTGGCCGCGGGAGCCACAGGTTGGCCATCGCAGCCGGTCGCATCGTGTACGACGCGCGCGAGGCGCTGGCGCGCCTGTTTGGCGTGGCGGATCCGCTGCGCGTCGTGTTCGCGTCCAACGCCACCGAAGCCCTCAACCTGGTCTTGCTGGGCTACTTACACCCGGGCGACCACGTCGTGACCAGCTCGGTGGAACACAACGCCGTCATGCGCCCGCTGCGCTACCTGGAGTCAACGGGGGTGCAACTGACAGTAGTGCCGTGCACACCGCAGGGCACACTAGACCCCACGAACATCGAACGGGCCATCCGCCCGAACACCGTCATGCTCGCCATCAATCACGCATCGAACGTGATGGGGACGCTGCTGCCCGTCGCGGAAATCGGGGTCCTGGCACGGCGGCACGGCATGCTGCTGTTGGTTGACAGCGCACAGACCGCAGGCGTCCAGCCCACCGACGCGACCGCCATGCAGATCGACCTGCTGGCCTTCACCGGACACAAGGGACTGCTTGGCCCACAGGGCACGGGCGGACTCTGCCTGGGCGAGCGCGTGGACCTGGAGCGCCTGCGCCCGCTCAAGCGTGGCGGAACGGGCAGCCTCTCCGAATTCGAGCAGCAGCCCGACTTCTTGCCGGACAAGTACGAGGGCGGCACGGTGAACGCTTCGGGCATTGCGGGCCTGGGGGCGGGCGTGCGCTTTGTGCTGGAGCAGGGCATCGAAAGGATCCGCGCCCATGAGGAGGGCCTGACGGCGCGTCTGCTGGCAGGACTGCAGGAAATCCCGCACGTGCAGGTCTACGGGACGCTCGATGCAGCGCAGCAGACGGCCACCGTCTCGTTCAACGTGGCGGGCGTCGAGCCATCAGACGTGGCGCTGCGGTTGGACGATGAGTTCGGTGTGCTGTGCCGCGCGGGCCTGCACTGTGCTCCGGCAGCGCATCGCACCATTGGGACCTACCCGCGCGGGACGGTGCGCTTTGGCTTGGGCTATCTGAATACGCTGGAAGAAGTGGACGCGGCGCTGGCTGCGGTGCGCCAGATCGCCGCTCACCCGTAGACTATGCACGCGCAATGACGGAAAAGGCTTCAGGGGGTGAACGATCCATGCAGACCGTGGATGCGAGGGGGCAGGCCTGCCCACAGCCGGTCATTCTGGCGCGCAAGGCGCTGGAAGGGGTCGATGAACTGGTCGTGATTGTGGACAACGAAACGGCGCAGATGAACGTGACGCGCATGGCCGAAAAGGCTGGCTGCCGTGTCGAGTTCGAGCACCGGAACGATGGTACGTACTTGAACATCGCCAAGACCATGGAGCTGCCAGTGGGCCAGGTCGCACTGCCTGCGGCGGGCCAGCGCGTCGTGCTCGTGGCCAGCGACACGCTGGGGCGCGGCAGCGCTGAGCTGGGGGAAATTCTGGTGCGCGGTTTCTTCCACACGCTGAACGAGGTGCAGCCGCTGCCGAGCGCCATCGTTTTCATGAATAGTGGGGTGCAGCTGGTGGCAGAGGGCTCACCGGTACTGGACGACCTGCGCGCGCTGGATGACAAGGGCGTTGAAGTATGGGCCTGTGGCACGTGTCTGGACTACTATGGCCTGAAGGCCAAGCTGGCCGTGGGCCAGGTGTCCAACATGTACAGCATTGCCGAAGCTTTGTTGCAGGCCGGCAGCGTGATATCGATCTAGGAGTGGTATGGCAGAGACTGACTATGCCGTGGTGCTCTTCCATTCGACGCAGGGCGCGATGAAGGCCGAACGCGTGCTGCTGCTGGCGGGCTTTACTGTGAAGCTCATCCCAACCCCGCGCCAGTTCAGCTCCAACTGTGGCACAGCCTTACGCTGCCCCTGGTCGGACGCGTCCGCCGTGCGCGCAGCGCTCAAGTCGAATGGCGTCGAGTTCCAAAGCATCCGCAAGCTGACCGTGCGCCAGTAAGGGTGCGCGCCACTGCGAGCTGACGAAGGGAGGTGATGAGTATGTCCGACGCCTGCGAGATCAAGCGTCTGACCGAAATGACGACGGCAGCGGGCTGAGCGGCCAAGCGGGGCCCCGCGGCCCTGGCGCAGGTTCTGCGCCCCTTGAAGGACATGTTCCCCGGTGCCGACTACCCCAACCTGTTGGTAGGGCTGGAAACCAGCGACGACGCGGCGGTCTACCAGGTCAGCGACGAGCTGGCCATCATCCAGACCCTGGACTTTATCACGCCCATCGTGGACGATCCGTACACCTTTGGTGCCATCGCTGCCACGAACGCGCTGAGCGACGTCTATGCCATGGGCGGGCAGGTGCTGCTGGCGCTCAACATCGCCTGCTTTCCCGCACAGCTCCCACCGGCCACCATCACCGAGATCCTGCGCGGTGGCGGGGACACGGTGCGCGAAACTGGTGGCGTGATCGCTGGCGGGCACACGGTGGACGACCCCGAGCCCAAGTACGGCCTGGCGGTGATGGGCAGCGTACACCCTCGGCATATCGCCACCAAGGCCGGCGCTCGCCCTGGCGGTGCCTTGCTGCTGACCAAGCCTGTGGGCACGGGCATCGTCACCACGGCCGCCAAGAGCGACGTGGCCGCGCCCGAGCACCTGCAGGCAGCGGTCGACTCGATGCTGCAACTGAATCGCATTGCGGAGCGGCTGGTGCCGGAGTTCGACCTGAAGGCCGCCACCGACATCACCGGGTTTTCCCTGCTGGGACATGCCCAGGAGATGGCCGAGCAGAGCGGCGTCTGCCTTCGCATCCACTCACAGAACGTGCCTCTGTTGCCCGGTGCGTGGGAATATGCCAAGCAGTGGCTGTTCCCCGGGGGGAGCAAGCGCAACCGCGACTACTTCCAGCCCCACGTCCAGGTCGCGCTCACGGTGTCCGAAGAGTTGCTGATGTTGCTCTACACGCCCGAGACCTCGGGAGGTTTGCTTCTGGCGGTGCCCACTTGCCGGCTCGTCGCCGTGGAAGCCTTCCTGCGCGCGGCCGGGCAGGCGTATTGGGCCATCGGTGAGATCGAGAGCGGCGCGGGCATCGCGCTGGACTGACTGGAAAACCGGCGTCCGCTACCCTGATGGAGCGGCTCCAAAGCAGTTGTACTGCTGCTGGCACTGTGGCAGTGCTTGAGTTCTGTCATCTCCTGCGCCCACACGATTTGACAATCGCTTGTCCTGCCGCTATACTCAACTCAGCGCGTGGGACTGGTTCATTGTTAACCCACTGTCTACTGATCCGCACCGTTGAGCAGGAGGAGCATTCAAGTGAGGCTTGGCAATCCTGGCGTGTTGCGCGCTTGCCGCAGGCACTGGCTTGCCGTGATCCTGCTTTCCGTCACCGCTGTGGCGTCCAGCCTACTCCTCACTTCCTGCCGGGCCGCGCCCACGCCCAAGGCTGCTCCGACGCCGCCCCAACCGACCCCGGTGTACTCTTCCGAAATCGGCACGAAACTCCCTCCCGTCATCTTTGTCATGCTGGACTGGATGAACGGCGACTGGGGCAACCCGGACTACCGGTGGTCCTACGTCGATCAGTATGGCTATCGGCAGGATTATCGCGGGCACCCCGAATTCGGCGCGCTGGGGGGGTGGACAGAGTTCCACTGGAGCGACCTCAACCCCGAAAAAGGCGTCTACGACTGGAGCCTCACCGACAAATTCGTCAAGGACGCACAAGCCATGCAGGTCACACTGCCCGATGGCAGCGTGATTGCCAAGCCCGTCGGCATCGCGGTGGTGTGTTGGACGGCGGACTCGACCGCGGACCGCATTGGCTTCAACTACATCCCGGTCTGGGTGGCGAATCAGGGCGGTGGCAGTACCTGGTCGTGCTACGACCCCGACGGCTCTGGCCCTTGCAAGCCGTTTTGCACGCCCAAGTTCACCAACACGGTCTGGCAATACTGGTTCGATCAGTTCCTGATGGCCATGGGCCGGCACTACGACAACAACCCCGAGTTTTACAACCTGGCCTGGCTCGCCATCCACACGGGCGTCGACGGAGAGACGGTCGAGCGCAAGAATCTGTTTGGGTGCAGCTACGCTGGCGATACTCTTGCATTCACCAATTGGTGTTCTCACGTGTTCGAAAGCTACAATCTGGCCTTTCCCAACACTCCCCACTTCATCCAGGCCACGGTGCATAACTCGTACTATTTTTCCCGGCAGGCAGCCACGTATGCGTCGAGAATGAGCGGGGTCAAAGTCAACGGTCTGGAGCCAGATGTGTCCAGCGCTGAGGTGCGCTACGACGGGGTGCTGGTGGGCGGCGTGACCGGGTTCTCTGATGTGTACCACGAGCAGATACCGACCGGCTATGAGCCCAAACGTGGCAACGGCATCGAGGGCAGCTACTGGTTCTTTATGCAGGGGCTCTCCACGCATCCCTACATCTTTGACGTCCAGTTGCCCAACATCAGCGACACCTACCTGGCGGAGCAGCGTACTGGCTTCCCGATTCTCAATTTCGTGCGCAACCACCTGGGCAAGTCCATTCAGGACACGCCGGACGTGTGGACCGTGTTGCGTGACACGCACTGGCAGGACACGAGTTGGCTTGGCAGCGACGGCATACGCCGCACCTATGGCCCGCACCATGGCGACTTGCAGTATTGGCTCTATCGCAGCGACACGGCACCGGGCAGCCGCAGCGTCTTCCTGAATGCCGAGACCCTGTATGCCGAGCTTCCGCCCCTGGCGGCGCAGCACATCTACGCCTGGCACAGCACGCGCCGCACCGACCAGGGCACCAGCAACCCGTACCTGTCCTTTGACATCGACGATGCATACCCATACGTCGGCCAGGTTCCGCGCGCAGCCGGCGGCCAGGTGTCCTGGTCCATTACCGTGACCCTGGTCAACACGGGGGCGGACACTTTTTCGCTAGAGTACGTGGACTACTATGGCAACCTGGTTGAGCGCAGGGTCACCAAGGGCGCGGCTCTGGGCACGATGGGCAACTGGGTGGACTATACCTTCCGCGTGGACGATGCCTACATGAACAACGGGTTGCCGGGAGGCATGGACTTTCGCATCGACTGCAACGGCGACGGCAACGAAATCGTTCATCGCCTGATCGTCAAGGCCGAAGGCCCAACCCCGCCCACCCCCACACCGACACGGACGCGGCCGCCCACGGCCACGCCCACCGAGACCTTGACCCCCACCACGACGCGCACGCCGACCTACACGCCCACGGGCACGATCACGCCACCGACGCCCACCAACACCGTGGTGGTTCCGCCGACGCGTACGCGCACGCCGACGCCGACGCGCACGGGCACTCCGGGTCCTAGCGCCACGCCGACCAACACGCCAACCCTTGGCCCCAGCCCGATGCCAACCAGCACTCCCACGCCCTTCCCAGGCGGCCACAACGTCATCACGCTGCAGCAGGGTGTGCTGGGCTACCAGGGCGCCAACGATACCTACATCACGATGTATACGCCCTCGGGCAACTTTGGGCTCCAGGCCAATCTGGTGGTCAAGAACGACAGCGTCTATGAGGGCCTGCTGCGCTTTGACGTGGGCGGCGTGCCAATCAGCTCCACGGTCAGTTCGGCCATCCTACGCTTGTACGCCTACAACCGCGACAAGAACGCAGCCCTGGACGTGCAGGTCTACCGCATGTTGCGCGACTGGGTCGATACGCAGGCCACCTGGGACCGGGCGGCGCTGGACCGCCCGTGGGGCGCTGCCGGCGCCAACGACACGGCCTCCGACCGCCAGGCCGATCCTGTGGCCGTGCAGACCATGTCCACCCTGGGCGACTGGTACGAGTTTGACGTCACGGGATTGGTGCGGGATTGGGTGGCCAAGCCCGGCGACAACCACGGCCTGGTCCTGCGCGGCGCCGGACAGGTCTCTCTGGTGTATCACCTGGCCAGCTCCAACAACCCGACCATCTCGTACCGTCCGCAGTTGGTGCTCGACTATACGGCTCCCGAACAGCCCGTGACGCCGACGCCGCTGACGCCCGTGGCCACAGCCACGCGCACCGCGACGCGCACGGCCACGCCGCTGGCTTCTGCCACCGCCACGGCGACGAGTACGCCGGGGCCCTCGCTAACGGCCACCCCTCAAGGGACGGCTACGCCGGCGCGCACGCCCATCGAGACCGCGACAGCCACGCCTACCGAGACAGGCACTCCCGCGCCCACCCCTCAAGGGACGGCTACGCCGGCACAAACGGGGACGCCTGGGCCGACGCCCACCAACACGCCCACGCCCTTCCCGGGTGGTCACAACGTCTTGACGTTGCAGCAGGGAGTGATGGGCTACCTGGGCACCAGAGACACGTACATCACCTCCTTCACTCCAGCGGGCAGCTTTTCGCTGCAGGCGAATCTGATCGTCAAGAACGACAACACCTACCTGGGCCTGTTGCGCTTTGACCTGGGCAGCGTTCCGCCCGGCTCTACGCTCAACTCGGCGACGCTCAGGCTCTACGCCTACAACCGCGACAAGAGCGGCGCGTTGGATCTGCAAGTATACCGCCTGTTGCGCCCCTGGGTGGACGCACAGGCCACCTGGAACCGGGCTGCGCTGGATTCCCCGTGGGCCGCCGCCGGCGCCAACGACACGACGACGGACCGCGCGGCCGACCCGGTGTCAGTGCAGACCGTGGCTGCGCTGAACACGTGGTACGAGTTTGACGTCAGCGCATTGGTGAGGGACTGGATCGCAGCCCCGGGCTCCAACCGGGGCGTGGCTCTACGCGCGCTGGGCAGCGTCTCGCTGTCCTATCACCTGGCCAGCGGCAATCACTCGACGATCTCCGTCCGTCCGCAACTTGTGATCGACTATACCGCTCCAGAGCAACCCAGGACGCCGACGGCATCGCCTGTCGCGACGCGTACCTTGACGCCGACGGCAGGGGGCACACTGACGCCCACGCCGGCCGGCACGCTCCAGGCGACGTCTACTGCTACGCAGACACCCAGCGCCACCACGACGCCACAGCCTACGCCGACTGCGGTGGGCGAGGACGTCATCGTCGACATGGAACGCCGCGTGGGGATCCTGGAGCAGTTGTTGCGGGCCATCATCGACATCTTGCAGCGCGCCGGTAAGATTGGACGCTGAACGGGTCTCGCCCGGAGCGGCCAGAGGAGGAGAACGTGAAGAGAGCGATTGTGATCTTGTTGGTCGTGGTGGGCGTGGTTGCCGTTGGCATCCGCGTTCTGGGAGCGAGCAAGGCAAACAACGTCCCGGGCGCGGTGACCCATCGCGGCCAGGAGGTTATTGGGTTCGAGGCACGCACACCGCGTAGCCTGCGCTGCATTCACTTCCTCACGGCCCCGCCCGTGCTGGATGGCGACCTGAGCGACTGGCCGGCCTGGGACAGCATCGACGTCAACCGCGCCACAGCCTTTTCCTTCTCGGGCCTCGTCGGCAGCACGTTGGACCTGAGCGCCACCGTGCGCAGCGGCTGGGTGGCCGACACGCTGTACTTTGCGATCCAGGTGAGCGACGATGTGATCGTGACGGACAGCGCGGACGTGTGGCGCGATGATGGCGTGGAGATCGGCCTGGATGGCCTGCGCGACGGCCAGGCCTGGGGGGGGGATGACCACCAGTACACGCTTGTGGCCGACGGCCGGGTCACCGATCGCGGGGTGGTCGTCACGGACGTGCTAGCGGCTGCGGGCAGGTTCCCGGGTGGGTACACCATCGAGGTTGGCATTCCTATCTCCAAGCTGATCCCCGGCGCGCCCATCTCCGGTACGGTGATGGCCTTTACCGTCGGCGTGCACGATGACGATGACGGCGGCAACTGGGACGCGTACCTGATCTGGGAGGGCACCAGCACCAGCAGCTCGCCCGCCCTGTTTGGAAGCCTGGTCTTCTCGGAGCGTCCGGAAGACCGCATTGCTGTGCTGGAGGCCAAGGTCACGCAGCTTGAGGCCAAAGTGCAAGAGCTCCTGACCGTCTTGAGTCAATTTGAGAAACTGACCCCACCCTGAGGTTCTTTGCGGGCCAAGCATCCCGTTCCGTCGTGTGGAGACAACAGGGGGACGAAGTACGCTTCGTCCCCCTGTCCTTGTCGTCAGCCCTGGCGAGCTTGGCTCAACTATCAAAGGGCCAGGAGGTGATGATCGGTAGGTAGAGCCGATACCCGTTGGGCGTCGCGGACGCCGTTGGCGTGTGGGTGGGCGTGAAGCGCGGCGTCTGCGAGGGGGTCGCTGTGGCCGTGCTCGTGGGCGTGACGATGGGCGTTGGCGTTTGCGCCGGCGTAGCCGTCCCTTGAGGGGTGGCCGTCGGCGACGGCGTGGGGATCGCAGTGGGCGTTGGCGTCTCGTTTGGTGTCGGGCTGGTCGTGGCCGTGGGGCTCGCCGTGGCGGTCGGGGTGACGGTGGGGGAAGGTTCGACATAGTCGTACACCACGTACAACTCGGGCCGCCGGCTGACGTCCGCGTATTCGGCGGAGGCGAGCTGGTAGTAGTACTGGCGACGGTCGCCCGGGCTCTTGAGCACCACCCCGTGGTTCTGGGCCGGGTCGTCCACCCAGGCCTGCATCGCGCTGGTCACGTCCAGGTTAATCCAGGTGTTGACCGCCTTGATGGTGAACGAACCGGTTGCTGCACCGTCGCGGTCCTGATCCGGCCCGGTGCGGTTGCATCCCTCCATGCTCCAGGGCTGCCCGCGCTGTGCCTGCAGCCAGTTTGCCTCACTCGCAACCCAAGGCCGGTTAACCTTGTAGGCACGCACCTCGATGGGAAGCGGCGTGGGCATGTTGATCGCGTTGACCACATAGTACCTGACCGCCGCCGAGATAATGCGCGCTCCATGGGGAATGCTGCTGACGTCGAAGCGGACCAACGGCGCCGCGCGGTCGCCTTGACTGATCTCCAACCTGATTTGAGTATCATTGATGCTGCTCTGGTTCCACGTATCGAGGAAGGTGTCCGTGACCTGCTCCAGCACCGCGAGGTGGCGGGACTCGGTCTCCGGGTAGATCGTCAACTGGTACTCGCCCGCGGCGGGCGAGGAGACCTTCAGCCAGCCGCCGACTGGCTGCACATACCCCATGTCACTGTCCCCGTTGCGCATGTCGCGGGTGAGCACCACGTAGCGCGAGGTCGAATCGAGGCCCATTCTGGGCAGGTTGAAGCCCAGACCCACGGCCCGCACCGTGTCGGTCACTGCAGCGCGGATGTCCCCGCTGGCGCGGTCGTACGAAGCTTGTACAGCCGTCCAAGGGCTGTCCTGAGTGGGCAAGCGCGGGCCCTGCTGGATGTATAGCCAGTAGTACGGCTTGGATTCGTCGGTCTTGATTACCAGGTTGGGTGGGTCCTGGTTCTGCCAGCGCTCGTGCAACGAGCGCTGGGCCAGCCAGTCCATCAGGCGAGCCCAGTCCTCGGGCGGTGGGTCTGAGCTGTGAGTTCCGGGGTAGCGCGTCAGGTACCAGGGCGGTACATCCGGGTTCCAGTACTGCACCGCCGCCAACAGATCATCCGCGTGGTGTGGAGCCACGATGTAGTAAGGTTCGGTTGTGCCAGGCACGAGACCGTCGTTGCCCGCGTTGTGCAAAATGGCTACGGCCACGTGCTGCAAGTTGCGCGCCAGCCCATCCACCCCACTGAAGAGCGTACTGTAGCGCTCGTAGCTGGGCCCGCCCGTGCTGGTGCTCCAGGGCTGCCCGATGTCGTTGCACAGGGGCTCCTTGTGTGGGCCGTTGCAGTCTGCGGGGGCACCCTGCTTGTCCTCGCTGTACCATTGCCTCAGGTTCATGGGGCCCTTGAGGTCCACCGCCGCGGCAAAGCGGTCGGGGTACTTTTCAGCCATCATGATGGCGCGGTAGCCGCCGCCGGAGACACCCATCAGGTAGATGCGATTGGGGTCCACGTTGTAACGCTGGCACACGTAGTCGATGGTCTCGCTGATATAGTGCTGCAACGGTAGCGTGGCGACGTGCCAGTCCGCCGTGCCCGGCGCCAGCAGCAGCCAGCCGCGCTTCGCGATGTCGTTGGCATAGAAGGCGCCCCGGTAGGGGTACCAGGGCACGACTGCCGCCGCCCCGTTATAGGGCACGTCCGCGCTCCAGGGGTGCAGACCCACCACCAGCGGCACGGGCGGCTGGCTGGGGTCGTAGCCGCGCGGGAGCTGCAAGAGGGCCTGGCGCACGCTGGGTTGCCCGCCGTAGGTCGAAGTAAAGGTGATCGGCGCCGAGGTGGTGGCCAACACAGGCGTGGGCACCAACGTGGGTGTGGACGTGGGCGTTTGCGTGGGCGTGTTCGTCTGCGTGGGCGTGTTGGTGGGCGTGCGCGTCGGCGTATGCGTCCTGGTCGGCGTCAACGTGTGGGTGGGTGTGGGCGTGTTGGTGGGCGTGGGCGTCGACGTGCTCGTCGAGGTGGGTGTGGGCGTGCGCGTCGGCGTGTGGGTAGGCGTGTGGGTCGGTGTGGGCGTGGCCGTGTAGATGGGCGCCGCGCCCTGGTAGGTCACCTCCAGGCGCGGGCGGAAGGTCGGGTTGCCCTCGGCGCTGGTGAACCTCACGATGCTGGCCGCCAAGGCGTTCCTGCTGCGCACGAGGAGGCCGTTGTTGGGCAGGCTGCCATCCAGCCAGCCCTGCACCACCTGCGTCAGGCTGTTCCCGTCCCACTCGATCCAGCTCCCCCCGCTGGCGGATGTGAGTGGCTTGAAATCCTCCGGCGTGGCGCGCCGGTCGGTGGCGGCGTCGTTGCAGCCAGTAAGGCCCCAAGGATTGCCAGGTGACGCGAAGCTCCAGGTCAGGTCCGGGATGGAGATGGTCCGCGAGATGTAGTGCACGGCGATAGAGTCCGTGCCGGCGCTTTCGCAGTACAGCATGAGCTTGGCGCCCAGGACGTGCGCCCCCGGTGGAAGGATGTCCAGGTTGAACCTGACCACGGCCGCATTCTGCTGCTTGAAACTCACCAGCAATCGGTCATTGGTTGCGTAGGTGCTGCTGCCTTGGTAGGCGTTCATGTACGTGTCTTCGGCTCTCTGCACCGTCACGGAATAGTTGTCGCCTTCGGCTTCCTGGGCGCAGGCCGGTGCGCGATCCGAGATGCCAAATGCGAGCCACGCCAGAGCGAAAAGGACGACACTGATTACGACGTAGGCAAGCCTCAACGATCTCTTCATGCGATGGTTTTTCCCCTGTTGGTTGTTGTTGGCCCGCGGGACCCTCCCGGACGACAGGTCCCGCGGGTAGACTCTGCCGCAAGGCACCACCCTTCGGAAGGGTGCCCCACGAGTCTGCTCCTACTCTGGCCGGGCCACGCGTTTGAGCCCGGCAAAGCTGGCCATCAGGCGTTTGATGCCCGCTTTGCCCGCAAAGGCCACGGTCACTTCCTCGTCGCTGCCACGCATCTGGCTGGCCACCACCACGCCCTCGCCGAACTGCGCATGGCGCACGCGGTCGCCCGGGGCGAACGAGCCCGTTCTGGACGCCGGCCTGGGCGGCAAGGCAACCTGTGCCTCGGGCCGTAATCGGGCGGGCGCGCGAGTCTCGCGCCCCTGCACCAGGCGGCCAGGAATGTCGCGCAGGAAGCGCGAGGGCTCGCTGGTGCCCTGCATCCCAAAGCGCGCCCGCCGGAAGGTGTGGATCAAGTACAGGCGCTGCTTGGCGCGCGTCATGCCCACGTAGCACAGACGGCGCTCCTCCTCCATCTGCTCCGGCTCTTCCAGCGAACGGCTGTGGGGCAGGATGCCCTCCTCGAGCCCCACCATGAATACCGTGTCGAACTCCAGGCCCTTGGCCGTGTGCAGGGTAAGCAGCGTGGCCGCGTCGGCGTCCTCGCGCAGGTTGTCGACCTCCGAGACCAGCGCCACGTCCTCCAGGAAGGTGGTCAGGGCCGTGTCCGGCGGCAGCGCCTGATAATCCTGCGCCACGGTGCGCAGTTCGCGCATGTTCTCCCAGCGCTCGACGCCTTCTTCGGTCCCGTCCTGTACATAATCTCCGTACTTACTGTCTGCGACAACCCGGTCCAGAAGCTCGAGCACGCTCTGCTGCCCGCGCGCCGCGATCCAGCCGTCGATCAAGGTCAGCAAGGCCCGCAGGACCTTGGCGCTGCGCCCGTCTAGGGGCGGTACGGCCCCGTCTGCGCGGGGCGGTGCGGCCCCGTCTGCGCGGGGCGGTGCGGCCTGCGCCGCTGCGTCCTGCCCGGGCTCGGGCTGGCTCGCCTGGGAGTCCTGCAGCAGTTGCATGGCCGTGTAGACCGGCACGCTGTGCGCGCTGGCCCACTGCCCCAGCGTTTTCTGCGTGCGCTGGCCGATGCCGCGCGGCGGGACGTTCATGACCCGCTTCAGGCTCACGTCGTCGTGGGGGTTGTGCACCAGGCGCAGGTAGGCCAGCACGTCCTTGATCTCGCGCCGCTCGTAGAAACGCGTCGCCCCGACCAGCTTGTAGGGCAGCCCGTAGCGCACAAAGGCGTCTTCGAGGACGCGTGACTGGGCGTTGGTGCGGTACATGATGGCGCAATCGCGCAGGCGGCACAGGCGCTGTGCCACCAGCTTTTTGATTTCTCGTATGACATAATCCGCTTCTTCCTGCTCGTCGTAGGCCTCGAAGACGATCAGCGGCGTGCCCGACTGGTTCTGGGTCCACAGCTTCTTTTCCGTGCGCTGCGTGTTGAGCGCGATGACGTGCCGGGCCGCGTCGAGGATGGTCTGCGTGGAGCGATAGTTTTGCTCCAGCATGACCACCTGGGCCTCGGGAAAGTCCTTGCGAAAGTTGAGCACGTTGCGAAAGTCGGCCCCGCGCCAGCCATAAATGCTCTGGTCTTCGTCGCCCACGGCAAACAGGTTCCTGCGTGGGCCGGCCAGCAGCTTGACCAGTTGATACTGCGCGCTGTCGGTGTCCTGGAACTCGTCCACCAGGATGTAGACGTAGCGACGCTGGTGTTTCTTGAGCACGTCCTCGTGCTGCATGAACAGGCGCACGGCGAACATCATCAGGTCGTCAAAGTCCAGCGCGCTGTTGGCCTTGAGCAACTGCTGGTAGCGGGCGTAGACCCGTCCGGCGACCTCGTGCCAGTAGGTGGGCGGGCTGTACTCTTCGGGCGTGAGCATGGAGCGCTTGGCCTTGGAGATGCCTGCCTGCAGGGCCGTGGGCCGGAACATCTTGTCGTCCAGGTTGAGTTCCTTCAACGCCTGGCGGATCAGCCCCAATTGGTCGTCCCTGTCATATATGACGAAATTGGAGGGAAAACCTATCGTTTGCGCCTCGCGACGCAGGATACGCGCGCAGATGGCGTGAAAGGTGCCCATGGTCAGACGGTCCAACTGCTGCTGGCCGATCAGCTTTTCCAGGCGCGCGCGCATCTCGCGCGCGGCCTTGTTGGTGAACGTGACGGCCATGATGTTGTAGGGGTCGATGCCGCATTCCTTGACAAGGTAGGCGATGCGGTAGGTGAGCACGCGCGTTTTGCCCGAGCCCGGGCCAGCCAGCACCAACACTGGCCCGTGCAGCGCCTGCACGGCCTTGGCTTGCGCGGGGTTCAGTTCCTTGAGCAAATCCATCGACGGCACTCCATTCCGGGGCGAATCCATTCGCTATTCTAGCATCGTTTGTGCTTTTTGGGCAACTAACATAGAGTTATCTGAGGATGCGCCCAACGCTTTGCTGCTTTCTGGTTGGTCGCAGTCATTCTGCTGCGCAGCGTGCTGCCGGGAGGGAGGCTTCACGTAGCAAGATCGTGGGCATTTGTCTGGCAGGCGTGCCATTATGATATGCTGGATGACTGAAGCGCAAGGTTTCCGTTTCGCGAGGTTTTGGCTTACAATGCGGCCTTGTACGGAGACTGTGTGTGCCGCAAGCCGCAGTCTTGCTGTTGGACGGCGCTCGCACCTCTGTCGGGACTGGCGGCCGCACGTCTGCTGCCTGCACTATGTCGCACAGGCCAACTGCACAAAGGAGAATGACCCATGGATCTGCAAGAGATACCGCCGGAGTTGAGCGGCCCGAGCGTGAACTTGCCCGCACTGGTGTCCGACATGGAACGCCGGGTGCCCTATGCCGCGGCGCTGCTGTGCCGCAACGGCGGCCTGCAGGTGCAGGTGCGCGACCGCGAGCAGAGCGTCACTGAGATTGCGCCCAGGCAGGGCCTGGTGCTGAGCGCCTGGAACGGCGCATACTTTGAGGAGATGGCCAGCAGCGACCTGTCGCGCGAGCACATGTTCGGCCTGGCGCGTCGCTTCATGGGGGCAGTGCAGCCCCGTCTGCGCGGGGCGGTGCGGCCCCGTCTGCGCGGGGCGGTGCGGCCCCGTCTGTGCGGGGCGGTGCGGCCCGTGGCGTCCGATGGTGGCATCGATCCGGGCCAGGCCCAGCGCACGCACTATGCCACTGCCTGTGTCGAGGACCCTACGACCCTCTCGGCCAAGGAAAAACTCGACCTGTGCCTCGACCTGCAGGCGCGGGCGCGCAAGCTGAACCCGCGCATCGTAAACGTGCAGGTGCGTTACATGGAGACACTCGAATCCAAGGCCTTTGTCAATCGCGTCAGGCAGCTATCACAGAACGTGCTGCGCCTGCGGCTCAGCGTCATGGTGTTTGTGTCCGATGGCCAGCAATTGCAGTACGACTGGCTGGGCAAGGACGCCACCGGCGGGCTGGAAGCCGTGCGGCTGAACGACGATGATCTGCGCCGCGTCTGCGAGAGCGCGGTGGCCATGCTCTCGGCGAAAAAGGTCCCGCCGGGGATGTACGACGTGATCTGCTGTCCGGACGTCTCGGGCGTGATCGCGCACGAGGCCTTTGGCCATGGCGTCGAGCTCGACATATTCCTGAAGGACCGCGCCCGCTCCGAACAGTACCTGGGCAAGCCGATCGCCTCGCCGCTGGTGGATATCCTGGACGACCCCTCTTACCCGGGCGGCCACGGCACGTACTTTTTTGACGACGAGGGCCAGCTTTCCTCTCCCACCTACATCATCCGCCACGGCGTGTTCGAGCGTGGGCTGTCCGACCTGTACTCTGCGCACAGCCTGCGCGTGCCGCGCAGCGCCAATGGCCGCCGTGAGAGCTTTGAGCGCAAGGTCTACGTGCGCATGTCCAACACCTTCTTCGGACGCGGCAAGACGCCGGTGTCGGAGATGATCGAGAGCGTCGAGCGCGGCGTGTACCTGGAGCACAGCTCGAGCGGCATGGAGGACCCCAAGGGTTGGGGCATGCAGGTGACGAGCCAGTATGGCGTGGAGATCCTCAACGGCAAGCTCACCGGCCGTCGCTTTGCACCGATTGGTATCACCGGCTACGTGCCCGACATCCTGCAGAGCGTCTTGGCCGTAGGCGACGATTTTAAGCTCAGCGGAGGGACATGCGGCAAGGGTCACAAGGAGTGGGTGCCCGTATCCTCGGGCGGTCCTCACCTCAAACTGAAAGCGAGGCTCGGCTAATGCTACAGCAAGTCATCGAAGCACTGCGCAAACACGAGGGCGTACACGATTGGTGCGCACGCCACGTCGACAAGCGCAGCACCCAGTACTATGTGATTGGCAAGCATCCCGAGAGTCGGCGCGTGGTGACCAGCGAGCGCGTCGTCGTGACTGTGATGAACGATCACGCTCCGGCCGCAGGCGGCTCCGAGTTGGTGCGCGGTGAAGCGGATGTGACTGTCCTGCCCAGCGACCTGCTCCGGCTGGCGGACAAGCTGAGCCAGGCCGTCTTCATGGCGCGCCTCACCGACAACCCGCGCTATGGGCTGCCCGGCCTGTCGCGGTACCCTGTCGTCGAGCTGGCCGATTCCGAGATGCAAAAACGCCCTCAGGACGTCGCCGAGCGTCTGGTGGGGCAATTGACGCAATCCCTGGCTGCCGAGAAGAACGTGCGGCTCTCCAGCGCCGAGGTCTTTGTCGAGGAGAGCCACGTCCACACCCAGAACAGCCGTGGCGTCGATGGCCACCAGGTTGGCACCAACCTGCTTTTCGACTGGGTCTTGCTGGCCGCGGGTGATGCGGATGAGATGGAGTCGCACGTGGCCTTTGAGCGGCGGCGCGCGGCCGACCTGGACGTGCCTGCGCTGGCGCAGCGCTATGCGGCGCACGCCCGCGATGCGCTCGCGGCAGGTACGCCCAGGACCGGCACTTTCCCAGTGGTCGTCAGCGATGAGGCGCTGGACGAACTCGTGGTCAGTGAGGGCAATTCCCCCCTGACCCTGCGTTCGTCGGCGCAGCTCAAGTACCAGCAGATCAGCCCCTGGGAAGTAGGCCAGAGCATCTTCACGCAGACGCCGAGCGGCGATGCCTTTACGCTGTATGCCAACGCGCTCCTTCCGTTTGGCACCCGCAGTGGCAGCCTGGACGGCGAGGGACTGCCCGGTCAGCGGCTGCCCATCGTCGAGAACGGCGTGCTGACGCGCTTCTGGGCCACGCAGCGCTACGCCGAGTACCTGGGCGTGCCGCCCACGGGCGAGTTTGGCAACCTGGAGCTTCCCGCGGGCACGCACTCGTTCGCCAGCCTGCTCGAAGGCCAGGGGCCGCTCTACCACATCGTGGCCTTTTCCGCCATGTCCCCCGACCCGCTCACGGGCGATTTCGTGGGCGAGATCCGGCTGGGCTACGAGTTGAACAAGGGGCAGGTGCGGCCCATCCGTGGCGGTTCGATCGGCGGCAACCTGTTCGACGTGCTGGTGGCGGCCCGGTGGTCGCGTGAGACGGCCTTCCTGGGCGACTATGCCGGGCCGCGCGCCGTGCGCTTCCCGCAGGTGACTGTGGCGGGTGCGTGACCAGTGCGATCCTGCCATCCACGAATGCTCGAATGGCACGGCCGTCATTCTTGTATTCGTGCTCTGACTCTACTGAAAGAACTCGGATCTCACCGCAGAGCACGCAGAGAACGCAGAGATTCCCGTATGAACTCCGCGCTCTCGGCGGCCTCTGCGGTAAAGAAGGGGCTTTTTGCAGTGGGGTCGTGCTCCCATTCGTGGATGGCATCCGGACTGCGACCTTGCGCTGAGGTGAGAGCATGATTCCCATATCCGTACCGCTGCTGGGCGAGGAAGAGAAGCGCGCGGTGCTGGAAGTGATCGATTCGGGCCAACTGGCCCAGGGCAAGCGCGTCGAAGCCTTCGAGCAAGCCTTTGCCGAGGTGTGCGGCGTCAAGCACGCCATCGCGACGTCCTCGGGCACCACTGCGCTACAGACGGCGGTCCTGGCGCATGGCATCGGACCCGGCGACGAAGTGATCACTACGCCATTCACCTTTATCGCTTCGGCCAACGCCGCGCTCTTTGCGAGCGCAAAACCTGTATTTGTGGATATCGATGCGCGCTCGTATAATATAGACCCACGTTGGATCGAGAAGGCGATCACGCCACGCACAAAGGCCATCCTGCCCGTGCACCTGTTTGGCAACCCCTGCGACATGGAAGCCATCCTGGGCATTGCCAGGCGGCATGGCCTGGTCGTGATCGAGGACGCCTGCCAGGCCCACGGGGCAATGGTGGGAGGTCGCAGCGTGGGTAGTTTCGGCACGGGGTGTTTCTCGTTCTACCCGACCAAGAACATCACCACCGCCGAAGGGGGCATCATCACCACAAATGACGACGCACTGGCAGACCGCGCGCGGCTGATCCGCAGCCACGGCCAGCGCCAGCGCTACTATCACGAAAGCATCGGCTACAACTTTCGCATGACCGAGATCCAGGCCGCCATTGGGCTGGTGCAGGTCGGCAAGTTGCAGCGCTTTGTGGAGGCGCGCCGCGCCAACGCGGCCTACCTCAGCGTCCACCTGCAGGGCGTGGTGACACCCGTGGAAAGCCCCGGCACCCGGCACGCGTATCACCAGTACACGATCCGCGTCGTGGCTGGCCGCGATGGCCTAGTCGAGCATCTGACCGCGCGCGGCATTGGCACGGGCATCTACTATCCGTTACCCGTGCACCAGCAGGTGGCCTACCAGAAGCTGGGCTACGGCGGTCACTTTCCGGTGGCAGAGCAGGCCTCTCAGGAAGTCCTATCTCTGCCAGTTCATCCCGCCCTGCGTCCGGAGGATCTGGACGCCATTGTCAAGGGAGTGAACAGTCGATGGTCCTGAAAACAGCCGTGATCGGCGTCGGCATGATGGGGCGCAACCACGTCCGCATCTACGGACTGATGGACAACACGCGCCTGGTGGCGGTGGCCGATCCCTCGCCCAAGGCGCTCGAATCGATCGGCCGCATCTACAACGCGCGTGTTTACACTGATTACCTGCACATGCTGGACCGGGAAAAACCGGACCTGGTCTCGATTGCCGTTCCCACGTGCCTGCACCGCGAGGTAGCCGTGGCAGCCATACAGCGCGGGGTACACGTCTTTCTGGAAAAGCCCATCTCGGGCGACGTCGACGAAGGGCAGCAGATTATCGACGCAGCTCAGCAGGCGGGCGTGAAGCTGGCGGTGGGCCACATCGAGCGCTTTAACCCGGCTGTGATCGAGCTCAAGAAGCAACTGGACGCCGGCCAACTGGGGCGCATCTTCCAGATCCATGCCCGGCGCGTGGGCCCCTTCCCGCCGCGTATCCAGGATGTGGGCGTGGTGATCGACCTGGCGACGCACGAGCTGAATCTGCTCGAGTACCTGACGGGCTCGCGCGTGGACACCGTTTATGCCGAAACCGAAAGCGAGATTCACGCCACGCACGAGGACCTGCTGACCGGGATACTAAAGTTCAAGGACGGTACCATTGGCATTCTGGACATCAACTGGCTGACTCCCACCAAGATTCGCGAGCTATCGCTGATCGGCGAAAAGGGCATGTTTCTGGTCAACTATTTGACGCAGGACCTCTACTTTTACGAGAACGAATCGGCCAATGGCAACTGGGAAGGCCTGGCCGTCATGGGCGTGAGCGAGGGCCGGCTGATCCGCTACAACATCAAGCGCAAGGAACCGTTGTTGGCCGAGCTCGAGTCCTTTGTGGACGCTATCTTGCACGATACGC
>Ga0315274_10001748_pt1 | contig 33304 bp, 24 predicted proteins | sample YL17G02_20_MG_FD_203700 | JGI IMG/M metagenome (GOLD analysis project Ga0315274, IMG submission 203700) | Sediment microbial communities from Yellowstone Lake, YNP, Wyoming, USA - YL17G02_20 | ecosystem: Environmental > Aquatic > Freshwater > Lake > Sediment | place: USA: Wyoming | collected...
GCAAGTAAGGCGTCTGCACGGGCGTTCCTTGGTTTGCCAACAACTTCTCAGGCGCTCCCGCGCGCCTGATCCCTGACCCCTGACCCCTGGCCCCTGATCCCTGACCCCTGACCCCTGATCCCTGACACCTGACCCCAGATCCCTGACCCCTAGTCCCCAATCTCGATCATCTCCCGATACCCCTCACTATCCAACAGGATGGGGAACTCCCCCATGTCGGAGGCGTCGATCGAAAAGAGCCAGCCCTCTCCGTAGGGGTCCTTGTTGACTAGTTCCGGGCGGGCTTCCAGGTCCTCGTTGACCGCGGCGATCATTCCGGAGACCGGCGCGTAGACGTCGCTCGCCGCCTTGCACGACTCCACGACGCAGCACGCCTCGCCTTGCGTCACCATCCGGCCCACCTCGGGCAATTCGGCGAAGACGATGTCGGACAACTCCGCCTGAGCGTGATCCGTGATCCCGACGCGATGGGGACTCTGGCCCGGATCGATCCATTCATGGGACCTGGCGTAGCGTAGGTCTTTGGGTACGGATGCCATCTTCCTCTCTCCTCGAGGCGGTCTTTATTGGCTCACGCTAAGGTCGAGGGGCTCGATCAGGTCGAGGGGCTCGATCAGGTCGAGGGGCTCGATGAGGTCGAGGGGCTCGATGAGGTCGAGGGGCTCGATGAGCCGCGCCGAACCATGGCATGGGGAAGGCCCGTTTTCAAGGAGGTTTTGCGCGGATGCCGGATCGAGGCCCTCGCGAAACGAGGGCGCCGGCGCGGGGCGGGAGTGTGGGGGGGGGGGGGAAAGCCGCTTGCCCCAGAGTTTCGCAAGGGCCTCAAATGAAGAGGCGCGCATCTTGCCGGCGCTCCCTTCGCAGTCTCTTGCCACGTCAAGACGAGGCCACCGCTGGGCTTGTCCCAGCGGGGGCGACCACGTGTCGGTCCTTCGCTCACCAACGGGAAGCCCGCAGGCTTGATCCGTGTAGATCCGTTGGATCGGCGTCATCCGCGTTCCATCCTGCGGCGGACAGGAAAACGCGGATCGGACGGATGGGACGGATCACGCGGATTTGCCGAGGACAGGGGAGGCGGCGCCTGCGGCAAAGCGGACGACGATCTCCTGGGAGGCGGTCACGCGATCCACGGCGCGACCTTCCCGCGCAGGAAGTGGTCGACTCCGTAAGCGCGACCGGCGTTGGTGAGGAGAAGAACGAGCATGATGACGGCGAAGGACGTCGTGTTGTCGGGCACGGCGAGGGGCTTATTGAAGGCGAGGGAGAAGTTCAGCATCATGAAGATTCCCGCGACGCAGGCCCACCGCGTCAAGGTCCCCGTTGCAATGGCCAGCCCCACGAACAACTCGCCAAAGACGACGAGGAAGGCGAAGAGGCTGATGTTCAGGTCGATGACGCCGTGATAGAAGGCGCGGTAGAAGCCGTAAGGATAATCGGCGGCGTCGACGGACTGTCGAAGCATGGCGCCGAGCGTTTCGTCCGGTTTCGTCAGCATTTCCTTGCCCACTTTGCCGATGCCGGCGAGGAAGAAGTGGGCGCCCACGTAAAGGCGAAGAGGCAGCAGGAGCCAAACTCTCGTCCCGACTTCGCCGTGAGGCTGGTAGAGGTCCGGCATGATGGTCGCTCGTGTCGTCATCGGTTCACTCCTTGATCTCGGGGGAGATCTTAGCCAGAGCGTCGTCCCACACCTTGCGCCATGCCGCGATCCGTTGCTCGATGTCGGGCGCCCCTTCGGCAATGGTCGTCAGCCCCGCCATGCGCGCGGCCGATTCGAAGCGCTTGAGAATGGACGGATAATCGGGACCGGTGAATTCCGGCCCCCGGCACAGTTTGACGTACATGATGGGGATCCGCGCGATCTCGACCCGTTTGAAGACCGCTTCGTTCTCGGCCATTTCCTGCGCCCGGTCCAGGAGAGCGCAGGCGCGGTCGAGGAAGTCCTTTGAGAGGAACGGGCTGTCCATCAGGTACCGGATGCCGCCAGCCGGCGCGGCCAGTTCCTTCTTGTGGTCTTGGCCCGCCTGCCAGAGAAGGCGGTCGTAGGCCGCCATCGCCGCGCCGGCCTTTCCGTAATGCCCCCACGCGAAGTCGCGCATGAGTTCCCAAAGGTCGCGCGAGGGATCCCACATCAGCTTCGCGATGACCCACGACCGCATCCAGTCGCGCTCGGCGCCGGGGCTCTGGTACGCGCCTTGCGTCATGATCCCCTCGGCGTTGTTCTCCACGAAGAATCGGATGTTGTCGGCGATGACCTCCATGTTCGGCATGGGCGCCGTGTAGTGGCTGAAGTTCACGACGTAATCCCAGATATACATCCGCTTGCAGACTTTCGACCATTCCTTCAGGGTTGGCGCGAACCGCTCGCTCTGGCGCGCCGGCGTGAAGGGCGCCGACCACGAGCACGAGTCCGTGCAGACGCGGATCGCCACGTTGCGCCGGGGGCGGACCGTCTTCGGCACGCCGATGGTCTCGAGGTAAGCGAGCGTCGAGATGACGATGTTGGGATAGTCCTTCTCGATGTTCTCCGCCACGCGGTTCACGAGGTACAGGAGGCTTGCCATTTGGGCGCCTTCGGCGTCGTCCAGGGCCTTGCACTTCTCGCACTGGCAGGTCCCGCCGCCGTCCATCTTCGAGACGCTCACGATGTCGGCGTTCGGGCTCTTGGCGAGGATCTCGCGCACGCGCTCAGTCACGATGCGCAGGACGTCGGGATTCGTCGTGCAGAGCTGGTGGGCGACCCGGTTGCCGCCGCCGTCGAGCATATAGTATCCGGGATGCTCCTTGAAATACTTGGCGGGGGGCATCAGGTTATGGAAGGTATGAACGAACCCCGCTTCCTCGGCGTAGTCGATCCGGCCCCCGGCGGCTTCATCCACTTCGGCCAGCGGCGCGTTCGTGCGGTTTCTCAGGGACCACGCGGGGTCGAACGAGACCTTGTAGAAGGGGTCGCGAAGTCTCAGGGGCGGCTTATAGGTGCGCGGGACAGGCGCGAAGCGCAAGGTGGGGCAATGGGGGATGCGGCTGTCGTCGTTCGAGTACCACCGACACCCCAGGTCCTCTTCGAGCAAGGCGAAGACGGCGTTGATCGCGCCGCGGCGCGCGCCTCCCCAGAGAAAGAGCGTTCCTCTTTTGACGGCGATGCCATAGCCCTCCTCGGCAAGATCGTCCTCGAGAGCGGGGATCGCCGACTGCTTGAGCAAGTCGGTTCGCCCGACGCTGATGAGCTTGCGACTCTTTCCGGTGAGTCGGGCTTCTGAAACGACTTGGAACGCGGCGCCCGTCATTTCCTTGAGGTAATGCTCCAGTTCGCGCGCGGCGGTGCGGTCCTGAGACGACGCGTTCTCCGGGACCACGATCCGGTAGTCGGTCCGTCCGTCGCGTGCGAGAGTCAGGCGGGGTCCGGGCTTGCCCGCGGGCGCCAGCGAATTCCGCCATGCGTCCCACGCCCCGGGATCCGGCGGAAGATCGATCCCCGCCAGCGGCGCCAGAGCCTCGGCTTTTGCTCTCGCCTTACGCGGAACGCGGCCGCAAGCCGTCCACAACACGGGGGACGCAAGCAAAAGCGCCCCGACCACGATGATTCTCGATCCCATCCTGCAGGCTCCTCTCCGTTGTGTCCACGATCTGACCAGGTCTCCCCTTCGACGCCTGGCGCTCAGGGGTCCAGGAGGCGCACGCGAACCGGCGCGCCGTCCGGGACCGATCGAAACAGATTGGCGTCGCCCTCGACGCGTCCTACCACGTTCACGGGACTGGCGGGGCGTATCTCATCGCCCCGGCTCGAGGGGGTCGGGCCGAAGAAGATGCAGAACGCCGTCCCCGGGGGCCAGTACCCGAGGTCGCCGCGCTCGACAATGTCCCGAGGATTCTCTCCCGGCTGCGAAACGGGCACGGAGAAGTATATCTCCTCGCCCCAGAGATTGGCCTCCGCTTCGAAGGGCATCGCTTTGGCCAGCGCGCGCGCCGTCGCGGAATCGTTCAGCCGGCCTTGGAGCACGACGCCTCCGGCGTCGATCTCGATCTTGCGCGAGACTTTGCCGTCCGACGCGCTGGGAGCGGGGCCAGGCGGACAGGGTCCGTGAACAGCCATGGATCTTGCTCTCCCGTGTTTTTCCCAGCGGTTGGGCCGACGCCCCCCCGGTCTCACGGGACCTCAATGGACGCGGGACCGGGCCGAGTATCGAGACGCTCGTCTCGGATGCGCGACCGCATGAGTCTCACCATCAGGTGATGGTCGGAGTTTTGCAACAGATTTTCATAGGCCGCTTGGGCCGCCGATCGGTCGCCCCGAGCGAGATGAATCTCGCACAGAAGAAGTCCCCGAACTATGCCCTGGCAACCGGCGTCGGTCGAGCCTTCCGCGGACGGAGTCCGTGCGGTCAGACGGATGGCCGTCTCTACGCTCCGCGCCGCCTCGGAGTACCGGCCCATGTCGTACTGCACCTCGGCGATCCACTGGTAAATGTCGGCATCCGGCGCGTCCGACAGTTGCTCGGCGGCCCGTTCGAGATCGGCTAGGACCTCGCGCGCGCCCAAGAGGCGAAGCCAGTTGCGCCGGGACTGGTAGTCTTCCACGAGGTATTGACAGAGTTCCTTGATCGCCTTTCGCGCCCCCTCGCCCTGTCCCAACCGTTGCGATCTGAGCAGGCCGATCGCCTCGGCGTGCGTGGGACCGAGGGTCGACGCCACGGCGGCCGCCGCCTCCGGGTCGTCGGGGCAGCAAGCGAGCCATTGCGACGCCCAGGCGAAGGCCAGGCGCGGCGCGAGTCCAGGGATCCGCGCCGCATAGGAATAGGCCTCGCGAAACTCCTCTCGCGTCGGACTCCGGGAACCGAGGTAGTCGGAGATCCAGAGGCGTCCGTTGGCGGGAGAGCGTTGACGGCGGTCCATCACGCGGGCGGCCAGCGAAGACGACCCCACGTAGAAGCCGCGGGGGGCAACGTAGTCCAGAATGGGGAAAAAGTCGGAGTGAACGACGCCTCCCCAGGCGATATGAGAGGGGCGCGCGGCGCGATCCACCATCTGCAGGCCGAGGACCGTCAGCATGGAGGAGACTCCGAGGGGTTCCAGGTCCTTGCGAACCGACGGCGAGGCCAAGCGTTTCTCCATGCGCGAGAAGTCGGGAATGTAGGGATCGGGGGAGCCGATGATAATCGCGTCGGTGAGGCGGGAATTCCAGATCGTATAGCATGGGAAAACGCCCGTGAACGTTTCAAGCATCATGTAGAAAGTCCGGTCTTCCGTTTCGTACGCTTGGATCCACTGCAAGACCAGGCCGCCCGGCGCCAGGCGCTCGCGGCATGCTTCGAAATGCTCGCGTGAGAAAACGCCCGCCACGCCCGAGATCCACGGATTGGTCGGTTGACTGATAATCACGTCGTACTTCTCGTCGGTCACCTGGTTAAACGTTTTCGCGTCCTCATGATGGATGACGACCCGCGGGTCTTCCCAGTAGCGCCCGTTGATCGATTCGAAAAGCCGGCTCGCCTCGATGACGTCGCCGGAGATCTCGACAACGTCCACCTTCTCGACGTCGTAAGACAGAACGGCCCCGACGGTGCAGCCGCTCCCGAGACCCACGACCAGCGCCTTTTTCGGGTTCGGATGACACAGCATCGGCAGGTGTCCGATGAGTTTCTGCGTGGCGAGATCTCCGACCGTCGAGGCGTCCACCTTGCCGTTGATCAGCAGCATTCGTTCCGGGTTCTCGCCCGGAAGGTCTTGAACGATCACCGTTGCGTCGACGCCGTCGCGATAGAAGAGCGTCTTGCGGCTCGCGGCGTCTCGGCGGAAAGCCGCGTAGTCCGGAATCCGTCCCCGCACGCGGTACACGCCCACCGAGAGGACATCGCGGTCCCAGGACCCCATTCGCAGACCGTACCAGGCGCCGGTCGCCGCCACGGCAAGGGCCCACGCCGTCATGCCTCGACGCCGCGCCTTCCCTGGTCGCAGCGTGGCGAGAATCAGAATTCCCATCAGGCAATTCAAACCCACGGCCAGCTCGAGGGTCCCCTTGATTCCGAGATGGGGCAGCCCCGAGAACCCGGCGTAAATGGACCCGATCAGGGTGCCGAGCGTATTGACGGCGAAGACGTAGCCGACCCGGAAGCCGAGGCGGCGCGCGTCTCCCGCAAGGACTTTCGTCGCAGCCGGCAAGGTGACGCCCTGAAGAATCGCGGGAGACAGCATCACGGCGGCGCACAGGACGAACTTGCACAACTGATAGAAACCGAAAGTCGCCGGCTCGCGCGAGAGGGAGGAGGCCAGAACATTGAACAGCCACGGCAACCGGGCGTAGAAGGGAAGCATCACGAGAACGCTCACGCCCACGCCCACTTCGCTCAAGGCGAAAATCAGCGCGTAGCCCGTGGGACGCCTCCTCAGCGAAAGAAGCAGGCCGCCGAGACTCAGTCCCAGGATGAACGCGGCAAGCATGAGGGAAAAGGAGTAGGTGGATGAACCGAGCACAAGGGTGAGGAGACGAATCCACGCCACCTCATACATCATCGACACGGCGCCCGACAGCCCCACGCACCCCAGCAGGACCCAAAAAGCCCATGGGGTGGCGCCCTCGCCTTCCGCGCCTCCCTGTCTGCCGACAGGCAGGCCCTCTCCAACGCCTCCCGGCCCCGTGGCGCTCGGGCGCGTCGCGCCGCGCGAGGTGAGAAGAAACGCCGTGACTCCCGAACAGATGCTCAGCGCGGCCCCCACAATCATGGAGAAATGCAGGCCGAATTCCTGAATCAGGTAGAATCCCGCAAGCAGACACCCAAACACCGCCCCGAGACTGTTCACGAAGTACAGGCGCGAGACGCTCGGCCCCACCCCCTCTATCGACCGCACCATGTGGCGGCACAAGGCGGGAAGCGTTCCGCCCATCAAGAAGGTGGGCGTCAGGATGCACACAACACAAGCGACGATCTTGCCCAAGACGAGCCCGCCCTCGCCGAGGTCCCCCATGCGGGCGAGGGCGACGAACAAGTGGCGTCCGACGGCGAGGATGGGCTCGAAAAGCGCCAGCGCGTACAAACCAATGCCCATCTCGAGGTAGACGTAGAGCTTCAGCGGCTGCGAAACGCGATCGGCCAGAGCGCCGAGGACCTGACTTCCCAAGGCGATCCCGCCCATGAAGGTGGCAAGCACGATGACCTGCGCCATTGACGTGCTGCCGACGGATAGGGCGAGGTACTTGGCCCACAGGACTTCATAGACGAGGCCGGCGGCGCCCGAGATGAAGAAGCAGACGTGGAGAACGACGGCGGCGGCGCCCGGCATTCCCTGTCTGCCGACAGGCAGGCCCTCCCCCCGTGCTTGGTCCTCGTCGCCCATCGGCAGATCCTCGTTCCCGCCGCGTTGCGCCCATCACAGAGGATCGGCGAAGACGCGAAAGTCGATGTTGGGGAAGATGTTGTGGCGGCTTTCGAGCGACTCCAGATACTCGATGTTGCTTGTGCCGTCTTCGAGCATGCGCCAGAGGTCGCGGAAATTCTGCAGGTGATCCGTCGTGCGGTGAACGGCGTAACTGACCGTCGTCTGGGTCTTCATGATGAAGGCCCAGTCGCTGCTCTGCGCCAGCAGGACCTCGCGAGATCCCTGGTTCAGCATCCGCAGGCGAAGCGGGTCCGTCTCCCCGCGATTGTTGTTCGCCAGAGCGATCATCCGGTCGGTCGCTTTGTGCAGGTGCCGGTAGATCCAATCGTTGCTCCCTTCGAGCCAGACCTCGCAGTATCCTTTGTCTCCCCAGGTGGAGAGACATGGCGTGGCGACCTGGTTCGCGGGATGCCGCTCAAGGTACTCCGAGGGAGTAATCGGCTCGATCGCCGGGCTGTCATAGTGGATCCTGCGCAGCAGCGATTCCAGAAAGGCGGGGCCTTCGTACCACCAATGACCGAAAAGCTCCGCGTCGTAAGGCGAGACGATGATCGGAGGCCGGTCCATCAGAGAGGCGAGATGCTCGATCTGTCGCTCGCGGTTGAACATGAAGTTCCCCGCGTGCGTATGCGCGCGCTCGGCGGCCACGTCCGGATTGTAGGGCTGCTTGTCGCCCAGGCCGCACGGCCGACCGGTGATGCGGTAGTACTTGAGCCCCGTGCTGATGCGCGTGCCGCTCTCGTGGATGTAGGGCGCCACGTAGTCGAAAGGGAGGTCGAAACCGACGTCGCGGTAGAACTCGCGGTAATCGGAGTCGCCGGGATAGCCTTCCTCGGAGCTCCAGACGGATTTCGAGGACTCCGCGTCGCGCGCAAAGGCCGCCACGCCCGACGGACAGAATAGCGGCGCGAACACGCCGTAGACGGGCCGGCGGTCGGCGCAGAGCGCCGAGTGCGTGTCGGTGAAGAAGAAACGGATCTCCTGTTCCGCCAGGAACCGGTCAAGACCTGGGAAGTAGCCGCACTCGGCGTTCCAGATTCCCCTCGGAGGTCGCCGGAAATGCTCGGCGTAACTCTGGCGACCCACGGCGACCTGCGCGCGAACGGCGTTCGGATACGGCTCGAAGAGAGGAAGGAAACCGTGGGTGGCGCTGCAGGTGACCACCTCGAGAACGCCGCAGTCCTGGAAGCTTCGGAAGGCGCGCAGGAGGTCGCATTGGTAGTGGTTGCGGAAGATGTTGAGCGCTTCTTCCAACTTGCCGCGGTACATCAGGGCGCAGGCATGGAACTCCATCGCCTCGCGCCGCGTCCGCCAGATCTCCTTGTGCGCCAGCTCGAGCAATCCCTCGAGGTGGCGCAGGTAGCGCTCCTGCAGAAGACCGTCCGCCAACATTGTCGCCAGCGGAGGCGTTATGGACATCGTCAGGCGAAAACGCACCCCCTCATCCACCAGCCGCTCCATCATGGCGACCAGAGGGATGTAGGTCTCGGTGATCGCCTCATGGAGCCAGTGCTCCTCGAGGGGGTCGTCGTACTCGGGATGGCGCACGAAGGGAAGGTGCGCGTGGAGCGCCAGGCAGAGATAGCCTTTGGGATTGTGGTTTGCCATGCCCGTATTCTGCCCTTCGGGTTCTCTCGGCCGGCGACGCCCCGGTTCGATGGTCGGGAGTCTACGTCGGCCCCGGTCTCCTTTCAAGCCGAAAGTGGAACGGCGCGACGCCGGCCGGTTCGGCAAACCGTGGGCGCTCCGGCCGGCGCGACCCTTGAAAAAGGGTGGACTTGACGGGAATCGTCTGCAAAATCGGATTCGTGACGGCGGCGCACCGCATGCGGACATTCCGGAAAGAGACTATCCCTAGTCAGGAGGACAACCTCGTGAGCAAGACGACGCGGAACAATCAGGGCGATGAGAAGACGCCCGCGACCTCGCCACCCTCGATGGACGAGGATCGCCGCGTACAAATCAGCAGACTGACCGAGATCGGCATCGCTCTTTCGGCCGAGCTCGACCTGGACGCCCTCGTTGAAAAGGCCCTGCAGTACGCCCGGGAACTCACGCACGCCGACGCCGGAACGCTCTACTTGCTCCAGGACGGCGCCCTTCATTACAAGATCATACAGAACGAGTCTCTCGGCATTTTCCGCGGGGGCACAACCGGGGAAAAAGTCGGCTTCGAACCCGTCGCCTTGGAGAAGACGAACGTGTCGGCCTATGCCGCCCTCTTGGGCAGGACCGTTCGGATCGAGGACGTCTACAAGTCCGAGGAATTCGACTTCTCCGGCCCCCGCCGTTTTGACGAAGCGACCGGCTACCGGGCGCGCTCGATGCTGGTCGTGCCCATGAAGAACCATGAGAAGGCCGTCATCGGCGTTGTGCAGTTAATCAACGCCACGGACCCGGAAACGGGCCAAGTCGTCGGTTTTTCCGATGACGCCGTGCATCTGGCCGAGGCGATGGCCTCCCAAGCGGCCGTTGCCATCACGAACGCCGGCCTCGTGGAAGAGATACGGAACCTCTTCAACTCATTGGTCAAGGTTCTTGCGACCGCGATCGACCGGAAGTCGCACTACACGGGAAACCACGTCCAGCGCGTCGCCGAATTCAACGTGATGATCGCCAAGGCGATCCACGACAAAACCGCAGGGCCTTTCGCGGACGTTCGTTTCTCCGACGGCGAGCTCGAGGAGATGCGACTGGCGGGCTGGCTGCACGATGTGGGCAAAATCACGACGCCCGTGTCGGTTATGGACAAATCCACGAAACTCGAGACGGTTTTCGACCGCATCGGGTTGATCGAAACGCGCTTCGCTCTGGTCCGGCGGCTCAAGGAAATTGGGTCGCTGGAGAGGAAAGCGCGCCTCATGCAAGACGGCGCCGGGGAGGAGGCGCTCCAGCGCGTCGACGACGAACTGGCCCGAGAGATCGAGGTCCTGGAGGGCGATCTCCGGTTCGTCGTGCGGTGCAATCAGCCGGGCGAGTTCCTGGCGGACGAAGATCTGGAGCGCCTTCGAGAGATAGCGCAAAGGACCTACCTCGAGGACGGGGCGGAAAAGCCCTGCCTCACGGAAGACGAGGTCCGCAACCTCACGATCCGCAAAGGCACTCTGACCTGCGAGGAAATCGAGGTGATGAGGGAACACGTCGTCACGACCGCCCGCATGTTGGAACAGGTGCCTTTCCGGGGACGCCTGTCAGACGTGCCGCGAATCGCCTCACAACACCATGAGAAGCTGAACGGCGCCGGCTATCCGAGAGGCCTGAAGGCTGCGAACATCTCGCTGCAATCGAGAATCCTTGCCGTGGCCGATCTCTATGAAGCCCTTTCGGCGAAAGACCGTCCCTACAAGAAACCGATGACGGAAGACCAGATCCTCTCCATCCTCCAGCGCGCCGCCGACAACGACGAGATCGACCGCGACATCGTGGGATTGCTGATCGAAGACAGACTCCATCGGCGCTTCGAGGAAGCCTATCGCCCGACCGACGCGCCCCGACCATTCGCGGACGGCTAATCCCGGATCCCGTTCAATTCGTTCAGGAAGTAACGCGCGTTCAGTTTCTCCCCCGTCGCGTCGGCCAGCCGCTCGTTCCACGGCTTCGCGCCTCCGGGCTTGAAGATCTTCTCGTCCAGGAAGGCGCCCACGGCGGGATTGCCTACGACGGGCGCGTCTTCGGCGAGGGCGTCGCGCCGCATGGCGGCCAGGATCTGAGAGGCGTTCATCTCGCCCAGGAGGTAGTTCTGATAGTAGACCGGCGCGCAGGCCAGATGGATCTTCGAGGCCCAGTCTGGCGGACAACCCCTGCTCGCCTCGGGCGGGCATCCCCCGCCCGCCTGGGGCGGGCATGCGCCCTCCGCGGACGCCATCCGCCGCTCGCCGGGATCGAGGAACTGGAATCGCTCGACCAGGTCCCACCAAAGCGCGGCCAGGTCCTGGCCGGGATCTTCGTACATCGCGCGCTCAAAATGCGTCATCGCCAAGACCCACCGCGTGAAGACGAGCATCTGCCTTCGTTGATGCCGGCGGAACTCCGCCTCGATCTTCTCGGCTTGCGCGCGGTCCAGACCGGCGACACCCGACAAGAAATCCGCGCTCCCCAGGAAACGCTCGTTCAGCATGGCGATCGCTTCGGTGGTCAGAGTGTGAGCCGGGCGTCGGAGAACGTAGGGGAGGCCGGGGTCGATGTAGCGGTCATAGACGGCGTGCCCGAACTCGTGCAGCATCGTGCTCATCCAGCGCCCCGTGGGCCGCACGTTGCACAGCACGCGCACGTCGCGGGGCGTTTCAATGCCGGTGCAGAAGGCGTGCTGATCCTTGCCCTCGCGCTCGTAGAGGTCGCTGCGATCCAGTATGTCGCGAATCTCGAGATGGATGCCCCGGTAGTAGGTCTCCGTGAGTTTCTCCAGGTCCTTATCGGCGAACACGGGGTCGAGATCGACCTTCTCGTTCTCCGGCATCTGCTGGAAAAAGGGGTTGCGATAGTGCCAGGGCCGGAGGTCCGCCGTGGCGATGCCGAACTCGCCCGCGAGCTGGGCGTCCAGCTCCGTCTTCATCTTCCGGAATAGCGGGTTCGTCTTCTCATCCAGCTCGGCGAGCATGGCGAAGAGCCTGCCCTGATCGAGCTCCTTCAGTTCCAGGGCGAACGCGTAATAGTTCGCGCCGCCCAGTTCCGCGGCGTGGCGGTTGCGCAACTCGACCAGTTCGACGATGCGGGGCGCCGCGACAACGCCCACCTGCTTGAGCGCTTCCCAGGCCTCCCGCGCCTCTTCCGGATCGCGCGTCGTTTTCAGGATCTGCTCGAGGTGATTGTTCGACCGCTTCTCGCCGCGATACACGGCGCGGAACGTGTTGAACTCGCGCGCAAGGTCGGCTTCCATGTCCACGATCCGCTTGAGGAGATCGGCGTCTCCCTGCGCCGCCCGGTAGTATTGGTAAAGGATCTCGATCTGCCGGGCGACGAGAGGATCTACGCCCGCGTCCGCCGCGGCGTCGTCGCGCACGACGTTCCGAAAACGACAGACCTCGGCGTACTCGTCCGCCCGGCTATGCACGTCTACGAGTTGCTTCTCGAGGGTCGCCAACCGCTCGAAATCCGCCGCCTTACCGGAGAGACTCGCCTCCCAATGCGCCAAAGCGATCTCCCGCTCGAGCGGCTCCACCTCGGCCGTGTAGTTGTCAATGAATTCCTGCGCCGTTCGAACCATCGATCCCCGAACCCTCCTCCCATGAATCGGGATGCTTGCGTGACCACCTTGCTCGCCTCGCTTCGTGAACGCAAGGGAAACAATGCCGCAGCGGCCGTTGCTGATCGCAGCCCCTGGGACCGTCAGGCCCCTTGCGAGACAGGAGCGCGCCAGTCTGCTTTCCTGCAGGGCAAAGGGACACACAAAAGGGACACACGTTGCACTTGATTTCCTGGTCATGGATGCGTACATTCGGACTAGCGGCGTTGGCTTCTTGCCGGTGGGCGATGATTTCGTCGAGAACTATGTTAACCAGACAGAAGATTCTTCTGAGGATGCTCGAGCGAGCATGCAGACCCGTTTCCAGGCTCGAGATAATGAAGTGGTGTTTTCTGCTTTCTCGGGAAACACCCTCCGGGGGGTGTGCCTCCTTCTACCAATTCCTGCCTTACCATTACGGCCCTTTCTCGTTCTGCCTCTACCGTGAGGCTGACAAGCTGACCCGCGAAGGCGCCCTCAAGGACTTTGGCGGGAAGTGCTGGGAACTCGGCGAGAACCTTCCTGGAGACGTTTTTGCGCTTCCCTCCCAGGCAAAGGGGGACATAGATAGGATTCTCACTCGGTGCTCGCAGAACTCGTCGCACAATCTGCTCGACTACGTTTACCGGAACTACCCCGAATTCACCGTGAATAGCAGGCGAGAAGGGCGCTTGCCGCGACGCCTGGCTGAGCCTGCGGTGTACACGGCCGGCTATGCCAGTCTCCAGATCGACGGGTTCCTCAACATGCTCGTCCAGAGCGGAATCTCTCGGGTGATTGACGTGCGTCATCATCCCGTCGCTCGACGCTATGGGTTTCACAAGGAAACGCTTGAGCGTCTCTGTAGGCTCCTGGATATCGATTACGTTCACGCGCCCCAGCTTGGCATCCCCTCAACCTTGCGGAGGAGTCTGAAGACACTGGACGACTACAAGACGCTATTCGCCCAATACGAAGAAGAGATCCTCCAGACCAAATCTCGCTCCGTTGAGGCTCTCGCCACTCTCGTTAGTCAACGCCCGAGCGCTCTGGTCTGCGCGGAAGCGGATCCACGCTTCTGCCACCGTTCTCGGCTGGCCGCGGCCATATCCAGGATCACAGGGCTCCCGGTCCGACACATGGAGGCGTCTGAGTGGAACAACGGTTCACGCGCACCAAGGTTCTGATTACGGTGAAGACGTACCCGCATCCCTCTGTTGGGTACCAGGAACTGGTGTGCGTGGGGGGGATAACGGAATCGGGCGAGTGGGTTCGTCTTTACCCCATCGACTACCGATACCGGCCCAGACATCAGCAGTTCGAGAAGTACCAGTGGATCGAGGTTGGCCTGTCTCCGGGGGGCGAAGGAAACGACAAGCGCAAAGAGAGCCGAAAACCCGACCTCGATAGCATCCGAATTCTCGGACCGCCCCTCTCAAGGAAGGACAACTGGCGCGAGCGTCGAGAGATCATCGATCAGTTGCCCCACCACACTCTTGACGAGTTGAAGGAGCTTTACCACAAAGAGCGCGTTTCCCTCGGAATTGTTCGTCCGAAGCGAGTGCTGGACCTGGAAATCGCCCCCGCGGATCCTCACTGGAAACCGGAATGGGAGCGGCTTTTCTCCCAACTTACCCTTTTCGGTCCGCCTCAGAAGCCGTTGCGGAAGCTGCCCTACACCTTCCACTACGTGTTCGAATGTGAGGACAGTAGGAAGCCGCACCGTGCCATGATAGAGGATTGGGAGCTGGACGCCCTGTTTCTCAAGGAAAGCGACCGACTCGGATCGGACGAGGCGGCCGCCGGGAGCGTGAAGGCGAAGTTCCTGAACGAAATGTGCCGGGGAGACAAGGACACGCGCTTCTTCATGGGCACGCGCTTCCCGTACAACACTTGGCTGGTGATAGGCGTTTTCTGGCCCCCGAAGATGGTGGGAGAACAGCTGGATCTGGTTCAGACCCCGCCGACGCAATAGATGGCAGAGGCAGATCCCTCAGCACTCACTCAGCAAAACCAGAGCCGTCCCCCTCTCGAATCATGTCGAACAGCATCGTCCCCCCGACGGCGCTGACGGGGACGACCAGCACGTTCAGGAGGGGCACGAGCAACAGGCCGGCGGTCACGATGCCAAAGCCCATGGTCGCGGGCAAGCGGGATCGCAGGAGCGCCCATTTGCGGCTGAGCCCCAGGCGACGGCGGTCGCCGGCGTAGCTCGTGAACTCATAGGCCGCGCTCCACGCCGCCCAGCAAAAGCTCGCGATCACATACAGAACGTTCCCGGCAACCGGAATCAGGTTCAGCGCGACGAGAAGCACAAAGACGACGATCACCAAGGCGATTCGCTTGAATTCGCACACAAGGGCGTAAACGGCCTCCGCGAGAATCGCCGCCAGGAACGGTCGGCCGTCCTCGGGCACGGCGAAGCCGTAGGCGCGCTCGACGCACTCGGCGAGCTTGTCATTGAAGGGCGATGCGATCAGAAGCGCCACGGGCGTGAAAATGAAGTAGACGACGAGCAGAACAATCGCCCAGAAGAAGACGTCCGCCACGACCTTCACGACGTCCCAAAGCCAGCCCTCGCGCCCCTCGATCCAGCCGCGCAGCAGCCCGGAGAACCCCGTGAATCCCCACGTCATCAGCGCGACGAAGACAAGGATATTGAGCGCGAGCGGAATCAGGACGAGAAGCCACAAACGCGGCCGCGCCAGAAGAAAGCCCGCCGCCCGGACCGGGAGGCTTGTCGCTCTGAAGAAGTCCGTAAGACTGTTTCCCGCCATCTTCTCCCCTCGGACTCGCCCGTCCGAGCCTTATCGCATGCCGTTGACCGAGCGCGCAAGCCTCGTGTCGGGATTGGCCTGTGTCCAACAATTGCCCGAAGGGGCAAAACGTGAGTGGCCGGGGGTGAGGCCGAAGGCCGAAACCCCCGGAAACCGGGGGCGCTCAGAAGCCGACCCTGAAGGGGTTGAACATGAGGGAGCCTCAATGAACGTTGCGGAAGGCTTGATACTTTCCCGTTGACAGTCCCGTGGAAATGGGCTATTGATCGCGGCCTGGCTGTGGAGGTCTGTCGTGCCGAGACTTACAGGCCTTTCGGCTGAGAGGGGGGGGCCTTTGGGCTCCGGGCGGGCAAGTCGCGGCCTCCAGCGGGGACGAGACATGGCGTGGTTCAGGAAGCAACGTTTTACGCTCCTTCGCGCCCAGGAAGCGCGAGATCGGATCCCCGAGGGGATGTGGACGAAATGCGCCCAATGCGAGGCGGCGGTTCTCACCCGCCAGATGGAGGAGAACCTCAACGTCTGCCCGAAGTGCGGCCATCACGGCAAACTGTCGGCCTGGCAGAGAATCGACCAGGTCCTCGATCCGGGTTCCTTCGTGGAAACCCACGCCGAGATGCAATCGGGCGACCCGCTGGAGTTCGTCGACTCCAAGAGATACCCCGACCGACTGGCCGAGGACCAGGAGAAGACGGGGCTGGCAGAAGCGGTCGTAACCGGCCATGGCGCGATCAAAGGGATCTCCGTCTCCGTCGCGGTGATGGATTTCGGCTTTCGAGGCGCCAGCATGGGGTCGGTCGTGGGCGAGAAGATCGCGCGGTGCTTCGAATACAGCCTCGAGAACAGGATCCCTGCCGTGGTTTTCTGCACCTCCGGCGGCGCCCGCATGCAGGAGGGGATTCTCTCTCTCATGCAGATGGCCAAGACCGGCAGTCTGGTTGCCCGGCTGCGCGAGGCGGCCGTTCCTTACATCTCGGTGCTCGGCGATCCGTCCACGGCCGGCATGATGGCCTCCTTCGGGTCGTTGGGCGACCTGATCATCGCCGAGCCCGGCGCCCTGGTTGGCTTCGCCGGCCCGCGCGTGATCGAGCAGACGATCCGCCAAGTCCTTCCCAAAGGGTTTCAGCGTTCGGAATTCGTGAAAGAACACGGTTTCATCGATATTATCGCCAAGCGCCAGGAGATGCGCGACACCCTGGCCAGGGTTCTTGGCCTTCTCACCCCGCGCACGGATCGCCCCGGTCCGCCGGGGCCCGCGGGGGAGACGGGACGGGAGAGGGCGAACCGGCTGAAGCAAGCGGCCCCATCGCCTGCCTAGGTCGGAGGGATCGGCGGACTCTCGCGCGTCGCGTTTCGGTTCTGGAGGAGTCAGACCGGCCCATGGGCCGGAGCAGTCCACGAAGGAGCAGTCGGAATGGCCCGAGTTGAGATCAAGAACGTCACCAAAGTCTATCCCGGCAACGTGGTCGCCTCGAGGAACGTGAGCATCGATATCGAGGACCGGGAGTTCGTGGTCCTGGTCGGGCCGTCGGGTTGCGGCAAGTCGACTCTTTTGCGGATGATTGCGGGACTTGAGGAGATCACGCAGGGCGAGATTCTGATTGGCGATCGGGTGGTGAACGAGGTGGCGCCCAAGGACCGCGACATTGCCATGGTGTTTCAGAATTACGCGCTCTACCCGCACATGTCGGTTTACAAGAATATGGCCTTCGGGCTGAAGCTGCGGAAATTCAAGAAGGACGAAATCGACCGGCGCGTGCGCCACGCGGCCCAGATCCTGGGCATCGAGGACCTGCTTGACCGCAAGCCCAAGGCCCTTTCGGGTGGCCAGCGCCAGCGCGTGGCGGTCGGCCGCGCCATTGTGCGCCAGCCCCAGGTCTTCCTCTTCGACGAGCCCCTCTCCAACCTCGACGCGAAGCTGCGCGTCCAGATGCGCACCGAAATCTCGAAACTCCATTCCCGCCTGCAGGCTACGATGATCTACGTGACCCACGATCAAGTCGAAGCCATGACCATGGGCGACCGGATCGTCGTTCTGCTTGACGGCGTCGTGCAGCAGGTCGCCGAGCCTCTTACCCTTTACGAAAACCCCGTGAATCGCTTCGTGGCCGGTTTCATCGGGAGCCCGCCCATGAACTTCGCCGAGGGCCCGATAGAGGCGGACGGGAACGCCGTGCATTTCAATGAAGGCGCCTACCGACTCCCTCTCCGAGGGGAAAAGGGCGACGCGATGAGGAGTTACGCGGGAAAAAGGGTCGTCATAGGCTTCCGGCCCGAACAGGTCTTCGATAGACGTTTCGCCGACCAGCTCCCTGATTCGGCGACCGTGCGGGCGCAGATCGAGGTGATCGAACCCATGGGTTCGGAGGTGTATCTTTACCTGAACACGGGCAGAACCTCCTTCGTTGCGCGTCTGGAGGCGCATGTTGGCGCCGAGACCAATCAGACGATTGACCTTCTGCTCGACATGACCAAGTGCCACTTCTTCGACAGGGACTCGGGCGTGACCATCGTCTGACTCTGTTCTTGATCCCGCTCCTTCGCGACTTCCCTCGCAGACTCCTGTCGCTCCTGACGACGGATGGTCCGACCCGCCAAAGAGAGGCGGGCTTCTTACGGGAGGATTGCGCCATGGCTGAGACGGCAAAGAAAACGATCGGGAAGACGGCGACTGCGAGGAAACCCGCGGAAAAGACCGGCACGGCCGGGAAAACCACGACGAAGAAGGCGGCGCCGAGCCGCGCTTCACGGGGCCGGCCCGCCTCCGCGAGGAGAACGGCCGAGAAGGAACTGACCGCCGGCCGAAAGGCTTCGGTCAAGAAAGCGCCGGCGCGAAAGACCGCCAAGAAGGAAACGCCCGCCAGGAAAACCCAGGCCAAGAAGACGGTAAAGCCACGACAGAAGGCGGCGGAGGCGGCGCGCGGGGCGCGTGGGAGGAGAACCGTCGCCAAGGGAGCGGCTGAGAAGGGAACTGCGAGGAAAGTCGCGAAAAAGGCCGCGAAGAAGGAAACGGCTGCCAAGAAAAAGCTCGCCGCAAAGGGCCCCGCGAGACCGAAAGGGGAAATCGTGGCCCCCGCCCCGATCCCGGTCCTCGAACCTGCGCCGCCGGAAAGGTCCGGCGCCCCGACGGGGATTCTCTCCGAGATCGCCCACGAACTGGCCGCAGTGCCGGAAACGCCCAGCCCCGCCAAGGGGATTCTCTCCGAGATCGCCGACGAGCTGGCCGCGCTGCCTTCTCTCGAGACGGGCGCTCTGACTCAGGTCGAGGCCAGGAAATTCGATATCGAACCGAAACAGGAAACCCCGGCTCAGGTCGCCCCGAGTCCTCGGCGCAAGGACCGCCCCGTTCTCCCCGGCGCTCGCGTCCTGGACTACTTCTACGATGACACGAGGGTCGCGCTCCTCGTGCGCGACCCTGAATGGGTTTTCGTCTACTGGGAGATCGGGTCCGCCGCCCGCGAGTCGTTCGGCCTTGTCCGACCCGATCACGGCAAGCGCTTGATTATGCGTTGGTACGACGTGACGGACCTGGCCGAGTTCACGGGCTCGAACGCTCACCGCGTCATTGACGTCGAGGTCCACGACCACACCCGATCGTGGTACCAGAAACTCCCCGTCACGGGCCGCCGCTGGTGCGCCGATCTCGGGGTGATGGAGGAAAACGGCCAGTTCCGCGCGATCTGTCGGTCCAACTTCGTCCGCACGCCTTGCGGGGAAATGAGCCCCCCGGGGGAGACGGAGACGTGGATGATCGTCCCGACGCGCGGCGGTCCGCGAAGGCTCATCCGGGCGCCGCGGGGCGCTTCGATCACCGCGCTCCTGGAGTCCGAGGGGGAGTTGGCGGAACTGGGGGCGGAGATCTCGGACCAGTTGAGCGAAGCGGACATACCCCTCGCCGCGGGGGGGGCCCAGCGAGCTCCGGCCGATCTTTCCCTCGAGGGGAGATCCCCGGCCAGTCTTTCTTCTACAGACCTCTTGCGCCGCCGTCCGAGCCGCGATGACCAGGGGGACAAGGCAGGGAAAGAGAAGAGCTCGCAGTAGGGGGGGCCTCGCGCCGATGCTCGACGAAACGCTCCTGGGCAACCGACTCGCCGCCGTGCGCCTCCTCATTCTGGACGTAGATGGCGTCATGACCGACGGGGGCATATCTCTGTCCTCCCGAGATGAGACCAAGAGATTTCACGTGCGGGACGGATCGGGGATCAAGTACCTCAGGCGGTCGGGAGTGGACGTCGCGATCATCACCGGTCGCGACAGCAAGGCCGTCGCGCGCCGCGCTCAAGAGCTCGGCGTAGTCGAGATACACCAGCGGGCGTTGAAGAAGTGGCCCGTAGTCGAGTCGATTCTCTCGCGCCGCCGCTTGACTCCCGAGCAGGCGGCGTACGTGGGCGACGATCTGGTCGACCTGCCCGTCATGCTTCGCGTGGGCGTGAGTTTTGCCGTGGCGGACGCACACGAGGAAGTGCGCCGCCGCGCCGACGCCGTGACGCGCAACCCGGGGGGCCACGGCGCCGTGCGCGAGGTGGCCGAGGCGATCCTCCGCGCGCAGGGTAAGTGGGACGAGATCGTGGCCGACTACGTCGAAGTCGGCGGTCTTGGCGAAGACGCATAGGCCCGGCGTCTGCGCTTACGCATGGGCGGCTTTCCCCGTTCCTTACTGCTCTCCCCCGAACCGCGTCGAAGGGCCGACGCGGCGCGGGCCGGGGCGGCGTCGCGCGTTCCGCTCCCAAGCGCCGTTGCGCGAGCCCCTCGTCGCTTTTTGATTGCTCTCGGGCGACGGCAGCGGTATTCTGCGTCAGAAGGAAAGGGATCGACGCCAATGGGAAAACCATCTGCCAAGCGACTGTCGGCGGAACCCATCGAGTCCTCCTCTCTGGGGTTCAAAACCCTTTTCGACAACTTCTTCTCATCTCAGCGCCCCCTCTTTTCCCTTTCGGGGAAGGTCTGGAATCCGCCGGTGGACGTTTACGAAACCAGCGACAGCGTCGTGATCAAGATGGAGATTGCGGGAATGTGCCGCGACAAGCTGGAGATTCTAGCCGAGGGCGGCCTACTGGTCATCCGCGGATCTCGGCGCGACGAGACTCTCCTGCCCAAAGAGAATCATCACCTGATGGAGATCCGCTACGGCCACTTCGAGCGTGTGTTCCGGATTCCAGGCGAGATCCGCAACGACGAGATCGAAGCGCGGTACGACTGCGGATTCCTCCTGGTTACGGTCGCCCGCAGACCCTCCGTCTCACGACAGATACCGATTGAAGTTGTAGAGTGACGGGGTGGGCCGCGGCCGCCCCGCCGGACGCGGCGCCGGAAGCCGCTCCCCTGCTTCGCTGGGGACGAGGGGAGAAGCCGCCGGGCCCTGAAGACCGCTCCCCGAGGAGCGCCTAGAACAAGGACGATCCATGGCCACGGATACGCAAGAGTATAGGGAAGTCGAGGCCCCAAAGGCGGATTCGTCGGAAAACGGCGTCGCCAAGTTGCCGAGCGAGCTTCCGCTCATCGGTCTGGACAATCTGGTTCTCTTCCCGTTCATGATCGCCCCGACCGTCGTCGACTCGGGACCGACAAGGGACCTGATCAACGATGTCCTCAACGGGGAGCGACTCCTTGGTGTCGCGCTCAAGCGGGATCCCGCGAAGGGGACAGCTTTCGAGAACCTCCACGAGACCGGCACGGTGGCCGTCGTGCTCAAAATGCTGCCCATGCCGGACGGCACGGTGCGTCTGTTGCTGCACGGCGTCGAGCGGATGCGCATCGTGAGGAAGATCGCCGATGAGCCCTATCTCAAGGCAGTGGTTGAGAAAATCTCCGACTCCAACGCCGGAACGAGAACCGTTCAGGGCATGGTGAAAACGGTTCAGGGGCTTCTTGTGAAGATAGCCAAGATGGGACGCCTTCCCGAAGACTTGGCCGCGGCGGTCCTGGAGATGAGTGATTCCGGCAAGCTCGCGGACCTGGCCATTTCGCATCTCTCCGTCTCGATCCAGGAGCGGCAAGAGATCCTCGAGGCCGCCGACGTTGAGAAGCGTCTGACGCGCGTGCTCGAGATCTTGAGTCGCGAGATCGATCTTCTCGAACTTGGCAGCGAGATTCAGGACAGAGTCCATTCGAAGATGGACAAGAGTCAGCGCGAGTACATCCTGCGCGAGCAGCTGAAGGCGATCAAGAAGGAGCTGGGCGACGAGGAACGCAACCCCGACATCGAGGAGTTGGCGCAAGCGGCCGAGAAAGCCAAGATGCCCAAGTACGCGCTGGAAGTGGTGGAGCGCGAGATGAAGCGCCTGGCGATGATTCATCCCTCGTCGCCGGAGTACGCCGTGAGCCGGACGTATCTCGATTGGCTCGTTTCTCTGCCCTGGGACAAGCAAACGCGCGACAACGTCAACATTGAAAAGGCAAAACGGATCCTTGACGAGGACCACTATGATCTGGCCGACGTCAAGGAGCGAATCCTCGAGTATCTGGCGGTCATCAGACTGAAGAAGGAGATTCGAGGGCCCATTCTGTGCTTTGTGGGCCCGCCGGGTGTCGGAAAGACCTCTTTAGGCCGGTCGATCGCCCGCGCTCTCGGACGCAAATTTCACCGCATGAGTCTCGGCGGGATGCGCGACGAAGCCGAGATCCGCGGTCATCGGCGAACGTATATCGGCTCGCTCCCGGGGCAGATAATCAAGGGACTGCGCGACTGCGGGTCGAACAACCCGCTGATCATGCTTGACGAGATCGACAAAGTCGGAACGGATTTCCGCGGCGACCCTTCGGCCGCCCTCCTGGAGGCGCTCGATCCGGAACAGAACTACACCTTCACGGATCATTACCTCGACATGCCCTTCGATCTCTCGAAGGTGATGTTCATCACCACGGCCAATCTCCTCGATCCGATTCCGCCGCCGTTGCGGGACCGGATGGAGACTCTCAGATTGAGCGGGTACACGACGCGCCAGAAACTCGAGATCGCCAAACGCTATCTCGTTCCCCGGAGCCACAAGGACACCGGCGTCACCGCCGACAGCCTCCATTTCACCGATGAGGGCCTGGTGTCTCTGATCGACGGCTACACGCGCGAGGCCGGCGTGCGGAACCTCGAGCGCGAGATCGGGAACATCTGTCGCAAGGTGGCCAAGAACGTGGCCATGGGAAGCAGACACCACGTGACGGCGACCCCGGAACGGATCCAGAGATTCCTCGGTCCGCCCAGCGTGTACCACGAGACGGCGGACCGGATGGGTCAGCCGGGGGTGGCCGTCGGCATGGCGTGGACCGAAGCGGGCGGCGAGATCCTTTTCATCGAGGCGAGCGCCGTCCCCGGCTCGGGCCAGCTGCTTCTGACGGGGCAGCTGGGCGACGTCATGAAGGAATCCGGCATGGCCGCCGTCAACTACCTGCACTCCAACGCCAAGGAACTGGGCATCCCCGAGGACCGATTCTCCAGGCAGAACATCCACATGCACATACCCGCCGGCGCAACGCCCAAGGACGGTCCGTCCGCCGGCATCACCATGGCTGCCGCCCTCTGTTCCCTCCTCACTGACAAGCCGGTAAGGGATTCCCTTGCCATGACCGGCGAGATCACGCTGAAAGGGAACGTGCTCGAAGTGGGCGGCATCAAGGAGAAGATTCTCGCGGCCCACCGCGCCGGGATTCGCGAGATCATCCTGCCAAGACGTTGCGATCGCAAACTGGAAAAGGATGTCCCGCCGGAAGTGCGCGAAGACATCCGTTTCCACTTCGTCGATCACGTCTCTGAAGTGCTTCGACTTGCCTTTCATGACGCGCAGCCTGTCCGCGCGGCGCAGAAAAAGGCGGAGCCCCCTCCGGCGCCGCAGGCAAAAAAGGAAGACCGGAAAGAGGAACCCGCCCGGGCGCCGCGCGTTCTCAGGATCGAACCCGACCTTCCCGTTGCGCACGGGCAGCATGGCAAAGGACAACCCGTTTCGCCGCGACCGGGACCTGATGGGAAGCCTGCGGGGAAGGTTGAGCAAGCCGCGTTGGGATCGGGCGGCCGCAAGCACAAGCCATTCCGCCATCCCGGATTGCCATCCGCCGCGAAAACCGGCGCCTCCCACGCGGCGCCGACAGGCGTCGAGAAGCAGCCCCCGCGGGAAACCGTCTCGGAGGGCGGGACTCCCCAGAGCCACTCGGCCACTCCGGAGAAACAGGCTGCAACCAGGCCGGCGAAAGCGACCAAAACCCCGGTCGTCCGCCCGGAACGGCCTGCTTCCCTAAGAAGGAAGAAGCCGAAGGCCAAGAAACCGTAGCCCGGCGGCGATTCGCTCCCCAACTGTCGCAAGGCGCGCGATCTCCTGCGCCAACTCGCCCCTTGGATGCGCGTCATGGACGCCCTGAGCGACGTCCGCTTCGCCCGCGAAGGCCTGACGGACGCGCCGATCCCCTCCATCGCCCACGCACGCCGTTTCGCGGAGGAAGGGATCCCCTCCTGGGCCTACTTCTGCTGCGGCCCCCGCGGAAGATGGATCAATCGTCTCCTTGACACGCCTCTTGTCAAAATCCGCATGACCGGATGGTTGCTCTATCGCCTCGGCTTCGACGGCTTCCTCCACTGGGGCTACAACTACTGGCGCCGCAGTCAGACCCAGCACATGATCGATCCCTTCACCGTGACCGACGGCGAAAGATGGCCCGGCTGGGCCTACGGCGACCCCTTCGTCGTCTATCGCGGCCCGGACGGCCCGATCGACTCCCTGCGCTGGGAAGTCTTCGCCGAGTCCCTGCAGGACTACGCCCTCCTCCAGACGCTGGGCGTCCCGACGGACGATCGCCGGCTCGCGCCGCTCAAGGATTTCGACGATTTCCCCAGGGACGAAAGATGGATCCGCAATATGCGAAGGAGGATGTTGAGTCTCTGAGCCCGGGCTGCCACGGTTCCCGCTTCGCGAGACCCCGCGCCAGCCCTCCTCCTAGCAAGGGCGCCCCGCAAGCCCGGGCGTCGCTCGTTGCGCTTTCGTCCAGCTCGGCCAGGACTTGCGAAGGGCCGCTCGGGTAAATGGTTTCGTCGCGGCGGCTGGTCGCAAGGTCGTACTTCTACTCGACGACCTTGGCGGCCGATCCGTCGGACGAGAGGTCGCGGCCCTTGACGTATTGCAGGCGGCCCGTCGCGTCGTATGTGTAGAGAACGTCCTGGCCGGCGGACGTCGCGAGTCGGGAAACCTGGCCATAGGCGTTGTACTCATACTGGACCTTGCCCTCGGGCGTCGTGACGGCGCAGACGCGCCACGTCGTTTCGTCGTAGTCGTATTGGCGCGAATAGACGCGAACGCCGTTCTTCCAGACTTCGGTGCGCTCGGGGAGCCCGTTGTCCGCGCGGTAGTAAACGCGCTTCTCGCGCCCGTCTCTGAAGGTCGCTTTCGTTAGGCGGTCCGTCCAGGGGTCGTACATGTACGAGACGTACCGCGCGTTGGCGATCGCCGCTTGGGCGGTGGCTTCGCTCGCGACGCCCTCGAGTGCCTGCGCCACCCGCCCGGCTTGGTCGTAGGTGTAGACCTTCGCCATGTGGTTGTTGTAGACGGGGCTGTTCGGGTCGTCGGAGCACTTGGGCGAGAACTCGCGCCAGAGGCGGCCGCGATCGTCGTAGAGCTTCGTCCGCGCGCGACCGAGGGGGTTCTGGAACGACGCGACGTTGCCGTAGTCGTCGTATGCAAACTGGAAATCCAGGCCCGTCCGCGCGCCGCTCTCGTAACCGAGGTGCGTATGGGTCATGCGGTCTTGCGTGTCGTATTCGTACCACGTGGCGGTCTTGTCTGACGCGTCGGCATAGGTCCAGACTTTGTGTCGGCGCCCTTTGGAATCGTAGTCCGTCTCTTCCAGCGCGATCGTTTCGCCCGAGGCGTTCCTCGTTTCGGTCTTCGTCACGCGGCCCAATGCGTCATAGGTGTAATATGTCGTCCTCTTGTGCGATGTTCCCGGGAATCGCGCAACCTCCGTTTGCCGCCCCGCGTCGTCATACGCGTATTCCGTGACCTGATCGTTGTATCCGGGCGCGGAAACGGTGGTCTTCGTGAGGCCGCCGAGGTTGTCGTACTCGTTGGTCGTCGCGACGCCGCGGCGGGTCGAGGTCTTGTAGGGGCGGCCGAGGGCGTCGTATTCGTATGCGGTCCAGTCGAGGAGGCGTCCGCCGGCGTCGTAGGACTCGGAGCGGGCGAGGCGTCCGCCGGCGTCGTAAATGGAGACGGACTTGAGACCGAGGGCGTCGATCTGGGTCTCCGCGCGGCCGGTTTCGTCGGATTCGTAGGCGGCGCGGGTTTCGGAGATGAGGTCGCCGTCGGAACCGTCGGGGAGGGCGTTGCGGCGGACGGTTCGCACGACGCGTCCGGCTTCATCGTAGTCGTAGTAAGTAAGGACGTTGACAACAGTCTGGTTCACTCCGAGGGAGCCGCCGGCGGCCTTGACGGGCTTGTTGAGGCGCTCTTTGTAAGCGCGACCAAAGACGTCGTAATAGTAGTACGTCGCATATCCGTCGGCCGAGGTGGACCGGGTCACGCGTCCCTCGCCGTCATAGACGGTTATCGAGTTGTGGCCGTAGGCGTCGGTCGATGATGTCAGGCGGCCGGCGGCGTCGTAGGTGGATTCGGTGACGAGGCCTTCTTGGGTTGAGTTGTCGGTGAGGGTCTTGATGCCGTGGGTCTCGAAAGCGGCGCCGGTGGCGTACTTGTAGCCGTAGAGGGTGATGCTCTGGTCGGCGAGGGGGGTGTCGGGAGTCGCCTTGCTGACGGTTTTCTTGAGGCGTCCGATGGAGGGGGAGTCGGCGGTCAATGGGGGAAGGGCGGCGTAGACGAGGTCGGTTTGTCCGGAGGCGTAGTATTCGTTCGCGACGACGGCGCCGTCGGTGGTCCCTTGGCCTTTGAGTGAGACGTTGGTCGTCTTGCCCGTCGTGGCGTCGTACTGGAGCGTCGTCTCGTTGCTGAGGGGGTCGGTGGTTTTCCTGGGTTGAAAGGCCGAAGGCTTGGTGGAGTCGGTCTCGTAGGCGATGTCGGTGGCGAGGGCGAAGCCGGCGGCGTCCTGGGTGATCTTGCTGGGGCCGCCTTGGGCGGAGGTGGGGTAGCCGAGGACGGTCGAGTCGGCGTCGATCCGCGAGTCGAGGTAGGACTGGAACATGTGGGCGAAGCTTTTGTACTGGGGCTGGTAGTTGGGGTACTCGTAGTTGGTCTCGACGCCAAGGGGGTCGGTCTCTTTCTGGAGGGCGCCGGGGAGGTTGCCGGCGGCGTAGTAGGCGTAGGCGGTCGCGTTGCCGTAGGGGTCGGTCTGTTGGGTGACGCGGTGTTCGGCGTCGTACTCGACGGTGGTCTGGGCGCCGGTCGCGGCGTCGCGGACGATTTCGGCGCCGCCGGCGCCGCCGAAGTTGTACTGGCGCTCGATTTGGACTCCTCCGGCGACGGTTTCGATGCCGGTCATGAGGCCGTTTTCATACTTGATTTGGAGGACGGAGACGTCGCCGGGAAAGTCTTGGGAGTGCGGAGCGGGGAATGCGGAAAGCGGGACAGTGGAATCGGAGGTTGCGGGTTCTGGAATTGTGTCTTCGTAGACGACGGTGCGTTTCCTGCCATCGATCGGGGAGCGGACTTCGATGGTGTGGGAGAATTGGGGGACGCCGTCGGAGTCGTCGTCGACGCGGACGTCGACGAGGAAGTGGGGGTTCAGGCCGGTGAGGTCGGGGTTGTCGGGGAAGAGTTGTTTGGCTTCGGGGGTGTCGTAGATGTAGAAGCGCTTGCGGCCAGAGCGGTCGGTGACGGTCAGGAGGTTGCCGTAGTCGTCGTACTCGTAGGCGACGCGGTTTCCGGCGGGGTCGACGATGGCGGCGACGCGCTCGCGTCCGTCTTTGAGGGTCTCGACCTCCACCTTGACCTCGCGTCCGGCGGCGTCGGAGACGACGACCTGGGAGGAGTCGGCGTCGCGGTCGAAGACGACGGTCTGCCCGTCAGGCCGGATGATTTCGAGCATTTTGCCGGCGCGCCACTCGAAGATGTGCCAGGTCTTGTCCTCGGTCTGGAGGTAGGCGACTTCGCCGGGACCATAGGTCCTGGAGGCGTCGGGGGTCGTGTAGCGCAGGGGCATCGCGCGGGAGGGGGCGCCGGGGGCGAGGTTGGGGGGCGCGGTGTAGCAGTTCAGCGTCTGGGCGTCGGGGCCGTGGAAGTTGGCGCTTGCGCCGGGGCGGTGGAGGCTCATGCCGAAGGGGCGCTTGGTGTAGGCCGCCTTCGTCGCCCACTGATTGTTGGTCGGACTCGAGGCCGACGGGTTGTTGGAGAAGAAGAACTGGCGTCCGTCGGGGAGTCGGACGAAGGCTTCGTCGTATTCGCCGGCGCCTTGGTTGTAGGGTTCGACTTCGAGGGCGATGCCGCCCAGGCTCCAGCCGTAGCCGAGGGGGCCGGGGGCGTAGACGTCGGTGGAGTCGTAGGCGCGGGAGATCTCGGCGGTGTAGCCGGAGAAGGGGACGGTCATGTCGGTTGCGGACAGGGCCATCTTGCCGACGGCGTCGGGGACGCCGGTGTCGGGGGAGTCGGCGTTGCGGACGACTTTGATGAAGAAGACGATGTTGTGGGCGAAGCCGCGTCCGTCGGTGACCCAGAGGCGGACGTCATAGTAGCCGGGTGAGAGTTGGGCGGTGTCGAAGACGGAGACGACCTGGCCGTCGGGGGTCGGGGTCGTGTTGCCCCAGTCGTAGCCCCAGGCGACGTTTCGCCAGCTGGAGCGGTCGGTGAGGTTTTCGTAGTGAGCGGCTGGGTTGTTGGCGGCGTCTTGCGCGTCCTCCTGGGTGGGCGGCATCGTGGAGGACTTGAGATCGACGGTCCAGAAGGCTTCGGAGTAAGGGACGGTGGCGAAGTCGGGGGGATTGGGTCCCTGGCCGTCGAGGAAGGCGTTGAGGGCCTGGTCGATCGCGCCGGTGATTTCGAGAATGGGGTAGTCGCCGGAGACGATGAGTTCCTGGCCGCTGAGTTCGTCTTCGCCTTGGGGGATGGCGAGGAGTTTGCCCTGTTGCTGGGCGGCGTCGAGGGCGCGGAGTTGGGTGACGCGGGGGGCGTAGTCGGCTTGGTCGGGGGCGACGATGATGGGGAGGACGGCCTGCTTTTCGTTGGGCGCGGCGCCGTAGCGGAGTTCGAGGGCGTAGGCGCCGGGAGTGACGTAGGAGTCGTCGCCGGCGGCGCCTTGCGCGTTGCCGTACCAGGAGATGCGGAAAGAGCCGGGGGCGAGGCCGGGGTCGCTGCTGGCGTACGCGCGCTGGGTCGCGCCGCCGGCGTTCTTGATATGGAGGGTCCAGGCGGGGGCGGCCTGGCCGGGGTCGAAATCGGCGACGATGACCGTGTGGCGGCAGTCGCGGACGGAGTCGCTCCATCCGGTGGCGAAGACGCGGGGGCCGGCGTCGAATCGCAGGAGTTGGTTCGCGGGCTTGAGGTCGGCGATCTCGGCGGTCGATCGGTTGCCGACGACGTCGATCGCTTCGGCGGCGACGCGCCAGCGTTCGTAAGACCCGGCGATCTTGGAGAGTTCGAAGGTGTCGAAGTTGACGGTCGAGGGGCCGTAGGAGTCGGCGGGGGCGGAGAAGGTCTGGTCGATGAGGTCGAAGCGCCGCGACGGGTCGCTCTGGCTCTCGATCCAGAGGCGGACGCGGGACAGGCCCTGGCCGTCCTCCGAGACGGCGGGTGTCTCGGTGACGCTGAGGGTTGCGTCGAGGGTGTCGAATACGTCGTCCCCCGCTTCGACGTTGGCCGCTTCACGGACCCCGTCCGCGCCGATCTTGGCCGAGAGTGCGATGGCGGGGGCGTCGTCGTCGTTGAGGACATGGAGGGTGAGTTGCTTGGAGGCCGAGTTGCCGGCGGCGTCGGTTGCGCGAACGCGAACGTCCACGTCTTCACCCCAAGTCCAGCCGTGGGCGCTCGTATTGATGCGGGCGAGTTGCGAGGTGACGGGGATCTCGGTCGTGGCGCGGTGGAGGGCGGTCCACGAGTCGGGGGCGCTCTCGCACTCGACGACGTAGGACGCGAGATTGGGATCGGCGACGGAGCCGCGAACGGAGTAGAAGCCGGAGACGTCGATGGTGGTTCCCTCGCCCACGAGGGAGACGGCGGGAGTGGTGTTGTCGACGATGTAGGAGGCGGAGGCGGGCGCGGACGGGGTCCGTGAATTGGGGTAGCCGCCGCCTTGGGTTTGGGCGCGAACGGCGACGGCGTGGGGCCCCTCGGCGAGGGTCATCTGGGAGAGGTCAAGGGCGACGTCGAACTGCATGCCGTCGAGGTCGGTTTCGGTCTGGTTCGCGCCGTCGGAGTGGCCTCTTTCGTCCTCAAAGGCGAAGTCAAGTTCGACCACCTTCGAGGAGGTCGCGACCGAGGCGTTGAGGGTCGAAACGTAGTTGGGATCGGCGCCGGCGGCATTGAGGACGGGGGGATCGAGAAAGAAGGCTGTGATCTGGGGCTTGGAGAAGGCGTCGATAGCGCCGTGGAGGGCGATGGCGGCCGCGGGGACGGCGGCGGGGTCGGGGGCTTGGTCGGCTTCACGGACCCCGTCCGCGGTATCGAGCCACGTATGGATGAGGGATGCGGCGGAGGGGATGGCGGACTCGACCCAGGCTGTGACCTGGACGGCCTGGTCGCTCCAGGCGGAGGCCTTGGCGAGGAGCGCGTCGTAGCGCGTTTTCGGGCCGTCGTGGATCGGGTCGAGGGGGCAGAGGTCGACGGGCACGGAGGCGGAGCGGGCGAGGGCGCTTTCGGGGGCGAGGACGGTCCCGGCGGAGTGTCCGCCTCGGATCTCCCACCAGGCCCAGCCGGCGGGCGCGTCGCAGTCGCCGACGCGGGGGTCTTCATGGAGCGATTCGTCGGTCAGGACGAGGTGGCTGGAGAAGAGGCGGTCAGCGAGATGGGTCGAGACGTCGGCGGGGAGGCCCGATGGCACGCGCTCGGCGGGGAGAGTCGAGCCTTGGGCGATGGTGTTGACGTCGAGGGGGGGCGCGTCGTCGTTGGCTTCGAGCATGAGGCGCGTGGCGGACTGGAGGGCGTTGTTCCCGGCGAGGGCTTCGAAGGCGGCGGTGAGGGCGGCGTCGCGCGCGAGGCCGACGACGTTGCGAACTTCGTCGCGGGACGACGTGAGATCGGTCTCGAGCAGGCGCCCCGAACGTCCCTTGCATGGCGGTGTTGTAAGCCCGCATCGCGTCGTTCCACCCTTCCATTGAGTCATTCCACCCTTACATCACGACGGGGTAAGGCCGCATCGCGTCGTTGTAAGCCCGCAGTGCGGCGTTTCACCCTTGCAATGCCGCATTTTACCCTTGCATTGCCCCGATGAATCCTTACAATGGCCCACAGTTGGCCCGCATCAACATGAAGCAACCGCCCCGAAACTTGATTCGGACCAGCGGAGAAGTCGGTTAACTCCAATAAAGTGAAGGAGATACGAAACATGGCTCAATTCCCACGCACCGAAGGCGAAATCCTCGTTCTCGCCCAAAACCTCATCGCCGGACTCACGGCCAACGCGGCCACCTACCCCGCGCCGCCCGTCGCCCCGGCGGCCCTCCAGGCCGTCCTCGACAGTTTCAACACCCTCCAGGCCGACGCCGCCGCCGCCAAGGCCGCCGCCGAACAGGCCACCACGCTCAAGGTCGCCGGGCTCGAAGAACTCACCGACGCCATGAAATCCGACTTGCGCTACGCCGAAAACACCGTCAATTTCGACGACGACCAGCTCAAACTCCTCGGCTGGGCCGGACGCAAAGCCGCCGCCGCGCTCGAAGCCCCCGGCCAGCCCCGCAACCTCGAAGCGCCCCGGCAGGGCGACGGCTGGGTCTTCCTCGACTGGAAAGCGCCCATTGACGGCGGCGCCGTCTCGGCCTACAAGATCGAGCGCCGCGAGCGCCCCGCCGGCCCCTGGGAGGAAATCAAAACCGCCTACGATAGCGAAATCACCCTCATCGACCAGGTGCGCGGCAAAGACTGGGAATACCGCGTTATCGCCGGAAACAAAGCCGGCGCCGGCCCCGCCAGCAACACCGTCATGGTGGTGTTGTAAGTGAATGCCGCGCCTGTCCCGCCATAGCCCGGCGAAGGCGGATCATCGCCGTCAATAGAGCGGGCGACGAAGGGCAAGCAGCCGACATAGGCGTGGGCGGTGTGCCGCCCACGCCTATGGTCGGCAGCACGACAGTCACCGAATCGCAGCGATGGCGCTTGCGGCATTGCAGATCAAAACGGACGTTCACCGGATCGCACTTGGTGGCCTAGTCGTATCCGCTTTCGCCTTGTGAATCGGAGTCTGCCATAGATACTACCAGCGAGCAACTGATGATGGCCGTTGCCAAGGGCGACCTGGACGCCTTTGGCGAGATTGTCCTGCGCTACCGTTCCGCAGCGTGGGGTGTGGCCTATCGTTTCGTTGGCGACGCCGACGAAGCGGAAGACTTGGTTCAGGAAGCGTTCCTGCGCATTCTAGACTCCGCAGGGCGATACAAGCCAACGGCTTCCTTCCGCACCTATCTCTACCGGGTACTCACGCACCTGTGCGTTGACTACTCCCGCAAGAAGCGCCCCATTCCAACGGAGCAACTCCCAGAAGTTCCCACACCCGGACCATCGCAGTCCGAGCGGATCGAGCGCCGGGAACTCGAGGAAGCCATTCGCGCGGCTCTTGACGCCCTGCCGCCCAAGTACCGCATGGTCATCGTTCTGCGATACTTCGAGGGGCTGAGCGGCAGGGAAATAGCCCAAGCCCTGAAAACGACGCCCAAGGGGGTCGAGCGGCTGCTGGCGCGGGCGCGGAGCAGCCTCGAACCGTTGTTGCGCCCCTTCCATGAAGAAAATCGGTGAAGCGGAGGGGGATTTTGGGTGTTCATCCGTTTATAGGAAGTGAGGAGAGAAGATGCGCTGCGAAGACATCCAATCCAGACTTACGGCTTACGCCGATGGCGAGCTTCCGCCGGATGAGCGCTTGCGTGTGTGGGCGCACTTGCGCGGATGCGTTAGCTGCCATTCGGCCCTAAAGCGTGTTGACCCACTGGCCGCTACTCTGCTGCAAACAGAAAACCCGCCCGTCCCTGCCGGGCTGACCGCAAGGGTGATGGTGGCCGCGCGAACCCGTCGAGTCGTGAAAGCGACGGCCGGTTGGAATCCAGTGCTCTGGTGGCGGATGACGCCCGCCCCCATGCATGCCGCCGCGGCGGTTGTGTTTGTGATTGGTCTGACAGCAGGACTGTCGATGGGCTGGACGATGCTGTCCGCCGGCAACCGGATAGCGGGTCCCCAGGCAGCCATGCAGGCCGACCCGCTGGATTCGTACAATCTGGACTATCTAAGCGATGCGCCTGACGACTCGTTGGCCGGCGTCTACGTCGCCTTGGTTTCCGCGCGCGACGGGGAGGGACGATAGCCATGTTGAAGAAGACCGTGCCCTTGCTGGTCGTCCTGTCGGTAAGAGAGCTTCCACGGGTAGCAACAGTCGCAGTAGTGTCTCTGGCAATAGCGATTGCCGCCAACGCCGTGCACCCTATGCAGTTGCCCTTGCTTACAGCCAAGGGACAGCCTGGGCTTCCACGCTGGGTGGCGAGTCGCTTCCACGCAGTGGACGCAGAGGAAGCGATGCGTCTGGTGGAAAATCCGAAAGTCATGGTCGTAGACACGCGCGACACAGACGATTTCTCTCAGCAGCACATCCCCGGGGCAATATCGCTTCCCTATCACGGATTTGACGAGCATTATTCCCAGTTTACCGCGAGTGTCTCGAAGGAAAGGCCTCTTTTATTGTACTGCTACGGCACCGACTGTGGATTGGCAGCCCGTGTTGCGAAGAGACTAATGATTAAGGGGTATACCAAGGTAACAATTCTACGCGGTGGAATCAAGGCATGGGAAGCTGCACACCTACCGCTGGAAACGCCAGCGGTACACAAGGGAGAGTGACTTTATGCGTATTTCTGTCCGCAGAATCTGGCGCCGTCTGGGCCGCGAGCGCACTGTACATACCG
>Ga0315274_10001749_pt1 | contig 33296 bp, 27 predicted proteins | sample YL17G02_20_MG_FD_203700 | JGI IMG/M metagenome (GOLD analysis project Ga0315274, IMG submission 203700) | Sediment microbial communities from Yellowstone Lake, YNP, Wyoming, USA - YL17G02_20 | ecosystem: Environmental > Aquatic > Freshwater > Lake > Sediment | place: USA: Wyoming | collected...
CATCCATTACCTCGATCTCGGCGCTGTCGCTTGTAAGGGTATGCACTGTCCGTATCCTGGTCTGCTGACCCTTCAGGAGAAGCAACCCCGCTATTAATGCCTTCAGCGCGCTCATGGGCTTTACAACGGTTATGTAAATCCTTCCGTCATCAAGTCTCGCTCCGGGCGCGATCAGCAGGTTCTGGCCGTACTTATCGATGTTTGAGAACATCGCGCCTACGAGCCGCGCACGCTGTTCGAAGCCGTTTGCCTTTATCTTCAGGTTGTAGGTCTCCAGGCCCTTCACCATGCACATGGCGGCTTCTTTCAGGGACGCGTACCAGTAGCCCGGTACCCCGAACCGCTTGTATTTTTGTGAAAGGAAGGCAAGGTGTCCGTCCAGGCCGACTCCCAGTATGTTGCTGCAGTATCTGACCTTGTTCGACGGCCCTTCGATCTCGAGCTTGATAAGGTCGATCGGCTGGATATTGAAATCGACCATCGCGTTAAACGCGTCTTCCGCGTTGTCGAAGCCCACCGCCCTGCAGAAGTCATTCGCGGTCCCGGCGGGGACGGGGACCAGAACTACGTTTTTGTTGGAGCGTGAGAGCATCACGTTGTTTATGACCTGGTTGATCGCTCCGTCGCCTCCGACCACCATGATAACCCGTGACCCGCCGAACCTCTTGGACCAGAATTCGATCGTGGAACCGATGTCGTCGGGGTGATCGGTCGAGGTTTCCTCCAGGTTCATGCCCTCACGGCGAACAAGGCTCCTGACCCATGAAGCGCGCTCCGCGCCTTTCCTGCTCATAGGGTTAACGATCATTATCAGGCGCTCTTCGATGGTCTTGATCCGATCTACGAGACCGCGCTTTTCAGGGTTTGTCATTGCGTCACTCCCTGGTTAGTAGAGGTGGGAGAAAGTATAACACCCGCTCCTGGCTGCCTCAAGCCTGCAGTTTTGCCTATGTGTAAAGCTGGAAATTACCGATAATATATGCAGTTGGACGCCTATCGGGGGGGGAACTTATTGAAGTTAATTGCGCACCGTGGAGGTCGGGGGTTCGGGACAGATAACACCGTTGACGCGATGGAGAAGGCGGTCGAGTCCGGGGTATGGATGATCGAGATGGACATCAGGCGCACAGCTGATAACAGGCTGATCGTGTGTCACGACGCGACTGTCTGGAGCCACGCCGTTGCGCGCGCCACATACGAGGAGATCAAGAAACACAGCCCGGAAAGGCCGCTGCTCTCGGAGGTGTTCGAGAGGCTGGCCGGCAGGGTCGCTTTCAATGTCGAGGTGAAAGAGGCCCCCGAGGGGATGGTGGGGGAGATGATCGAGGCCTACGGGCTTGGCCCGGAGACTCTGGTCACCTCTTTCCAGCAGCCTTTCCTGGAAAGGTTCAAGGAGTCGTATCCTTACATAAGGACCGGTTACCTGTACCGTATGTCTTACCGTGAGGAGAGGAAACTGGAGAACACCGTGGAGATAGGCACCGAGGTGATACTCCCTTACTTCCAGAGCGTTGACCGTGAACTCGTGGAGCATGCCCACGAGATCGGGCTGGAGGTCTTTGCCTGGACGGTCAACAACGAGGATGATTGTAAGAAGCTGTTCGAATGGGGTGTCGATGGAGCGGTGACGGACCATTACCTGGATATCAAGGCTTTCCTCGAAAGCCTCGAGGGGGGCGGTAGATAGCGCCGCGTCACGCGTAGCCGCCGGGGTGCGCCCGGTGCCACTCCCATGCGGTCCGCACGACCTCGTCGATGCCGGTGATGCCCGGTTCCCACCCGAGTTCTGACCGGATCTTTTCAGATGAGGCCACCAGTACCGGAGGGTCCCCCTCCCGCCGCTCTTCTTCCACCACATCGAAATCCGCCCCGGAGACGCGTTTTACCGATTCTATGACTTTCCTTACTGAGAAGCCGTCTCCGTTACCGAGGTTGAATGCCCCGCTGCCGCCACCCGAGGTCAGGCGCTCCAGCGCCAGCAGGTGGGCGTGGCACAGGTCAACTACATGGATGTAATCCCGTACGCAGGTGCCGTCCGGTGTCGCGTAGTCGGTGCCGTAGATGGATGCGGCCGGCTCCGACCCCAGCGCGGCACGGATGACCCGGGGGATGAGGTGCGTCTCCGGATCGTGGTCTTCACCGAGGTTCCTTACCGCGTCTGCACCGGCGGCGTTGAAGTAGCGAAGCGAGAAGAACCGCATCGCTCCCGTACGGGAGACCAGTTCAAGAACCTTCTCGAACATCAGCTTGGACCAGCCGTAAGGGTTGATAGGGTCGGTCAAAGATCTCTCGGTGATGGGTATATCATGTGGAACCCCGTATACCGCGCAGGTGGACGAGAAGACGATTAACCGGCAGCCCGTCTTTAACAGGCCACCCAGGAGGTTGAGGCTGCCGCCAAGGTTTCCGCTCAAGTATTTGTAAGGGTTCTCCATGGACTCGCCGACGAGGCTGTGGGCGGCGAAGTGCATGCAGGCATCGGGCTTGAACTGTTCACAGGCTTCCCGAACAGATGCGCGGTCCTCGAGTTCGAGGACCTTTAGGTCAATGCCCTCCACTGCCTCGGCGTGACCCATGGAAAGGTTGTCGAGGATGAGGACTTCATGGCCTTCACCCACCAGCATGTGGGACATCACGGAGCCGATATAACCCGCGCCACCGGTGACCAGTATCCTCAATCGATTCCTCCTAGAGCTTCCTGGCGCCTTCTCCTGGCGCGGTTATAATAAAAAACGGGTCCAGGCTGGTGGCCTTCCAGTACAGGTTGGCGACCTGTCTCATATATTTATCCAGTGCGTCCCTGCTGACCAGCGCGATTACGCATCCGCCAAACCCCGCGCCCGTCATCCGGCACCCCCACACTCCTGGCTGCTCGACTGAGATCTTCTGCATGGCATCCAGCTCGGGGCTCGAAACCTCGTAATTGTCACGCAGGGACGCGTGCGAGCGGTTCATGAGGCTGCCCAGCCTCTCCGGGTTGTTATTTTCCAGGCACCGCGCCGCTTCTTCGACGCGGACGTTCTCATAGATGACGTGCTCCGCCCGGCGGGCGAGGGTATCGGGAATGAGGTACTTCACCCGTTCGAACTCGTTGACGGTGACCTGGCTCAGGTTCTCCTTGTATCCCAGCTTCTTTGAGAGCAAGCGAAGGGCTTCGCTACATTCCTCCCTGCGGTTGTTGTAGGGGGACTCACCCAGCTTGCGATATACACCGGTGTGCGCGATGACGGTGGCGGCATCCGGAAGGTTATAAGGTACGAGCCTGTAGTCGAGCGTATTGCAGTCGAGCAGGATGGCGTTTCCCTGGCGGGCGAACGCCGCCGTAAACTGGTCCATCACGCCGCATGAGACACCGACAAACTCGTTCTCAGCCCTGCGGCTCACCTTTACCGCGTCCTTGCGGCTGAGATCGCAGCCTACACTCGTCAGTCCCATGGCGGTTACCAGCTCGATGGAGGCCGACGACGAAAGGCCGGCCCCGAGGGGGAGGTCACCGAAGAAAAGCCCGTCGAAAGGCGGCAGGTCACCGCAAGTCTCTTTCGCGAACCGGAACACGCCCCTCACATAGTCTGCCCAGTCGCCCGTCTTCTCGACAGCGACAGGGTCAAAGGTAGCTTCGCTTTCGAGCTTATCCGAGTAAAGCCTGACCGAGGATGAATCCGACTGACGGATCATGAGGTAAGTGCCCTGCTCAATGGCCATGGGCAGAACCAGGCCGCTGTTGTAATCGGTATGTTCTCCGATGAGGTTTACCCGGCCCGGCGCGAAGTAGAGGTCTGGCTTACCCCCGCTCCCGAACCTCGCCTCGAAATCGGTAAGTTTTTGTCTTATCTCGCCTTCGTCCAGCGCAGGACCTTTCATTCTTCGACGCGGGCTCCGCCCTTAAGCGTGTAAACCGTCAGGGTGCATAACGGAATTATCGTTTACAACCGGTGACCCCGCAACACCCGCCTGGTATCAGGCGTTCGTTTAACGTCCCCGACATCACAGGTTTTTCAGCTTTGGCGGCGGGCTCCATTGCAGGATGGCCGGCAGTCCCAGGAACAGCGCTTGCCTGTGATCACTCCGACGTGGTTACCCCGGTGCTGCCAGCCGGCTATAAAGGTTCACGAAGCGCCCTCTCCAACGCCTTCATTATCGTTCTATTGAGTTCCGCCGCCTTATCCTCCGGGCTTGTCGGGTTGATTATGGCCCATGCGCCCGTCTCCGAGGAGGCGGTGAACTTCTGCTGGTCGGCGCTTCTCATGACAGGATAGAACTCGATGTGGAAATGGTAGTGTGGGTATTCCCCGCCGTCAGTGGGCTCCTGGTGCATGCACATCATGTATGGGAACGGGAAACCGAACAAGCCGTCGTATCCGCCGGTGACGCACTTGATGGCGAGCGCCAGAGCGCGTTTCTCTGTCCCTGTCATCGTCGAGAGACAGCCCACGTGTCGGTCTGGCATTACGATCAACTGGTACGGGAACTCCGCGAACGGGGGCAGAAAAGCGGTGAATCCGTCGTGCTGATACACGAGGCGTGAGCCATCCTCTATCTCGTGAGCCAGGATGTCGCAGAAGAGGCACCGGCCCGTCTCGCGCATGTGCTCCTCGGCCGAGGCGAGTTCGGTACTGATCTTCAGCGGTATGAAGGAGTAGGCGTATATCTGCCCGTGAGGGTGTATCATGGTGACCCCGACGGCCTCCCCCCGGTTCTCGAAGATAAACACGAACTGGACGCCCGGTATGCGCCCGAGTTCCGTGTATCGCTCTTCCCAGTGGCGCACCAGCTTTGCGATATGCTCAAGGGGCAGTTCGGGCAGCGTCACGTCGTGCTCCGGCGAATACAGCGTCACCTCGCATTTGCCGAAAGCCGGTTTTACGGGAATAAGGCTGTCGCTTTCGACTTCTGGCGGCGGGGGGTTGAGCATGAGCGAGGGGAAGTCGTTATCATAAGAGTATACGTCGAAATCGTCGGGGACCTTTCCCGAGGCCGGGCAGAACGGGCATACGCCCTCCTCGAGGGCGGGGCGGAACTGCCGGTGTGATGCGACGATGACCCATGTCCGCAGTAAAGGGTTCCACCTGAGCTCAGCCAATTCGCCTCCCCGAATAGAGATATCGAGAGGGGTCCGGCCTAGAATCTCGACCCCGGGACCCGCCTGACAAGTTTTTACTTAAAAGGCTTCATTCCTCGAAGATAAAGCATTTCAGAGAGATTGATCAATAGCTGATTGAAACTGCCTTCAAAGCCAATCTCAGCACATTGACCGCACTCATCAAGAAAGATTCAGTTCCGATTCAGGACATGAAGACCCTGGCGACCTTCGCCTGTACGGCCAACGGCATCAGCCTGCCCGAGGATATCAGCACCTTGTTGTGTACGCCCGTTACGACATGCCTCTTGTTGTTCATAAGAGCCTTGTAGGCAATCTCCGCGACCTTCTGAGCGCTCATCATGCCGTGTCTGGCTCCGAGTACGTTCTCGACGTTCCCCCTGGAAGCGAACTGGGTCCTGGTCGCTCCCGGGCAGACGGTGGTGACGGTTACGTTGCTCCCTTTCAGCTCCTCGGCAATACCGTGTGAAAAGGCCAGGATATAGGATTTGGCGGCACAGTATACCGCAGTCAGAGGACCCGGGCTGAATGACCCTATTGAGCCAACGTTCAGTATCTTGCCACCTTTGCCCCGCAGCATGTCCTTGAGGAACAGGCCGGTCAGCTTGGTGGGCGCACATACAAGGACCTGGAGCATGTCGAGCTCCTCGGAAACATCCCTTTCCGCGAATGGGCCGTAGACGACGTATCCCGCGTTGTTTACCAGTGCTGTGATCGCGACCCCGTCTCGACTGAGCTCGGAGTAGATCCCATCAGGCGCGTCTGGTTTTGAAAGGTCCTTGGCAATAACCCTGGCGCTGATGCCGTGAGCGCGCGACAGTTCGTCCGCGATCTCGTTCAGCTTCGCCTCGTTCCTTGCCACTAGCACGAGGTCATAGCCATCTTTTGCAAAAAGCTTTGTCAATTCGTAGCCGATGCCCTCGGAAGCACCGGTTATGAGCGCGGTTCCTTTTTCCGACATCAGCAATCCCTTCCCTTATCAGCCAACTTGGATTGACATTTTCCATTTCAAGCCACCGACGCCATCATTATACCCCCCCGAAGCTGATTTCCGAGGCGCAATCCCGCTTGCGGCTTTTTTTTAATCCATAAGATAAACATTGCCTATCGATTGATCGTGTGGTCTTCTAATATCGAAGATAATGGGCCAGGCGGCGAAGCGCGAAGCAATCTCGACCGGACAAGCCCCTGATTGGCGGCGAGGGGGTTCACGTGAAGAAGTGTTTACAGCTCGGACTCCTGTTGGTTATTAGTTTTGTTTTGACCGTTGGCGGACCTGGGGTCAGCCGGAAAGCTCAAGGGGCAGGGCGTAACCCCAGGGGTCCATACGAGTACTTTTTTGCTGAAGGGACCACCAGGACCGGGTACGAGGAGTACCTGTGTCTGGGTAGCCCGGAACCAGAAGTTGCCGCGGTAGACGTGACAGTGGAGTGTTTCCTTTCTGACGGTGCTACGATAGCGAAGAGTTTCCATATAGAAGAAGATGCCCGCCTGACAGTTAACGTGGCGGACCTGGTGGGGAAAGAGAAAGATGTCGCGCTGCGAGTGTTTTCTGAATGGTCGCAGACGAAAAGGGCACCGTGGTTCACCGCGGAGAGGGTTATTTATTTCCATGTAGATGGCATTTCCGGGGCTCACTGTGTCGGGGGGATCCCAAGTCCGTCAGAGCGCTGGTATTTCGCAGAGGGTTATACAGGCAAGGGCTACAGTGAGTTCCTGTCGGTACTGAATCCTGAGAACGAAACAGCCCAACTGGAAGTAGAATTCTTACCGTTAAACGGCGAGCGGAAGGTGGTGCACATGGATGTCCCGGCTCGCAGCCGCAGTACGGTCGACGTGGCGCGAGAGGTGGGACCGGACCGGGAGGTCTCATCGGTTATACGCTCTGATAACCGTGTCCCGGTGGTGGCTGAGAGGCCCATGTATTTTGCCACTTCCTCTTATGATGGAGGACATTGCTCTGCCGGCGCCTCCATCCCTCAGAACGAGTTCTACTTCGCGGAAGGTACCACCCGCGATGGATTCCAGGAGTACATCTGCCTTCTTAATCCATGGGAGAGAGACATCCGGGTTGATGCGGGGTTCCTCCTGGAGGACGGCAGCGAAATACCGTACACGGTAGACATACCGGCTTTCTCCAGGCGAACAATCGACGTGAACGCTGTGGTCGGCCCCGGGCGTGATGTCGCTGCGGAACTACGTTCGAGCGGTGTTTTTTGCTCTGAGAGGGCCGTGTACTTCAACGCGTTCGGCACCAACGACGGACACTGCTCTGAAGGCGCAGGGTACGGATCCAGGCGCTGGTGCTTCGCCGAAGGAACGACGCGTTCAGGTTTCAGGTCGTTCATCTGCATCGAGAACAGCAAAGCGGAAAAAGCGTGTGTCTACATCCATTACCTCGGCGGTGGCACCGGTGACATCGTCTCCTACTCGATCGAGATTGCCCCGAGGTCCAGGGTTACCATTGATCCGAGAGATTACCTTGGTATGGATTATGACTTCTTGTGTTTACTCGAGTCGAACAAGCCCATTATCGCGGAGAGGGTACAGTACTCTGATGACAGCACGGCTCTATCCGGGGGGCACTGTGCGCTGGGCCAAACGGGCGGCGGTAGGACTCGTTTCGGTGACGTTGAGTCTTATCTCAACACCTACGGCGAGTACAAGTACTCAGACCTTGATACTTTCATGAAGTACGATGTGGCGGTGCTCGACCCATATGACTATCCTGAACACGGTTTCCCCTCATCGCTCCAGGGTGAGGGGACAGTTGTTCTGGCTTACATAGACATAGGAGAGGTGGAGGACAGCCGCTCATACTGGCCGAACGTCAAGAAAACACACCCCGAGCTTATGCTCGGGCCGAACCCCGACTGGCCCGGCTGCTACTACGCAGACGTCAACAACCCGGAGTGGCACCGCATAATCCTGGAAGAGGAGATATCCCGGCTGAAGATCTACGGAGAGTTCGACGGGCTTTGCCTGGACATGCTTGATACGGTGGACGATTACCCACAGCTGAAGCCTGGGATGATAGATCTCGTCAAGGACATCAGGGAATGGTATCCGGAGCTTATACTTGTGCCGAACAGAGGCTTTGCGGTCCTGCCAGATATACTGCCGTACATAGACGGTTTCAAATACGAGGAGATGTCATCGCGTTACGATTCAAGTGAGAAGAAGTACGTGCTTGAGGAGGATGAGGGCGAGCTTGAGACACTCGAGAGGGCCCTTGATATGAAGGACATACCTGTGTTCGTCCTTGACCATGTGAAGACCGAACCCCCGGACACCACCATGGCCCGCCATGATTTCGAGCGCTGCAGGGAAATAGCCGGCGGGATGGGCCGTCGGTTCGTCTGGTACGCGAACTCGGTGGAGCAGGACCACCCGGCCTGGTCGTGGCTCGACTTCCGCTGAGGAAACGAGGCATTCTCCCGGCTGAGACCTGGCACTATAAAACATGAAAAAATTCACGTTTTAAGACCTGACCCCATTATTTGATAGAATAGCCGCGATGGAACCAACCTGAATCCCAGGAGGTGCTTCAATGGACGGATATTTCGGCAAGATCTTGAAGGTCGATCTGACCAAGGGCAAGACGGAGGTAATGGAACCCGACCAGGAGCTTTATCGCGAGTACCTGGGCGGAAGCGGCCTGGCCGCGAAGTTGTTTTTCGACATGGGTGCGTATAACGCCGACCCGCTTGGCCCCGATAACCCGCTCATGATCATGCACGGCCCGCTGTCGGGCACTACACTGCCTGGCTGCTCACGTCTCGAGGTATGCGCCCGTTCGCCGCAGACTGGAATATGGGGCGAGTCCAGCATGGGTGGCCACGTGTCCCCGCAGTTCAGGGGTACCGGCTACGACGGCATAATCGTTACAGGCGCCTCCAAAAAACCGGTTTACCTGTGGGTTACCGACAAGGAAGTTGAGATAAGGGACGCCTCGCACCTCTGGGGCAAAGACACCTTCGAGACGGAGGACTTGATACGGGAGGAGACGGGCGACAAGAAAGTCAAGGTCATGTCGATCGGCCCCGGTGGTGAGAACCTTGTGAAGTACGCCGCGATCGTGAACGATAAGGGAAGTCTCGCCGGAAGGACGGGAATGGGCGCGGTGATGGGTTCAAAGAAACTCAAGGCCGTTGCTTTCAGGGGTAAGGTGAAGACGACGATCGCGGACGAGGCTTCGTACAAGGAAATCCGTGACAGGGCGAACAGCGCGATAAAGAACGGAATATTCGCCGAGGGCATACATGCATTCGGCTCCGACGTGCACATGGAGATGGGGATGGCGATGGGCGATGTGCCCGTTAAGAACTGGCGGGAAGCGCAGTGGGAAGAGGGGATGGACGCATTATCCGGAGTCACTATGGCGGAGAAGATACTCACGAAGACACGCTCCTGCTGGGGCTGCCCCGTTTCCTGCAAGCGGATCGTCAAGATCGACACCGGGCCGTACGCTATGGAGGAAGGGCCAGGACTCGAGTACGAGGGCGCGGCGGCGCTCGGCACCCTGCAGAGGTGTGACAACCTGGAGGCGGTCTCGAAGGCCAACGAGCTGACCGACCGTTACGGAATCGACTGCATATCGACCGGCAGCAGCATCGCGTACGCCACCGAGGCTTTCAAGGAAGGCCTGATAACCAAGAAGGACACCGGCGGCATAGAGCTCGACTGGAATAAGCCGGACCTCCTCTTGAAGCTGGTCGAGATGATTGCGAAACGGGAAGGGTTCGGGGACCAGTTGGCCGAAGGGACGCGGGCCCTTTCCGAAAAGTACGGCGGCAAGGAGTACGCCATCCACGTCAAGGGCCTCGAGGCGCCGATGCACGATCCGCGCGCACTGTGGTCGATGGCGCTCACGTACGCGACGAGCATCAGGGGCGCCTGCCATATGGCCGACGAGAACATGTACGCGGAGTTCGGCAACATAAGCTTCAAGATAGTCGGTGTGCCGGATACGAAACCGCAGAATCGCGAGGGGAAGGCGGCTCAGACCATTCCCGCCCAAGCCTACGATCAGATTGCGGGCTCGGCTGTGATCTGCAAGTACGCGTGGATATCCATGGACGGCATCGAGATACTTCGCGACATGATAAACGCCGTCACGGGCGCTGGGTACTCGATCGAGGACCTGATGGACATGGGGAATCGCATATGGTACCTCAAGCGCGCCATAGGTAACCTCTGCGGGGCCAGGAAGGAGGACGATATGCTTCCCGAGCGGATACTGACGCCGCACCAGGAGGGACTCACATCCAACCTCGTCAAGGTCCTGAATCCCATGATGAAAATGACCGCGGGCACCAGGATTAAGAACGAGAAGATAGCAGACATGAATAAGAACGTGACCCGCAAGTACGTACTGACAAACCTCTTCAAGATCCTCACCACGGCGGGCAAGCTTATGCCGTGGATCGGAGGAACAGACAAGAGGCTCCGTACGGCCGAGCTTCAGGAATTCCGCGGGCGGCTGGTCGATTTCGATTACATGCTGGACGAGTTCTATCGCTTGAGGGAACTGGACGACAGGGGTTTCCCCAGGCGGTCAAAGCTCGAGAAGTACGGCCTCACAGATGTAGCGGACGCCCTTGAGAAAGTCTAGCTGCAGGTCTTCATACGGCGGCAAAGCCGCGAGCGTTGAAACCGGTGCACAAAGGGCGGGCCCTCAAGGGCCCGCCCTTTGTTGAAGGAACGACGGCCTGTGGTCGGGAATCATTAAATGCGGGAGAACTGAACGCTGGTATGCCGCAAAAGGCGGATTTACGGTTGCTTTTTCAGGGAGGTAGGTATCAATGCGCTGTGAAAGCTGCGGTAAGGACAACGCGGAGGGTAGCGGATTCTGTAAGGAGTGCGCCGCTCCCCTCGGTCAAGTTTCGGCAGGACCTGCTGCGGAGGCCCTGGAGTCCGGGGAGAAACCGTCCAGGCTCGCGCGCTTTATCTCTACGGCATGGAGCCGCAAAGGCCCCATACTGATGGCATTCTTCGTGGTGCTGATGATGGCCGTGGTCTTCGCGCCGTGGGCTTTTCTGAAGCTTGACGTGCTGGGGTTCCGCATAATATCGAACTCTTACAACGGGTGGGACATAATCGTCCCGCGCATACTGTTTTTCCTTGCTCTTATCCCTCTGATTGTCTCGCTTATGCTGATCGCCGGCGTAGGCACAAGGCGACGGGTACTGGAGACCCATATCTGTACTTTCTTCGCGGGGGTCATGTTCACCGTATGGGTCACCATGTTCGTACTCAGCAAGGTCATCAGCTCGGTGGTCAAGAATGTTCGTGTGCTCGCGCTGAATGTATCGGGCGGCCAGATCGCGACGATATTCCTGCTTCTGGGTTTCATCATCGGAATCATCGTTACGACATACGACCGTGGACAACTGCTGGAGGATGCCGGCATCGGTGGCTGAGGTGACCCGAAGGGCGTTGCCAGGGGAGGAAGGATCAGGCTATGAGCTCCGATAATAAGAACAAGTCCAGGATTTGCCCGGAATGCGGGGCGGAAGCCGAGGCCGATGCCAGGTACTGCACACGGTGCAGTGCCACGCTGGAGGGGGGCAAGAAGAAGAGGAGGAAGCTCAAAAGAAAAATACCCAGGGAGCCGGTGAAGCCGTGGGCGATAAAAGCAGGCACGCGTATCAAGAACATGCCCAGGAAGGTCAAGATAGGAGTACCGGTCGCAGTCCTGGTCATCGTGGCAATAATCGTGGCGCTGTCGGTGCTCGCCTCGACTCACAGTCCCGCCTCCACGGTGGCCCGCTACCTGTCCCTGTTGAAGCAGGGGAACTGGAAGGGCGCGCATGAGCTCATCGAGCAAACCGGCCGTTTCTCGACACTCAGTTACTTCGAGGACTGGCAGAACTCCCAGGCCGAGAAGCTAGGTCGTCTGCAGGATTACAAAGTCTTGCCTTCCAGTGGTGAAAACCGCCTGTTCGGCCACATCATCGTCGAGGAGCAACCGACAGGCACGCCGTTCGTAGCCACCCTGGTCTTCAAGGACAAGAGCTATGACGTGGACATCTTCGTCGAAGAGGCTGGCGGTGTATGGCCCTTTAAGAGCTATCGCCTCAGGCTTTCCGACCAGCCAACCAGGGTGATCGCTTCACCTCAAGGTGCCAAGGTGTACATCGACGGCACGCTGGCGGGGACCGCTGCCATGAGCAAATTCCTCGAGGATGCCCTGTCCCTGGGAGACCTGCCCAGCGATTTTGCGGGAATAGTGGACTACGCAAAGAAGCTGATGGGCACCGTCAGGGGCGCTGTGGGTGAGTTCCGGCGCCTTGCGCTCGACCTCAGCAACATATCGAACGATGTCCAGCACGTCATCAACAGGTTCGGCGCCAACGGCGTCTCCTGGTCCGAGTTCACTGATTCACTGGAAAGTACTGTTGCTTCGAGCAAGGAGCTCTGGTCCGATATCGCCAGGACGGCGGTCAGTGTCTACTGGATATTCGGCGGTGGTAACGATGGCAGCCTGAGGTCGAAATTGACCCGCACCGAGAACGTGGTCGATATCAAGAGTCTTCCGGAGGGCTTCCACGAGGTACGGGTTGTGCTCCCGGGACTTGCCCCTCAAACGAAGGAGTTCTACGCACCGGAAGATGTCGTCGTAGAGCTGAAGCCGAACACCCGGACCAGGGACGCGCTCAAGGGGACTCTGCAGGCGTTCTACAGAGAGAGCGCTATCGCTATGTTCACCGGGAATACGGCGGGGCTTCCAGCCGTTGCGAGCGGTAAGCTTCTCGAGGAGGAGAACAAGAAAGTGGCTGACCTCGTGAACCGTGGCCTCAAGGTAGCCTCAGACCTGACAGCACTGGAGTATGAGAAGATCATGATGTTGTCTGGTGACGTCGGCACTGTCGAGGTTAAGGAGACCTGGAACCTGACCACTTACAGCGGCAACGCGCCCGCTTCCATGCTCGCCGGAATAAAGCAGCACGTTACCTATACCATACAGTTCAAAGACGGGGCATGGAAAGCTACCGAGCGCAAGGTCGATTGATCCTGCGCAGGCGGGACCCTCGAACCTTTTTTGCATAATCCAGGGCTACCTGTTAATTTGAAGGTTGCCGGGGTGTAGCGCAGCCAGGTTAGCGCGCGTGCTTTGGGAGCACGAGGCCGGCGGTTCGAATCCGCCCACCCCGACCACCCGGTAAACCTCATCCTGTTAAGCCCGCCTCGGTTGCGCTGATTGCCAACATGCTTTTTATACGGGCCTGGAGCGATGAAGATGGGGCCCCGGGATGTATGGCCTTTTGACCAATCGCCGGGGAGAGCCAAAAGATTCCTGACACTCGTTGCTCCAGTCCGGGCGTTGGGTTATTCTTTCCCATCATAAGTGGCTCGGGAGCATATCCAATGGAAACCTTTGACCGGCTGAACGACAGTGACCGTGGAGCTGTTATTTCCCTGCTTTCCAGGGAGCCGCATATAAACATGCTGATCCTCAGCAACATTCGGAACTACGGGATGGAGCAAGGTGATACCGTGTTCCACGGCGAGTACTTTGGCCGCCGGGACGAGTCAGGGTTGGTGGCTGTCGGGGCCGTGTACGGGCTGGGCTCACTTTTTGTCTACGGGTCGAGTGATGAAGCTTTGGAGGGGATTGACGACTACCTGGAGGGGCTTGAGCTCTCACCGTACTGCGTCGTCGGGAAGGAGACCCAGGTCGAGAGGGTGCTGGACGAGATCGGCCGCCGGGTCGATGCCGGCGTGCGGCGATATGCTACAGATCTGCTGGTAGTGCGAGGTTCCGTCAGCACATGCGATGAAAGCAGACAGGCCAGGCCTGCTACGGCCGGGGACCTGGACCAGCTTGTGGAACTGGCCGCCGGGCTTGAGCAGGAGTTGTTCGAAGATTCCGTGCTGGCGAGGGCGGTCATGCGCGATATCCTCACCGGCCATATCGAGAACGGCACCGCCTTCGTTATAGAGGTGGATGGCCGGATCGCCGCCAAGGCGGAGGCAACAATAGTGGGCGAGACAGGAGCTCACATCGGGGGAGTCTATACAGTTCCCGGCTGTCGCGGCCTCGGGTATTCCACAGCCTGCGTGGCATCCCTCTGCCGCCGCCTGCTGGATGATGTTGAAATGGTAGTATTGAGCGTACAGAAGGATAACGATTACGCATGGAAGGTTTATCGTAGAATAGGGTTCGAGAAGGTCGACGACTGTATGATCGCCATGCTGACTTTCTGTTGAGGTAGCGCCTGGCGAAGAGTCCAATGAAAAACGCGGACACGGGGGAGAATCCATGGACTTGAAGAACATGCTTTTCTACGAGGCGGCCCGGCTGGTGATCAGCCCGATGGCGGAGTGGCATTACCACCTCAAGGCAGAGGGCAAGCAGAACATACCGGAGGAAGGCCCGGCCCTGGTCGTATGCAATCACCGCTCCCTTCTCGACCCGGTGGTTGTAGGTTACTCGGTAGACCGGTTCGTGAATTTCGCCGCTGCTTCGTATTCGTTCAACATGCCGCTGGTTAAGCAGTTGTACACCTGGGCGGGCGCTTTCCCGCTCTCGATCTACGGAGGAGAGGAGAGCGACCAGAACATCACCAGGGCGAGCGACCTTCTCAAGGCAGGGGAGCTGGTAGGCATATTCCCGGAGGGGGTCCAGTCGTTCTTCAACCCTCACCGGGTGACCAAGATAGCGACCTTCAAGACCGGGTTCATCAAGCTGGCGCTCGATACGAAAGTCCCCATAATCCCGTGTACGAATGTGGCGGGTGAGGAGAGGGAGCTTCCCAGGATCCCCGGCTTCCTGGTGTCCGCTTACGTGAAGCTCCCCAACGCAAAGGAAGGCATAAGGTTCATCAGTTACCGTAACGTGACGTGCAGGATCGGGCGGCCGATAGACCTGAGTCCGTACTATGACGAACCCGTCACCAAGGGTCTCATGGACAGCATCGCGGGAAGGATAAGACGGATAATCATCAAACTATATGATGGCGAGGATCTGGACCGGCTCCTGACCGGAGAGAAGCCGTTTGACTTTGTTTCTGACGAGGTCTGAGCGGCTGCCAGGTAGGGACGGACAGGACACTCGTGTTTTTTCTGTTCGAGCGTAAGGTGAGGTCAAAACAGATAAGTATGGTTGGAAGCAGGAAGAAGAGCAGGAAAAGAGCTGCCGGCTCGAGGCCAGAACCGGGTATCGGGGGGCAGCACGACCCGAAAGATAAAACCATCAGGTCAACCTCGATCGAGAGGTTTCCGGTCGTCTACGTCCCGGGCTACGGGGCGCCACCTTTCCACAGCAAGTATTTCAGGAGCCGCCTTGAAGTGGAGGGGTTCGATGCGTACCAGGTCCGCCTGCCGCGCCTGCAGACCGGCGACATGCCGAAAGCGGCGGCCGTGCTGGCGGTCGAGGTCCAGAGGGCGCTGGAGCGCTTCGACGCGACGAAGGTCAACATCGTCGCCCACAGCCTGGGAGGGATTATCTCGCGCTACTACCTTCAGAAGCTCGACGGGTGGCGCTTCGTGCACAGGACGGTTTACCTTGGAACGCCGCACAAAGGGGTCTACCTGGGGCTGCTGGGTATCTTCACCAAGGCGGCAAGGCAGATACTTCCGAACAGCAGCTTGATCAACGAACTGAACTCCGACCCCTCCCGCTGCCGGAACATCAAGTGCCTTTCCATAATCAGCAACTTCGACGAGGTTGTCGTACCGAAGGATTCAGGCATACTGGACTGCGCTTACAACAAGAAAGTGAACTGGCCGTTCGGCCACTGGGGTCTTATCTTCAGTAACAAGGCGCTCGGATGGATAATCGATTTCTTCGATGGGATCTTTGATATCCGCGAAGGTTTCGCGAAAGTCGGCGAAGACAGGATCAATGACTCTGAAGATTGCCGGGAACGATTAACCGAGAAAATCTCTTAGCTGCTTCTCAAACTCTTCCCTGCGTTCGTACATGAACCCGTGACCGGCCCCATCGAATTCGACCAGTTGCGCACCAGGAATTCGCCCGGCAATTATCCGCGAGTTTTCCGGGGGTATCAGGACATCCGCACTGCCGCAGGCCACCATGGTCGGTTTGTCTATCTGTGAAAGCCGTTCGCAGGCGTCGAAACGGACCGTGGCCATGAACTGGGAGGCGGCGCTCTCTTCGGTTGTCGGCAGTTCGCGGTAGCGGTCGAAGAAGAGCTTGCAGGCACCCTCGTTGGATGCCAGCCAGTCGGGAGGGAACATCATCGAAAGGGTCCTGTTGAATTTGTCCTCCAGTGTTCCGGAGAGGTCGAGGAGCTTTTTCAGCACCTCCCTGTCGGCATAAACGGTCTCCTTTCCACCGCAGTATGTGGCGCAGAGGACAAGCCTGTCCACTTTTTCCGGATAGTTGAGGACCAGTTCCTGAGCGATCATGCCGCCCATGGAAAGTCCAACCACATGGGCATGTTCCATCCCCACCGATTCCATAAGGCCGGCGGTGTCCTCGGCGAACTGTTTGATGGTGAATTCACCGGCGGGGGCCACGGTCCGGCCAGCCCCACGGTTATCGAAAATCAGCAGTCGATAATCTTTGGAAAGGCTATTCACTAAATCGGGTTCCCACCAGTTCATATTGGCCGTAAGGCCCATTATCATTACCAGCGGATCGCCTTTGCCCATCACCTGGTAGCAGATTTCCGCGTCTTTAACCTTAACGCTGTCCATAAGGTCACCTCTATTCTTAAAAACCACCTCTAGCTGTTCCCGTGACTCTCACGAAGAGTCCGGAACATCTCGTTTATCTCTTGTCCGAAGAGTTCCGGGTCGCCGACATAGTCACGGTTTGCTTTTTCGATCGTGTCCTTCGAGATCGTACCGGTGGAAACCGCTTCAATGCCGGCCTTTTCCACCGCCTCGAGCTGACCGGCCACCTTCTCAGGGCTCGAGAAAATCATCGAGGACGCTGGGAAATAGAACTCGCCCAGCAGGTCCGCGTGCATGTTCTGGCAGATGCGCTGGAAGGTAAGGCTTATCGGGTCGAAGTGCACCCTTTCCGGGAAACCGCATACCGATATCGCCACGACCTTCGGTTGCCTCGAACCCACCCGGGGATGGTACGAGCGGCCGCCTTCAAACTCGAAGTAGGGCTCCGTGAAGGCGACGAAGCGGTCGAAGAACTTCTTCATCTGGCTGGTCATGTTATCGACGTAGACCGGGCTTGCGAACACGAGTAGGTCGGATTCTTTCAGCCTTTCCATTACCGCGGGCATGTCATCTTTATGCCTGCATTCACCCGGATGCTTGAACCAGCAGTCGAGATCACCAAGGCAGTGTGCGATCTTCATTTTTGCGGGATACAACTCTTCCGTCGAAGCCCCGGCGGACTCGGCACCTTTCAGGAACCTGCTCACCACTACGTCCGTCGCACCCTTGCCGGCGCGCGGGCTCCCGTTGATCGCTAAAATACTTGAGATCTCATTGCTCGAATCCGACAAAACAACCTCCCTGACAGGCTTGACTCAGCAAAGGATAACACACTGCCGGCTTGAGTGGCCTGCCGCAGGCGTTTTGCGAAAATGAAGATCTGAGCCTGATGTGGCATGAGGTAAGGGGCCTTCAGCAACCTTTCGATGCCCCACCTTCCGCGAGGGACTTGAGGAAGCCGCCGTCCAGGTGTATTAATATATATGGCGAGCGGGAGTAGCTCAGTTGGCAGAGCGAGAGCCTTCCAAGCTCTAGGTCGTGGGTTCGAGACCCATCTCCCGCTCCAAGCAAGAAAACGTCGTATGGGTATCGAACATCCCGCGAACCTGTGAGCGGCGTTAACGTATGTGGTCACCGCTCGCCCGAGTGAAACGAGGGCGAGTGGGGCGGTTCGAGACCCATCTCCCGCTCCAGGCTCATGCAAGCAAGTCCCCCGTTCCTGATCCCTGTCGTGAGGCGGGTGGACCGGCTTACTTCACATAACCGTAGAACCTGTCGGCGAGGTCGCAGGCCTGTCTTTCGAGTCCCTCTTTGACGGTTATGGGAACCCCGAGCTCGATGTTTTTGTCGGTGGCAGTTTCGTAGCGAGGCCAGGCGGCAGCCCCTTCACCGTTCGGGTCCCCGGTTTTCGCGAAGCGTGTCCAGTAGCCGATCATGTCACCGGATAACCGCAGGTCGGACCGGTCGTATTTGAATACAAGCGTTTTCTTGATGTCGCGCACGATACCTGACATAAGCAGTTTCGATATTGAGTCCCGCACACCGTCGGGCATTTTTCCCTTGACCAGGGTTCCAAACACGAACGGCAGCTCGGAACCGTGGCAGGGGCCCAGAAAGCCTGTAAGCGTGAGGGGCGGTGTCTTGCTGAACTGGTAAAGGTAGACGTTCTGCCCCTTGCCGGCCTGGGAGCGGGAGGCGAACCTGGCCACCGAGGTGAAATCGAAGATGGTGAATATCCGGCTGAGCTGCTTCTGGATGTCGGGCTGCTGATACACCGGGAACATCGCAAGCACTTCGTCAGTGTACTGCCCGAAATACTGCCTGGCCTTGCCCTGGTACTCTTCGATGGACATTTTCCTGAGGCCCCCGGTGATATCTGCGCCGAAGACGAACAGGTTTCCCTCCTCACTGTTGGAGCCGATGAGAAGCGGAACACCGTGCTGCTTCCCACTCGCGACCGTGGCACCCGGTTCTTCGAGCAGTACCCATCCGTCGACCACCGGCACGAATTTCGGGTCCATGATGAAAAGGCCGGGACTGGTAAGCACCTTTATGGAGCTTGCAAGATCTGCCGGCTTCCCCTGTGGGGTGCCCAGCAACTCACCTGACGTCTTCGCCCGCATTGCGGTGAGGACATCCGGTGCGCCGGCGCAGCCGATATCCGCCGCGTACTGCTGGCCTATTCCTTCGGCTTCGGCCAGCGGACGAGTCGCGTGCATGAGGAGGCCATGGTCGATGAAAAGGGTGCTCTCGGATATCGCCTTCTGGAAAAGGCCGGCGGAAAGCGGGCTCACCAGCTGGTTGAGGACGCTCATGGCCCCGGCCGACTCGCCAAAGATGGTCACGTTCGCGGGGTCGCCGCCGAAAGCCGCGATGTTGCGCCTGACCCACTGGAGCGCGTACTGCTGGTCCAGGACGCCATAGTTGCCTGAGGAATTATTGGGCGACTCTTTCGTCAACTGCGGGTGTGCCAGGAATCCGAACGGGCCGAGGCGGTAGTTGATGGTGACGACCACCACGCCCCTTTTAGCAAGCTTTTCGCCGTCGTACAACGGGAGCCCACCCGCCCCCAGCTGATATGCCCCTCCATGTATCCAGAACATGACCGGTAGCTTCTCGGATGCCTTCTTCGCCGGGGTCCAGACGTTCAGGTAGAGGCAGTCCTCGCTCTGGGGCACCGCGTCCTTTTTGTGACGGACTTCTATCTGTGGGCACTTTGGTCCGACTTTCGTGCATACCCTGACCCCATCCCAGGGTTTGACCGGCTGCGGTTCCCGCCACCTCAATTCTCCCACCGGTGGGGCCGCGTACGGGATGCCGAGATAACGACTCAGGCCGTTGGTGACTGTACCGCTTATTCGTCCGGGATCGAGACGTACAACCGGTGCCCGGTTTCCCCCGCAGCCGGGCGAAAGTGAAACCGATGCCATCGCTGTAGCCAGCACCGTCAAGAGGACGATCAGGCTGCCGTTTCTACGACCACCAGCTATCCTGGTTTTCATCGTACCCCCTCATCGCTCCGCTCTGCTATGCCAGGTAGAACATGATATCTCATTTTCGAACAACCGCGCTGAGCCAGTCGGCTTGCATGATGCGTTGGCGCACCAGATTGAATTCGGCGCTTCCAGGCAAAACCTACGTCACGTGACAGGAGGCAGGGATGTTCAGCGATCCATGTATCCTGGATGCCGGGAAATCATCCAATCCGGTTCTATCCTGGCAAACCCAGTTTCTTCCTGGCCTTTTCAACCTTTGGCGAGATCACAAACTTGCAGTAAGGCTGATGAGAGTTCCTTTCGTAGTATCTCTCGTGGTAGGTCTCAGCCGGGTAGAACCTTTCGAGCTCTTCTATTTCAGTGACGATCGGTTTATCAAAGCGACCTCTGATACTGTCGATGAACTCCTCACACTGTACTTTCTGTTCGGCAGTGGTATAGAGGATGATCGACCTGTACTGGGTCCCGATATCGTTGCCCTGCCTGTTCAATGAGGTCGGGTCGTGCGAGGTGAAGAAGATGTCGAGCAGCTTTTCCAGTGAGGCCCGACCGGGGTCATACTCGATAGATATCACTTCCGCATGGCCGGTGTCCCCCCTGCATACCGCTTCATAGGTGGGGTTATCGGTTGTACCACCGGCGTAACCCGGAGTGACTCCCTTGACCCCTTCTACCATTCTGAAGACAGCTTCTGTGCACCAGAAGCATCCGCCGCCCAATACGATTTGCTCGGGTTTACTCTGCATCTTCATCGGGCACGAACCGAAGTGATATTGAATTGACGCAATGCCTGGTGTCTTTCGGTGTCAATCGTTCACCGGTGAAGACGTGGCCGAGATGAGCGCCGCAGTTCGAGCATACGATCTCAGTCCTGGTGCCGTCACGATCAGGAATCCTACTTACGGCTCCTTCTATCTCGTCGTCAAATCCCGGCCAGCCGCAGCCGGAGTCGAACTTGTCGTTGGACCGGTAGAGCAGAGCATGGCATCTTTTGCACACGTAGGCCCCCCGCTCGAAGTGACGGTCATACTCGCCGCTGAAAGGCGCTTCAGTACCCTTATGAACAATGACACGCTCTTCTTCCGGTGATAGCCTGTTTTCTTTCATGATCCCCTCGTATTCGCTACCATATGGCATTACTTATTCTAGAGGCCCTGGTCGGATTCCTGCCCGTGGGGCCGGGTCTTGAATCATGGAGTTATGCGTGTCCCCGCAATCCGCAGAACTGAAGCCTGGCCCCGCTTGCGGATTCACGTGTCGTTTCAATCGAGGAGTCATACCGCGAGACCGGCTGCGTACCCCTCGTGGACCGCTTCGATAAGACGGCGGGGGCTGACGGCATCGCCGATAACCTGATAAGGGATTTTATTATTCTCGAGGCAGCCAACGAGTTCCACGACAGGGTTCGCTCCCATTGCGGTGACCACCAGTGGTGCGGGATCAAGGCGTCGCTCCTCGCCGTTTTGCTCGTAAACCACCGCGTCAGGCTCTATGCGGCGAACAGCCGTGCCTAACATCAACTCCCCTCCCGCTTTTCTCAGGCGCAGGTGCAGCCAGTAGCCGTGGGCCGTATGCTTGCCCACCGGGGGGATGTCCCGCATCTCGATCACGGTCACTTGAACGCCGCGGTCGATAAGGTAGTCCGCCGTCTCCATGCCCACGTAACCGGCGCCCAGCACTATCGCTTTGCCTCTGAGTTCAACGGCGCCCGCGAGGACCCTGCGGGCATCGAAGACGTTTTCGCCGTGGATGCCCGGTAACTCGGGAACGGCTGGAACAGCTCCTGTGGCCAGTATCACGGCGTCAGGCCTGCCCTGCCTGAGCATTTCCTCGCATACTTCTGTGCCAAGGCTCAGTTCGACCTTCTGTTTTTCGAGCCGGCGCACCGCCCACGACACCCAGTCAGCAAAAGCACCTTTGTTCGGTGGGCGGCTGGCAAAAAGCAACTGCCCGCCCGGCTCGACATCTTTCTCAAGAAGCGACACCATATGGCCCCGCCGGCTGGCGCACAGGGCCGCCGAAAGTCCCGCCGGCCCGGCGCCGATCACCCAGACCCTGCGGCTTTTTTCGGCCTGTTCAGGATCGCCCATATATTCCTCGCCGCACCCGGGGTTGATGGTACACGTGATGGGCTTGAACTCGAAGGTCAGCCTCTCTATGCATCCCTGGTTGCAGGCCAGGCACACGCGGATGTCATCGAACGCTCCAGCTCGCGCTTTCGCGATGAAGTCGGGGTCCGCAAGGTGCTGGCGCCCGAAGCTGATAAGGTCCGCATCACCGCAGCCGATGGCGTCGTCGGCGAGCGCGGGGTCGTTGATCCGCCCCACACCTATCACCGGCACGCCCACGACCCGCTTGATAGCCCTGGCCCGGTGGAGGTTGAAGCCTGCCCCGGTGTCCATCGAAGCGATGCTCAGGTTCCCGGGGGTCGAGTAAACCCCGACAGACGCGTGGATCGCGTCCGCGCCGGAGGCAACCAGAAGGGGCGCCAGCCATTCCATGTATGACAACCCGTATCCACCCCGAGCGAGTTCCTCGACTGACACCCGGACGAGTACCGGGAAGTCAGGCCCAACACTCCCTCTCACTGCCTCTACGACCTGGATCGCGAACCGGGCGCGGTTCTCGCCCGACCCGCCGTATTTGTCTGTACGCTGGTTAGAGAGGGGAGACAGGAACTGCCCTACCAGGTAACCGTGCGCTCCGTGTATCTCCACGGCGTCGAACCCCGCTTCTGAGGCCCTGCCCGCTGCGCTCGCGAACGCTTCCACCACTTCGGCGATCCGCTCAATGCTCATCTCTTCGCAGGGCTGCATAAGGATAACGCTGGGGATGGCGGAAGGCGCTTCGGGTGTGGCTCCGGCGAAGGCCTCCATGGTCTCTCGCCCCGCGTGGTGGAGCTGCAGCGCTACCCTGCCGCCTTCGCGGTGGACAGCTTCGGGTATCTGTCTCAGGCCGGAAACGAGTTCATCGCTCCAGGCCCCGATCTCGGTGGGGAACCCCTTGCCCCTGGGGTCCACCGCGCATACCTCGGTGATAATGAGGCCGGTGCCTCCCCGGGCGCGCCTGGCCAGGAAGGCTACAAGGCGGTCAGTGACGCTTCCGTCTAGCCCGCCGTAGCCCGTTCCCATTGCGGGCATCACGGCGCGGTTATCGAGCTCCAGCCCGTTTATACGGATTGGCGAGAACAGATAATCGAGTTTTTGCCCCATACGCCCTCGCCGGGGTTTATTCGACTTTCTCCCACAGGGCCGCGTTGCCGTTTCCGAAGCCGCCGCAGAGCATGGTGACTCCACGCTTCGCGTCCGGCAGGTCTGTTTTCATGATGTTGTTAAGGGTGACGGTCATGCGGGCCCCCGACTGGCCCAGCGGGTGTCCCAGCGCCATGGCCCCTCCCCAGAGGTTGGTCTTTTTCAAAGGAGCGTTATCCTCGATGCCAAGCTCACGCAGCACCCCGAGCACGACGCTTCCGAACGCCTCGTTCATCTCGAACACATCTATGTCGTCGACGGTGAGGCCTTTCCTGTCTAAGAGTTTCTTGCAGGCGGCCGCGGCGGACATCCCCATCATGGTGGGATCGTAACCGGCCATTACGCCACCGCCATACTTGAGGCGGTAGGAGAGACCGAGCTCGTCGGCCCTGTCCCTGTTCATGAACAAAACGGCGCAGGCGCCGGTCGTCAGGGGGGAACTGGTCGCGGCGGTAACCCTGCCGTCCGGTTTGAAGGCCGGCTTCATCTGGGCCATTTGCTCGAGGCTGGGATCGTCTCTTATCCACTGGTCCCGGTCGACCACGAACTCCTGTCCGTTATCGTCCAGGCCCTTGACCGGCACTATCTCGTCCGCGAACTTGCCTGAATCCCTCGCGTCACGAGCCCGCAGGTGGCTGTGGTAAGCCAGCAGTTCGGTATCCTCGCGCGTTATCCCTAGCAGCTCCGCGGCCTTCTCAGCGGTCGGCCCCATGGGTAGCTCGGCGGGGTTGAAGTACTCGGCGATCCGGGGAGGGAAATCCATACCCATGCCCATTGACACGTTCTGCATGTCCTCCACTCCGGAGGCCACGTAGATGTCCCCCTCGCCGCACATTATTGCCCTGGCCGCGTGCTCGATCGCCGCCAGAGCCGAAGGGCACTGCTGGTTGATTCCATTGGTCGGAACGCTGGCCGGCATGCCCGACGCGAGCCAGCCGAAACGGGCGATATCGTTCTGCATTCCAGTCTGGTTGGCTGTGCCACAGAATACCGCCTCCACGTCTACGGGTTTTACCTGCGGATTTCGCTCGAAGAGGGCTTTGTACACGTGGGTCAGAAGTTCGTCCGGTCGCAGGCTCCGGAACCAGCCCTTTGCCGGGTGGGCCCTGCAGTTCGCGGTCCTTACTCCGTCAACAAGTACGCATTCCTTCAGCTCGGCCATGATGTTCCTCCTTCTATCTTACTTACATGCCTGACTGACAGCCGTGGTCTATTATCAACGAGTCAGTACCCTTTGCTCAAGAACCTGGATACAACCGCCGGCCACGGTTCGAGGTGGCGGCTGGTGCCAGAGAATGATACCGGATGATGCTGCCCTGATTCTATACCACCGGGTGCATCTTGAACGATACAGTCCTAATGCAACAGTTCAAGGTTCGGCCAGTATGCCGAAAAGTAATGGTCCGGGTGGCGTTGCCATTTCGGCTTACCGGCGGAACGCTTTGTCAGACATCAGCCTGATGACCCCCGGCAGACAGCCACCGGCTACTCGAGCTCGATGCGTTGCCAGGCGGTTTTATCGGCACGCCTAGTTTCGCTCAGGTCATCACAGTTCAGCATGCACTCACCGGCTTTATTGAAAAGGCGGGAGGGAATCTCGATCCAGACCCTTTTTCCTCTTACGTGTGTCGGGATGGCTGATTCGATCTCATGGCTATTATGCGCAAAGCATGCCGTGCAAGACTTTCCATTCCTAATGTAGATATCCAGGCGGTCGACATTTGACGGATTGAATATTCTAAGGTGAAAGGCGTAGGTCAGCGACTCCGACACAGGGCCGCGGGCTTCAAGCGCCAGGCAGGTCGTCTTATCCCCATGCCAGAAGCTCACCTTCCTGAGGTCGCCGGAGCCGTCGGGCGTCAACGTCCGCTCGTCCCCGGCCGGGTCGCGTATGACGACATCGGGCATTGCCGCTCCCGAGAATCCCGGCCGGTTCTTGCCGCTCTCGCGTTTCACGCGCCTGGGCCTGCTCACGCCGAGAAGTTCGTTCTTCCTGATGAACGCTTCAATGAAGAACTCCCTCATCATCATGGGGGTGACGTATTCTTGAAGAACCCGCCCTTTTCGCTTTTCCTGGTCGGGGGAGATAAGAAGCCGGTTCCACGACGTGCCGATTATGAGGATCTTTGCCGGAGGGTCAAGGTATCTGTGAGGGTGGTATGACAGGGGGCTGGGGAAATCATGGCGGTGCAAGAGATAGGTATATTCACTGGCCCTGTAACTGTCTTTGATAAGGACGTACTGCACGAACGCGTTTAGCGCCCAGTGGTCGTGGTGCGAATCCTCTTCGTCAGGATAGACGATAGCGGTCGGTTTGAATTCCTTGATGATTGACTCCAGGTTCCGTACCAGGTTACGCCCGCAATAAGGCGCTTTCTTCTGGTAGGCGAACCGGTACGGACTGCGGTCGGCCCCGTTGTTTCCGACGTGAAGGTTGTCGTAGTCCCAGTTCACGTTCCACAGCGAGTTCGTCCCGCCGTCCGGATACCCGAGAAAAACAAGGTCCTTCGAAGGCAGGCCCAGTATTCTCATCGCGCCGCGGCTCTCCCGACAGCGTTCCGCGCCTATCTTTCTATAATCCGCGGGAGCGGGGTTTGGGGTTTTGAGTATCGCTTCGGCCGCAGCCTGCGAGCCCTCGCCGCAGGTGACGATGACAACCATGACTTTCGTCTTACGGGCGAGACACTGCTGTATCAGTCCGGCCAGCGCAAGCCCTTCATCGTCTGGATGCGGGGCCACGATAAGAACCCGTTTGCCGAGTGCCGACGCGTCAAGGCGCCCCAGGCTGGTTCTGCCACGTGTCGAGTTTCCACGTGAGCACCCGCTAACCATCAGTGGCGCAAGGATGGACAGGGCGAGGAGCCCGACGACTGCCCCCCGCGCGCAGGCTGGCAGGGATGGTGCGGATATTCTGGCGCCATGGCTTACTTTCGCTTTCAGGACTTCGTCCATCTGTTAAAGACCTTTTTGGTTATTTCTAGCGGAGCATATGTAGAGTAACAGAACGGCGCCCAGGAGCGGATAGAAAGTGGCCGGCAGCCGTGTAAACCCGAACTACTCTCCGAGAGGTGTGTACGGGAGCACCAGGGTGGCGATCCGACCATTAGAGTGATCGCCAGAAGGTATTTGCCGGGCCTGCTTCTGACTGCGAACCTTCGGGTCCGGATGACCATCACTATCGTGGAGGCGGATATGACTGATTCGACGAACCATTCCGTCCTGAACCGGGTCTGGTTGGCGCGAAGGGTCCAGAGGAGTGCCCCGAAAGTGGCGTAGTCGAATCGAACGTCATCCTGCCCACGGTCACATCGCTGAGCAGGACCCCGAGGTCTTTTTCCAGCGGGACTAGATACAACACCGGTGCCAGGTACCGGTGTTGCATTGAGGTGCCTGTTGGGCCTACCCGTATTCGATCACGATACCGGTTCCACCTCTTGGGTACCAGAAATCGATGGCTTCTCGCTCGCATATCTCCCAGCATCCGGCGCATTCGAGGCAGAGTTCCCTGTATCGCTCGGAGAGGCGCGCTATACCGTCGGTCACGGACCACAGGCCCATCGAGCAGACATCCGCGCATTTGCCGCAGCCGTCACATTTCTCGTTGTCGTATTCGATGAAGTCGCCCGGGTCGCCCACACGCTTGACCAGTTTCTTCAGGTCGATACCGCTATCTTTCATCCTGGACTCCCTTTCTTTCCCCGGGTCACGTCCCTGTGATGGAGACCCGCTGTCCCGGCACATTTTGACTCTGCACAGTCGGAGCGACGGGCCGCTTACCCTCGAAGATACGGGGCAAGAGGCTTCGATACACGTGCAAGCACCCTCAAGAAGGCGCTGTCCGAAAGGTGCTTCAATAAGGGTATCTTCGGCTTGACCATTGTCAGGATACGTTTCACGTTTTCCGGGGAGATCCCCCGAGCGAGCGGAAGCAGGTACTGGCTTCCGAATTCCGAGAACTCCGGCAGCAGGTCCAGGAAATGCCCGATGTGCTGGTTAAGGCATTCCATGTGTGCGTCTCCCCAGTCAAAGACGACCGAGAACGGGTTGAGCATGTTGTATTCCAGGAGCAGTTGTATCTGCCTTTTCATAAGCTCGGGGTCGAAGATCGAATGGTCCCAGAGCTCGACGAATTCCTTTCCGAACCTGTGCTCGAGGCCGAGTGGCGACTCTTTCCACCGCTCTTCGTATTCGATAAGCGTTCTCGCCTAGGTGTCACCTTCAGAAATCGCGTATTCAGCGACTTCAGCGGCGATCTTGCCGGACGTGCAGGCGTGCCAGACACCCTTGCCTTCGAGCGGGCACGGGAAACCCGCGGCATCGCCGACCAGCATCATACCGTCCGTAAATGATTTCACCGGCTTTTCCATCCAGGGGAGCAGGTGTACCTGGTATTCCCTCGGCTCCACCTCCACCGCTCTCGCCATCGCCTGGAACGCCGGGATCTCGGTGATCCGTTTTATCATGTCAACCGGCCTGGTGTCCCAGTCTTTCCTCAGCCACTGGCCGGCGCCGATGTGAAAGCCGTCACGGAAATTGACCTGGTAAGCGCCGTAGAACGGGCCGAACCAGGCCCACTCCGCGTTCCCGATCACATCGTCCAGCTTGCTTTCGGAGCAAGAGAAGTCCAGCTGTGGTACAAGAGTGCACCCGGCGCCCCACCTGTTCCTCATTCCTGATTTTCTCGCCATTGTCGACATCGCGCCATCGGCTGCGATTACCACCTTTGCACGATGACTCTCGCGCAGGTCTGTTTTTACGCCGGCGACTTTCCCGCGCTCCATGATGACGTCCGATACCAGGGTAGAAGTCCTCAGTTCGGCGCCGGCCGCGGTTGCAAGCTCCGCGAGGAACGGGTCGAGGTCAGACCTGTAAACGCTGGCGCCTTCCATGCCCTTTTTCCACCTCCTGGCGCAGAGGTCGGAACCGGTCGTTCCGGACCTGAGCCTTAGCCTGTTGTTCTCGTCGACGATGTTGATCACGACCATCTCGACTTTCCTTTAAGAGTGAAGCGTTGGGAGGCTCTCCATGATGTCCGGAAAATCCCTCCACCATCTCTGCCCGAGGCCACAACCCGAGGAGTTCTTCTCGCCCGGTTTTCGGCCTCTCTCGAAGAAGACGGTCTTCAGCCCTTTCTCCGCCGCCGTCTTTGCCGCCATAGCGCCGCCAGGGCCAGCTCCCACCACTACGACGTCCCACTCTTCCATCCCGGTCCCCTTTCGAGAGAAGTGTATCGTGATTATCCAGGTATTCGGTACAGCCATCTACTCCGGGTTATTATCCCAGAAAACAGGCAGGGGAACATTCATATTTCGGTCCCGAGAGGAGTGAAACGCAACACCGGTGACTGGTACCGGGTCTGCCAGGTTGTCCGGGGAACGGTGATAGGTTTGAAGCTGGTGATCCGTGAACAGGGCAGCCGCTACTCGAGAATCTTGATGACCGGGAATATGAGCAGTACCAGCAACGCGGAATAAATAGAAAGCGCGGTCAGGAGCCCAGCCCAGCCGGTGATCGCCCCGCCCAGAAGCGGCCCCAGCGCGTAACCGAGGCTCCAGAAGAGGTTTGTCAGGCCGAAGGCGGTACCGTACAGGTTTCCTTCACCGGGGGCGGCCGTCGGCATAGCGTCTGTTATCAACGGCAGTGAGGGTGCGGCGAAGAGCGCCACCGTTATGCCGATCAATCCCATTAACACGTACATCACCGCGAGGTTTTTCACCACCGCCAGGAACGGGTAGACGATGGCGGTCGTCAGCAGCCCCAGGGCTATGAGCTTCTTTCTGCCTATCCTGTCCGAGAGCTTCCCGATAAGCGGGCTGGCAAGGCCGTGGGTGGCCATAGTGACGCCGAACATGATGCCGATGCCTGTGGCTGAAAGCGAGAATGTATCCGTGAGCTTGAGTGGAAGAAGCGGCTCGAGAAGGCCCTCGCCCATGGTCGTGATAAGCATTACCAGGCAGGCAAGCATAACAACCCTGTTACGCAGGATAGGAGCGAGCATTTCCTTGAGCGTTGCGGTGCTCCCGTACCTCTCGGCCGGGTTTTCTTTGAGGAACATCGACCCGATGCCACCCGCGATACAGACTGCGGCGATGAAGAAGAAGGGAGCCCGGTAACCGGCGGCGTCCGACAGCACTCCACCTATCAGCGGACCGGCGACCGTGCCCATCGCCATGGCCGCCATGCAGTAACCGAATTTCGCCCCCATCTCTTTCCCGTCGAACCTGTCTCCTATGAGCGCAAGTCCGGCGCTCCAGGTTGCAGCCGCGGTGAGGCCGTCCAGGATGCGCGCTATCACGAGTGTTGTGTAGCTTTGCGCCATAGCGTAGAAGACGAAGGCGCCCGCCATGGCGAACATGCCGAAAAGGATGAAAGGCCTGCGGCCCAGCCTGTCGGAGAGCATACCCATGGGTATCGCGCCGACCAGCAGGGCTATCGCGTAAGTGGCGAACAGGAAACCCAGCTGGAAGTCCCCGACCCCCAGCTTCCTGGCGTACAGGGGGATGACCGGCACGACCACCCCGTACCCGGCCGAGTCAATGAATATGACCAGGCAGACGAGAAAGAGCAGTGGGTTGCCACCCTCGATAAAACGATAGCCTCTTTTGCCTCTGGCGAGCATGTCAGTACCTCGGGTAGTACCTCGGGGCCGGTAGGCGGTACGGCGTCAGGCGGATAACGCATTGTACTGCTAAAACGGTGAGGCTGGCGACCTCGCGGTTGGCCCACATACAAGGGGATAGATGGAAAACGACGCTCTTCCTTCTGCCGGGTGCGCACGAGCTTCCAGTTGATAAAGCGGGGAGAGCTGACCTGCCTGGCGTCACTGTTTGTCTTCGGGGAGGATCGGTTTGTACACCTCGATTATATTTCTCGGCTGTCTGGCCCCCCTGATGAGGGAACCGGCCGAGACTACAAGGACGACTCCCGCCGAGCTCAGGATCACGATGAAAACAGTTGAGGCACCTATCACCAGCATCGCGATTATGCTCGCCCCGATGGCGGCCAGCGAGACCGACCCGCACGCGGCTGCTGTGACCTTTGCCTTCTTGCTCGGTCCGTCGGTCTCTAACAGGATGGGACCTGGGGGCCACTCAGGCTCTTTCTGAAGGCAGTCAGTGCAGTATCTATCTTCCGCGAGGACAGGCATTCCACAGTACTCACAGACCCCCATCTGGTCAGGCGGTATCGGGATCCCATCACCCCCGACCGGCCTCTGGATAGTGCCGCACTTGTCGCAGATCCTGAGATAAGGGACGAGTTCATGCCCGCAAACGTAGCAGTACCTGTGTATGGGCTGTTGTCTCAGGCGCGACATTTCTGCTCCCGTGGCCTTGACCGCTTCCGTAAATATCATATCACCGGAAGGGGCATGTTGTGAAAGTGATCCCTCGACAGCTAGCTTTCCGGCGTCTTGCCGACCTCCTCCAGGTCCCGCTGTTCCTGCTTGCGGTGGGCCCGCTCGGCTTTGTGGCGGTGTTTCAGCTCCGAGACGTAGTACCGGTTCCGGTTTTTCCACTTGATGAGCGTGCGGTGGCCGTATATCCTGATCGCCATGTCGCGCCACCTGAACAGAAAGCCAAGCTTCCAGCACTGTGCGATCGAGTAGAACTTGCGGGTCGCTTTTATTCCCGCTTCCTTCTGGAGCTGGAACGGAGTCATCTTGCTCGGACGGAACACCACGTGTTGACCGCTGAACTTGGCCCAGTCGTTCACAAAAATGCGTCCCTCCCGGCACATCTCCTCGTAAGTCTCTGACCCGGGGATAGGCGTGAGTATCATGTACTGAACGGAATCGATCCCGGTCTTCTTGGAGAAGCGCACGGACTGCCGGATGCTTTCTTTGTCGTCCTCGTCGGAACCCATCACGAACATCCCGTGGACCTTGATCTTGTGCTTGTGGATGATCTCGACTGCCTTCTCAATGTCAGCGACGGTCTGCCCCTTCCTGTACGCCTTCAGCGTTTCGGGGTTGGACGACTCGATGCCCAGGTACAAGAACAGGCAGCCGGTGTCCTCCATGAGTTGCATCAGCTCTTCGTCGTGGACGACATCGACGCGCGCCTGGGCCGTCCAGCGGGGCGTGATGCCCTTCTCCTTCATGCGTCGGAGCAGTGCCTTTGTGTGTGCGGGGGCCGCTGTAAAATTATCGTCGTAGAAGAAAAATATTGCCTTGGGGTAGCGCTGGTACAGCGATTCGAGCTCAGCAAGTACGTCGTCTGTTTCGCGGAAGCGGTACTTGCGGCCGAACAACGAGGTCACAGTGCAGAACTTGCAGTCGAACGGGCATCCGCGGGAGGTCACTATCGGGATAATGGCGCGCTTTTCAAAACCCTGGATCAAGGAAAGCTTCGGCCAGGGCAAAGAGGAGAGGTCGCCTATCCACTCACGATCCGGGTTGTGCCTGGCCTCGCCGTCTTCCCGGTAGGAGAGGCCTCCGATGTCGCCGAGCTCGCCACCTTCTCCCGAAAGGGACCTGACCAGCTCGACCAGTGATTCCTCGCCTTCGCCCCTCACCACGAAGTCCGCGCCTTTTTCGAGCGCTTCATCCGGGAGGAAAGTGACGTGCGGGCCGCCCATGACCACGGGGGCGTCACTCGTCTTCTTGATGCGCTGGACAAGTTCGTATGCGGCCGGCGCGGTCGAGGTTATCGTCGATATTCCCACGAGGTCGGCCTTCCAGACTTCGTCCCAGTCGATCCTGGCGCACTCCTGGAAGTAGATCTTCACAGACGCGCCGAGCTTCTGCTCGAGCACCGCTCCCAGCAGCGGCAGCCCCAGCCTTGGCAACTTGTAACGCGAGAAGACGTGGAACCCCGGGGCTTTCGGCTCCACAAGGACTATGTTCTTTATCTCGCGTTTCTCAGGCTTATTCATCCAGTACAGTCACCTTTATGCCTTTGAACCCGACATCTCTCATATGCCGATACATTTTTATATTTTATCAGGAATTTTGCCTAACGATTAGTTCTTTACTCAGTATGCCCGCCATAATGCGACATCGGGGTCTGGCTCCCTGTTGCGTTCGACTCATTAGATCCCCTTCCAGCTACAATTCAAATCTGGTGCCTGACCCCAGAGTTGAATGCAACCAGGTGCCTGACCCCAGATTTGCGTTTATAATTACGGGAGGCCGCCAGCGCCTGTAGCTCAATTGGATAGAGCAGCGGACTTCTAATCCGCAGGTTGCAGGTTCGAGTCCTGCCAGGCGCGCCACTCGTTTATCCCTTTACAATGGGGTTCAAGCGTTACAAGCAGGCATTACAAGCAAACGTCACAGCAGGTTTCATTCCCGCTATGTTCCCGTGAGTTATGTCGCGAGAGGGTGCTTTCAGCCTCTAAAAGTGCCGCTTTTCGGGGGGTATAGAGCAGGGTATAGGCGGGAGGCTACACGTCGATTCTGGGCGATCATAGGGGCGGCTCCCCCCCGTTTCGGACAACCTGGGAGTGTTACCGCCGCCGTGTTTGAAGGTCTGCTATCCGGCCCGATCGCGCGCCTTCGATGACCGCGTTTACCTTGAGCGCACCGTTGCCGAGATCGTCTCCTAGCAGGTGAGAGTAAACCGACAATGTGAGTGCTGCCGAGCCGTGGCCGAGACACCGTTGCACAGCCTTGATTGAAACGCCGTTGCTAAGTAGCAGGGAAGCGCAACCGTGCCGGAGGCTGTGAATTGAGACGTGCTTCAATTTCGCCGCCTTCAGAGCCTTCTCGAATTCACGGCGCACGTTCGAAGGGTCGAGCGGTTGTTTGCCTCTAGAGAATAGGAGCGCGTCCGGCTCCGGCGAGCCTTGCCGCTGAAAATGCTCGCGGAGGCTTGACTCAAGGACGGGCAGTAGCGGGACCGCCCGCCTGGAAGAGGAGCTTTTCGGCTCGCTCATTCCGTTGTGGACGTTCCAGGAGCGGGTAACGATAAGAGCGTGATTCTTGAAGTCAATGTGCCTCCAGGCGAGGCCGAGTCCCTCGCCTAGCCGAAGGCCGCTATAGGCGAGCGTTTCAATCAAGGTCGCCTCCGGCTCGCTCATATTCTCAAGCACCAGCGCGACCTCTTCCGGCTTTAAGAAATCAAGCTCCGGCCTGTCAACGCGGGGGAGAATGATTGACTTACAAGGGTTCACCTGTAGTAAATCTAGTTTCACGGCTTGATTCAGACAGGCTCGGAGGTAGCGATAACACTTTTGCGTGCTCGCAGGTGAAAGCTCAAGGCCACTAACCCAATCTTGAATGTCGGAGGGTGTTATCGCGCCCAGGTGCTTTTTCTTGAACGTCGGCAGGATATGGAGCCGGAAGGCAATCTCCATATCGTGAAT